>OIEN01000469.1_pt1 | contig 25222 bp, 28 predicted proteins | sample 1581741 | NCBI WGS metagenome assembly OIEN01 (sample SAMN01760944, study PRJEB22395) | human gut metagenome | reverse complement strand
AAGTATTCCAAACATAATCATAATAAAGATTAGTATCTATATAAGCAATATAAAGCGTAATATAATTATTCATCAAATCAACCATTTTTTTATAATATGAGGCAGGTCTAATAATAAAGTTTTTATTTATTGCTGTATCTTCTAATAACTTAACAAACTCATCCATTTTACTTGAATCAACAACTTTTACTCTAACACCCATATCATATGTTTTAGCAATATTTTTTTTAGTGCTTTTGCTAAATGTTTCTAAAGTATCATTATATGTATCTTTAAGTTCTATTCTACATAGTACTCTAGGTTGTAAATCTTCAAAATTTTGACTAAACCCCATATGTTTAAAACCTAATTTTTTAAAATTATAATATGCTTCTTCTCCACATTTTTCTTTTAAATTACCTTCGCTATCTCTCGTAGCATAAATTACATTTGGATCCACTTTCAACATAAATCCATGATTCTTTTTAACATATTTTATTACTTCATCATTAAAATCTTTTAATAAATCAAAATCAAATACATCAATTAAATAACCCCGTGGAGAATAATATAAACTTAAATTTAATGGCATTTTCTTTTCAAGTAACATTGTTACACCCACTAAAGAATTGTTTTTATAAATCCCTAGCAGATGTCTTACCCAACCGGTACCACTTTTTAAAGTTCCCCATTCAGGCAATTGATAAATTGAAAAATAAGGATTTTTTATAGCATATTCCTTAAATACATTTTCATCTATTACTTTAAGCATTATTTCCTCCTTAGTTTTCTATAAACACTCAACATTATGGGTAACATTTTATATAATATTTTATTATTAACTAAATCAAATTCACCAATAAATTCAATATATTCGTCTCCAAATTTTCTTTTAAAATCATGAAGTTTTGCCAAATTCTTATATTTCGTATTAGGATCTCCTGGTGTTCCAAATAAATCAAAAAATTCATAACCATTACTATAAGCATCTTTAATGGCTTCATAATAACTTCTAGTAACAGCAAAAGTAAAATTAGCCAAATCATCACTACCAATATACAAACTCCATGCCCGATTTTTAGTATAAGTACATATTAATGAACAAACACATACTTCATCTTTATCAATTTTACTAAATACTTCTTTCTCTTTTTCTAATCTAGTAATTTTATTTTTAATATCAACCTCTTTTTTCTTATTTACATCAAGTTCTTTATTTAATACCTCTATTTCTTTACTTATATTACTTAATAATTCTTTAGGTCTAATACTAATATTAAAATATTTCATATTATTATTTTTAGACATTTCATCACTAAATATTTTATAATATTCTAAATTATGTGGATCAAAATCATCTTTACTACTATTACTTTGAATTAATCTATAAAAATCATCTATTTTTATATCATTATCTACCACTAAATTATAACTATAACTTCTTTTAACGCTTTTCATAAATGATTTATTAAATTTTGCCTCTATTTCTTCCCAAGGCTTTTTCAAATCAATTCTAAACGTATATCGAGGCTGATTACCTTCATATAACTTATAAAAACCTGTATGTTTATATCCTAAACTTAACATATAATTATAAAGTTCATAGTTATTTTCTCCACCATCAATTTTATTTCCATCATCATCAATATCTTGATATTTAATATCCGGATCAAATTTAATATAAATAATCTTATTATCTTTCATGTATTGTTTTAAATAATTAGTAAATTCCTTTATTACATCTTTATTATTATAATCTAAAACAAACCCTCGAGGTGCATATCCATAACTAAAACCAAATGGAGTATACTTAAGAAGAATTAAACAAGTAGCAACTAAATTACCATCATTATCTTCCATTCCTACATAACGAGGAATTTGTCTTTTTGCTCTTTTACAAAATTGTCCCCATTCATAACTTTGTAAAAAATGTGATTTTTTATGTTTATTTTCAAATTCTCTATATTTACTTATCTCAACATTTTGTATAAATTTCATGTAATTACCTCACTATTCATCTATAACTAGTTTATCACAACTAACTTTATTAAACAAGAAAAAACACCTATACTTATTATAGGTGCAAAATCTAAAAATATAATTTATTTATTTATTTTTTGTTCATAAATACTTCTTAGCGTTCTAGTTAATTTAACCTGTTCAATTTGCTCAGGTATATTATTTTCATTTGCCACTCTTATAGATTGATGAAAATTAACTTTCATTTTATCTTCTGATGTTTCTGCTAATTGCATCATTAATTTTTCTACCGGAGTTCCTTCATAATCCCAATGAGAACAAGCAACAGTTTTACAAAAATCTATTAACGCAAACGCATACTTTTCTGGATTATTATAATATTCTTGCTTTCTTACATTAAATAAAACTCTTATTAAAGTTTCCGCAGTAATTGGTTTTATAAAATACTTTTCTATTTCTAATAAGCTTTCATAAATATTATCTTTGTTAGGTTTCATACTATCTGGAACATAAGGATTTAAGAGCATCTTACTAAAAAGAGAATCCCCATTAACTAATAAAGCCATAAAATTAATTGATTTTACAAAATCATCAGGTAAATTTTTTAAACCAACGCTTTCAGCTTGCTTTTTAAATTCTTGTGCCATATTATTTGAAAAGTAAGGAAACTCTTCATCTACAATTCTTCCCTTATCAATTTCATCCATTTGTTCTTTAGTCAAAGCAAAATATCTATAAGAAAACATAAAGTTATTATCAAACTTATTTTTTTTACTATTCCAAGTTGGATCAAAGTAATAAATTCCATCAACATTATATTTATCATCTTTAATCCTTATTACATTTCTTGCATGACCAACCCTTTTTCCAGGTTGTCTTAAAAAAACTTCATCACATGCAATCCCTAATCTATTTAATAATGTACTAAATATTACAGCATATCCAACACAAACTATTTTATCACCAAGCAATGCCGATATTAAATTTCTTGAAATCATTTTATCTTCGTTTTCATCAACTTCTTTATATATTCTATCCCTTACTATATCATATACATACATAATAGTTTCTAATGGTGAAAAATCAAAGCTTTTTATACTATCTACAAAATTATTAATAGTAATAATTGTATCTTCATATTCTTTAAATGAAATTTCTTTATTATTTCCATTTATTTTAAAATAAATATTTGTTGTATTTTCTCCGAATGCTTCTCTTACTTTATTTAATAATATTGCATCTAAATCAAATTCATCTTCAAATATAATTCTTTTAGTTGATAAAATAGGATTTTTTCTAACAAATTCAGCTATTAACTTAGGTTCATATTTAAAAGTTATATCACTTACATTTCTTAAATAATATAATCTATCTTTTTTAACATTCTCTAATAATTCAACTTGATCTGGATAATCTGATGCAACATCTAAATTACAATCTATACTTTCTTCAAAGTCATATGGATCAGAAATAAGTTCCTCAAAAGATTTATCCAATGGTTGTTTAATACATATTTCATAGTCATATGGTAAAATACCAATTGATACATCAGTATAAAAACAATCAAAATTTTCATCAAAAGGTGCAAAAGTTAATTTTCCTCTCATAATAATATCCCCCACTAAAAATCTCATTGCACTTACAATGAGACTGTATATTTAGTTATTTACAACCCCCACTGTATCACAACTACCTAAATTTTAGCATATTTTAAAAGTTTTGTCAAATTAATGGCCACAAATCTAATTTAAATAGTCATCTAAATTAAATGTAAATTCAGCCATTCCAGAATAGTCATTTTCATCATAACTATAATCAGTAAAGAAAGTTAGAAAAATGATAAACTTATTTTTTAAATATCTAGTTATTTTGATATCCATTAAGGGCTCTATGCCATTTAAATCTTTAACATTAAACCAAGTCTCACCATCAAAAATATAATCTTTGAAATCTATAATTTCATTCATTGGTAATTCCAATAATTTTTCAAGTTTACAATTTAAATCAAACCCAAATGAATAGTTGTCTCCGGAAATATCAAATGATAATGTTTTAACAATTTCTGTTAATATTTTTTCACCATTTTCATATTTACTTTGTTCATAAGTAATTAAATTAATACTGACTTTTTCGTTATTTACCTTTTCTAATTTAGCAATTTTAAACATATAATCACCTTTCAACCCTATTATAACACAGGATTTAAGATTTTATAAATCATATAATATTCTTTTAATCATTAAATTAACATTAGAAAATTCTACACTAGATGCATAATTATCACCAAGTTTAACAGTATTGACACTTAATTTTGTATCCGATTCAAATCTAAGTAATGTTGTTTGACAAAAATGTGCATATTTATCATGGATTGTCTTTTAAACCTACTTCACCTTGAATTCCTTGAGGACATGTAGCGCCAGTTGGTCCAGTTGACCCCATAAATGTACATCAACCCCAAATCCACCACTTCTTTTCTAAGTTTTTGTTTTTCTAAAATTTTATCACACAACTTTTTTCAAGAAAGCCACCTCATATGCATTAATATATGCTAAATGATACACATGTAAACTTTTTAAAACCATATTTACTTTAAGTAATACATTTGATAAAATATTAATGGTGATACTAAATGAATTTATTTGAAATAATATTACTATTAATTGTTATATTAGGGTTATTAGCTATAATATATGCTTCTATATATAATAACCTAGTTAATTATAAATTAAAAATAGATAAAGCTGAAGGAATAATTGATGAATCTTTAAGACAAAAATACGATATAATTGCTAAATTAAATATTGCTATAAAAAAAGTTGTAACAAAAAAAGATTATTTAAAAGAATACATTGATTTAAAAGATAAAAGAATAACCAACTATGAATTAGATAGAAAGTTAACTGAAGCCTACAATATAATATTAGAAGTTAAAAACGACCACGAAGAATTAAACACTAAAGAATTCAATAAAGATTTAAAAGAAATAGATAGAATTAATGAAACATTAACTTCATGTAAAACCTATTTTAACAATAATACTGGAGAACTAAATAAACTAATAAAAAGAATTCCAACAAATATTGTAGCAAAAATACATGGATATAAAATAAAACCATTTTTTGATGGTAAAAATATGCAAGACGCTGTTATAGATGATTTTAAACTATAACAGTTTTTTATACAAAAAAAATTACTTTTAATTGTATAATCATTTATAGGAAATATATCAGTAGTTATATGCCTACCAATTCTTTTAAGAACAGAAAAATTTGTTATAATTAGATAGAAAATTTATATTTTAAAAATTTTGAGTTTTATTTGTACCATTGATTACTATATTAAGAAAAATAAAACCTCATTCTTTTTTTGTCCAAGAAATGGGGTTCATATCATACTACCTTTTTGTTCAAGTTTTTAAGAAAAACTAATTTACACATATATGTTCTTAAATAATAAATTCACATCATTAATTTTAACTTATGAAGAGGCAGTCTCGTCAATAATACCAGCACTAACAATTATGTCATTTCTACCATTTATCTTAAAAAATTCAGAATCTGTAGGTATAATATGAGTTTCTTGAATATTCATTAAACTTGAAATATTTGTTTCTGCAAAGCTTGCAAACAACATTCCTTCTGTTGAACCTTCCATGATTGGTCCAATAGGTCCTTAAGGTCCAGTTGGGCCAACTTCACCTTTAAGATATGAAAAATTAAAATAAATTGTTAAAAACATGGACAAGTATCATGAGCATGTCCAGCATAAATTCATAAGTTATTAATGAAAGGAGTTCAAAATGAACAATAATATAAAAAGAGCAAAACAATATATAGATTGTTTTAACAAAGAAAATCCAAATATAACGTACACTTGCTTCGGACCAACAGGTCCAACTGGACCTACAGGACCTGCTGGAGCCACCATAACAGTTGGTGTAACAACTACAACTGCTCCTGGTACAAACGCAAGTGTAGTTAATACTGGAACACCATCTAATGCCATATTAGAATTTAACATTCCAGCTGGAGCAACCGGACCTCAAGGACCTCAAGGAATTCAAGGGCCACAAGGAGCTCAAGGAATTCAAGGGGAACAAGGACCTACGGGACCTGCCGGACCTCAAGGAGCTCAAGGAATTCAAGGGGAACAAGGACCTACGGGACCTGCCGGACCTCAAGGAGCTCAAGGAATACAAGGAGAACAAGGACCTACGGGACCTGCCGGACCTGAAGGAGCTCAAGGAATTCAAGGGCCAATTGGACCTACGGGACCTGCCGGACCTACGGGACCTACTGGACCTACTGGACCTCAAGGAGCTCAAGGAATACAAGGAGAACAAGGACCTACGGGACCTACCGGGCCTCAAGGAGCTCAAGGAATACAAGGGGAACAAGGACCTACGGGACCTACCGGACCTCAAGGAGCTCAAGGAATTCAAGGGCCAATTGGACCTACGGGACCTGTCGGACCTCAAGGAGCTCAAGGAATACAAGGGGAACAAGGACCTACCGGACCTGCCGGACCTCAAGGAGCTCAAGGAATACAAGGAGAACAAGGACCTACGGGACCTACGGGACCTGCCGGACCTCAAGGGTTACAAGGCGAAACTGGGCCAAGCGGAGAAACCCCAACATTAGCAATTGGAACCATTACCACAGGAGCACCTGGTACAGAAGCTACAGCTTCAATAACTGGAACAGCACCTAATTATGTTTTAAACTTAACAATTCCTCAAGGCCCAACAGGACCTCAAGGATTACAAGGTGAAACAGGTCCAACAGGTCCAACTGGCCCAACTGGTCCTACTGGATAGAATAATATACAAAATAAACTACAATATAACTATGATAACAATTGTTACCCAATGAAATTACCAATGCTTATTTAATACTTAAAATAAGCTAAGAAATAAGACTTGGTTTTTCCAAGTCTTATTTTGACCAATCAATTGGTGTAAGTCCATTTTTAACTAAAAACTCGTTAGTTTTAGAAAATGGTTTACTTCCAAAAAAACCTGAATAAGCAGAAAATGGTGAAGGATGAGGACTCATAACAATATAATGATGAGGATTAGTTATAAGTTTAGCTTTTTCCTTAGCAAAATTTCCCCATAATATAAAAACTACTGTTTCTTCTTTTAGATTAAGTATTTTAATAATATAATCAGTCAACAATTCCCAACCTAAATTTCTATGACTAGCTGCTTTATCTTTTTCCACAGTTAAAACAGAATTTAGCAACAAAACTCCTTGCAAAGCCCATCCAGTTAAATCGCCATTATCCTTAGGCAATACACCCAAATCATCATATAATTCTTTATAAATATTCTTTAAAGAAGGAGGTATTTTTATTCCTTTTTGAACTGAAAAAGATAACCCATGAGCCTCTCCTTTACCATGATATGGATCTTGTCCCACAATAACAACCTTTGTATTTTCATAGCTTGTTAATTTTAAAGCATTAAAAATATAGTCTTTCGGAGGATAAACCTCTTTATTATCATATTCATGTATAATTTTTTTATAAAAGTTTTTAAACCCAGGGCTTTCCCAAATTATTTTTAGTTTTAGATCCCAATCATTACCAATCATTTTAAAGCCTCACGAACTGCATACATAATACCTTCAAAAGTATCAGACGCAACTAAAAATCTTGATGTATGACAAAATCTTAAATATGAAGGAAGATTTTTAACCCACGTTTCAGGAAAATCTTTCTTAAGTCCATTTGTATCTGGATTTATAGTTACCCCTTGTGCAGCAAAACCCCCTCTATTAGATGGATACACAACATAAACAGCTTCTGTAAATGGTAAATAATCTTTATAAAAAAGAGGTTCATCCAAAACAATTATTCTTTTATCTTTTGCTTCTTCATAATACTTTTTTACTTTAACTAAATCATTTTCACATCTTTTTTGTTTATCTATCATTTTTATAAGTATTTTTTTAGCAAACTCCACAGCTTCAAAAAATTCATTATCACTGTTTTTTACATCCTCAGGATTAAAAACATCAATAGCTATTGCTAAAGCATTATAACTACCTATATTATCAGATAAATCTAAGTCTTCAATTAATTTTTTATCAATACTTTCATAAATGTATTTTCCATATAAATCTTTAGCAAAAGCTCTCCATAGTTTTCCAAAAGAAGCATAAGGATGACCATTACTTCGACATTCATTATCAGCCATATGATGATCAAATCTACCCATTCCTATATCAAAAACCAAACCCTCAAAATCATCTAAAACAATATTACTCCTTATAATTTCTATATCTGTATTTATAATTTTTAAAAAAGCAGCTCCAAAAACATCATCTGCATGAAACTTGCCAGCATGAGTTAAAGCCACTTTCATATTTCTTACATCATTTACTTTCATACAACCTCACTTATGATACATTTCATGATTATTAATCTTACAAGCCCTATAAATTTGTTCAAGTAAAATACCTCGAAATAGTCCATGAGGAAAAGTCATCTGTGAAAAACTAATTAATTCATCACAAAGACTTCTAACCTCATCATTTAAACCTAAAGAACCTCCGATTATAAAAGTTATATTACTATTCTGAGGTAAAATTTTATCTATTTTATCAGCAAATTCTACACTTGAATACATTTTACCTTTTAAATCTAAACCAATATTATAATCACTAGTTTTTATATTCTTTATTAAATTACTTATTTCTTTATCATAATTTACATCATCTTTCAATTCTATTATTTCAATTTTTATATATTTTCCTATTCGTTTTTTATAATCTTTTATAAGATCATCTAAATAACTTTCTTTAATCTTTCCTACACATAATATTTTTATCATATTTCAATTACTTCCGTTTTTTCATCTTGTTTTGCACAAATTATATCATGAAAATCAATCCCATAATCTATAAATGTATTATTAATTGTTTCCATAGCAATACTTTCCAAATTATTTGTTTCACTTAAATGAATCAGAACAATTTTCTTGGTTTTATTTCCGATTAATTTAGTAAGATAAAATGATGCCATTTTATTAGATAAGTGTCCTTCGTCAGAATAAACTCTTCTTTTTAACCATTCAGGATATGGGCCATTCATTAATAATTCTATATCATGATTACTTTCAAACAAATATATATCTAAATTTTTCAAATACTTAAAGTTTTTAGCATTAACATAACCTGTATCAGTAACGTATGCTATTTTTTTACCATCACATTCAAACACATAGTTTCTAGAATCCGGTGCATCATGGCTAGACTTAAATGATGTTATATGAATACCATCTAAATTTATTTCATCTTCAAGTACAATGATATGTTTATATTCTTTTACATCTTCAATTGAATAAAACATTTTTTCACTTACTATTAAAGCCGCACCGGTTTTATCAAGCAAAGTTTTTAATGCTGATACGTGATCTTTATGATTATGAGTAATAACAACATAATCTATATCTTTTACATCAACACCAATATCTTTTAAATTTTCATTTATATACTTATAATTTCTCCCAGCATCTAACAAAAACTTTTTATTATTTATTTCTAAATAAGTTACATTTCCTTTAGAGCCAGATGATAACACTACTACTTTCATTAGAACCTTATATACCTCGTTGGATTTTGGAATGAATACGCTCCATGGAATGGCCAGCCAATTGATACCCCAAAATGAAGGTGAGTACCAGCAATTGGATTATATTTACTTGGGGCAGGAACTACAAATCCTGTATTTCCCATTTCTCCAATTTGGTCTCCTTTTTTAACAGTTTGACCTTCTACAACTAAAGCCTGATACATATGAGCATATTGTGTATAAATATTATTTTCATGTTCAATTATTACATAGTTACCATCAGTACTTCTATATCCAACTTCAACGACAGTTCCTGGAGCAACAGCAAATATCCTTGATCTATAACCAGTACCAGAAATATCAATACCATCGTGATGTTTTCCCCATCGCCATTGGAAAGGACTTGTAATAACAAATGGATATTCCGTTGGATAACCCCATCCACTAGTGGGATAATAATAACCACCTGTTCTTCTACCAATCGTATATTGTTCTTGAACCATTTCTCTAATTACTTTACGATCTTTAATTTCAACACCAGTTGATCGTTCCCCATTAATTACTTCATATGTACTATGGATTAATGTTATACCGTTAACACCAACTCTAGTTAATTCTTTATAACTAGGTTCTTTTGTATTATCCACAACTGGATTTTCTGTGGTATATGGTGTAATATTTTCATTTATTTCATATACACTATATGTTAAAGTTATAATTGGATTAATAATAGTGATATTTACTAAACTTCCTACCGCTAGCATTGCATCTTCGCTTTTATATTTAGGATTAGCAATTAAAAATTCTTGAGGATTCATTTTATTATCTTCACTAATACTAGCAATACTATCTCCAGATTTAACAGTATATGTATCCATCTTTGCATCAGGGCCAAATAATAAATATTGACTTAATGATTCAGAATCAGTATATATTTTATTTTTAACACTAACATAACCTTCTTTTATAGTTATAGTCTCATTAAAATACATATTTTCTATTATAGACCCTATTTCATTTATACTTCTATTTCCATTATTATAATTATTTAATTCATCTTCTGTAACGAAAGATAAAACATATTTTTTTAAAGAATCTTCAAACACTTTTTTATCTAAAACGTTTATAACAATATTTTGTTTTTCTTTATCTTCACCTTTAATTGTAATAATATAACCTTTTATAGTAAAATCATCTGCATTTTCAATTTTTTCATATATTTCCTCTACCCCCATATAGTTTTCATCAAATGTTTTTGTTTCTACTATATCAAGTCCATCCGGAGGATAAACATAATCAACACCATACTGATCTTTTATATTTTGTTGCTCTTTATTAATTAAACTATATAATTCATTTTCATCTTTGATTAAACCTATTTCTTTTCCATCTAAATAAATTTGATAAGCTTTACTTGCTTCATCAAATTTATAATCATTCTTTTCATTTACAAAATATAAAACAATAATTAGAATTGATAATATAGCAGTTATAACTTTACTTTTATTATTCATTTTCATCTCCAGTGGCCTTTAATTGACTCTTAAAACTACTCATATTAAGTTCAAATAATAGGTTAACTGTTCCAAGTCCTCCTTTTCTATGCTTAGCAATAATTAATTCTGCTGGCACTATTTTTTGATTAAAATCTTTAGCTTTTTCGTAATAATCCTTACGATTTATAAATAAAACCATGTCGGCATCTTGTTCCAAAGATCCAGATTCACGTAAATCTGCAAGCATCGGTTGATTACTTTCTCTTTTTTCAGCACTTCTTGATAACTGTGATAAGGCAATAACTGGTACACCTAATTCCAAAGCCATAGTCTTAAGTGAACGAGAAATTTCTGATACTTCTACTTGACGAGATTCAACTCTTCTTGAACCACTACTTACAAGTTGAAGGTAGTCGATTACTACTAAACCTAAACCATCTTCACTATTGGCAAGCCTTCTACATTTAGCCCTAATTTCTTGAGCAGTAACCCCAGCATTATCTTCAATATAAATATTAGTATCAGCAAGTTGTGATAATGCTTCATTATATCTTTTCCAATCCTTTTCCTGCATATTACCAGTTTGCAACTTATAAGCATCAATTTGTCCAATTGAAGAAATCATACGATTAATAAGCATTTCTGCTGACATTTCTAAGTTAAATATAGCAACAGCTTTTTTAGTATGTGTCGCAGCATAAGCAGCCATATTTAAAGCAAGTGCTGTTTTTCCCATCCCAGGACGAGCGGCTAAGATAATCATTTCTCCACCTTGTAAACCAGTTGTTATTTTGTCAAAATCAGGAAAACCAGTTTCAATACCTGTAATACTTCTTTTATTTTTAGCAAGTTCTTCCAATTTTGCTTGGGCTCTTCTTAAAATTTCACTAATAGGTACAAAATCTCCAACACTTCTTGCTCTAACAACATTTAATATGTTTTTTTCAGCACTATCAAGTAAACTATTTACATCTTCTTCATCATATGTAGTAGTAATTATATCACTTGCTGTTTCTATTAAATTTCTTCTTATAGCATAATCTTTAATTATCTTAATATAAAAATCTAAATTAGCACTTGTTACTACACTATCTATTACATCAGTAATATAATCAAGTCCCACAGCATTAAATTTCTTATCTTTATCAAGTTCATTTCTAAGGGTTGTTACATCAATTGGTGTCTTACTTTCATGCAGACTTTTAATTGCATTAAAAATATATCTATTTCTCTCATCAAAGAACATATCACTCGTTACTTCTTCAACTATCTTACTTACTTCATTATTATTTAAAAAAGCAACACCTAAGACACTCATCTCAGCTTCTTTATTCTGAGGCATACTTCTTGCCATAAACCCTCCTATTTAACTAATTCAACATTTAAGTCAAACTTAACTTTTTTATGTAATTCAACACTTACTTTAGTAACACCTAAACTACTTATTGCTACATCACTTTTAATACATTTTTTATCTATTTTATATCCCATATCTTTTAATTTTTCAGATATTTGTTTATTTGATATCGTGCCAAACACTTTATCATCTGCTCCAGTTTTAACTTTAAAAGTTAAAGTTTTTCCATCTAACTTTTTCTTTATTTCATTTAAACTTTCCACTAAAGCATCTTCATTTTTTTGTCTTTCATCTAATTCTTCATTTAATATTTCACTACTTCTTTTTGTATAAGGAACAGCTAAATTATTTTTAATTAAATAATTATTAGCATAACCATCACTTACATTAATTACACTATCTTTTTTACCTTTCCCTTTTACATCACTTAATAAAATTACTTTCATCTAAAAGACCTCCTTTAAGTAAATAATATTATATCACATGATAAGATAATTCTGCAACCAAACTATTACAAAATTACCCATTCTCCATTCCTTTTTCCATTATTTCTAACAATCATTTTTTTCTCTTGCATTAAAGACATAATAGTCTTAACAGTTCTTAATGATTTATTTAATTGCTTAGCTATTTCTTCTTGTTTTACAAAAGAATTTTTTCTAATTATATTAATTATTGCTTGTTCTTCTAAAGTATAATCTCCCTTATCTTTTTTTAATGTATTATCAACACTCTTTTCAAAATCTACATGAAGAAATCTATTTTTTAACTCATAATTGGTATCAGTCAATAAATTATAAAAGAATTTTTCCAAAAAGGTCATATCTTCAGAGATATTTTTATTAAAATTTCGATAGTTTGCCCTAACAAGTGCATTTCTAAAGTACCATGAATGTTTAGCAAACATTTCATCATTAACATTAAATCCAAATGTTTTTAAATATTTAATCATAAAAACTGCAACTGTTCTTGTATTGCCTTCACAAAATGGATGTATTTGCCAAATATTGGATGTAAACATGCATATATGTTCAATGGCTTCATCTAGAGATAAATCTTTATAAGAAAAGTTCTTTTCTTCTGAAAAATCATATTTTAATAGATCCATAATATTTTCATAAGAAGCATAAATAACTGTATCATAATTTAATACCCATTCCTTCTTTGTAAAATTATAATCCCTTAATTTACCCGCATAAAAATATACATTCTTAAATAATTTTTGATGAATATTAATAAGTTCAGTTGGACTAAAATTAAAAGAATTATCACTTAATATCTCTGTTATTTTCACCGCAACCTTATCTGCTTCTTCACTATTATTTTCTTCTTTATTTCTTTTTTCTGTTTCATTATAATAACTATTTATCCTTTTTTCTACATCTTTAATATCTAATTTTCCTTCAATATGCTCTTTAGCAGTATCAATTAAATATTTTGATGGCTCTAACCCATCTACTTCTTGAAGACCAATCGCGGTTTCCCAAGCTTTAGTTTTCTCAATTTCACTTAAATTACCTTCTTTAATATATGTAGAAAGCTCTAAATTCCAATTTCCTTTATTCATCATAACCTCCAAGACACATCTATTATATCATTTTTATCATAAAAAAACAATATTCAAAGTGCAAATTTTGCACTTTGAATATCTTTCGTTGCACTTTGAAATTTAAAATCTAAAATATATAAATGGATTATAGCTTGATGCTAAAATACCTACAATACTAAGGATAAATAACACAAGTATTATAATATCACTCATTTTATTTTTCTTATCCAACATATTTTTAAATATTGGTGTACATGCAAATATTGCTAGTATAAATACCAGAATCGTTCTTACTCTAATTATTTGATAATGACTAAATACACTTAAGTTACCAAGTCCATGAACACCAAACAATGTTTTAATAGCTTCCACTAATACACTTGTATTTGTAAAATAAAATATTATAAAGCCAAAAGTAACTAAACTAAATGTATAAATATGTCCTAAAACTTTTGGAAGTTTATCAATATTTTTAAATACAAACTTTTCTAATACCAATAAAACAAAATAGAAAAGTCCCCAGAAAACAAAGTTCCAACTAGCACCATGCCACAAACCAGTTAAAGTCCAAACTATAAACAAATTAAATATATGCCGAGCTTTTTTACATCTATTTCCTCCTAAAGGAATATAAACATAATCTCTAAAGAATGTTGATAAAGATATATGCCATCTTCTCCAAAATGAAGTTATACTACAAGCGATATATGGATAATTAAAGTTTTCTAAATAATTAAATCCCAGCATCTTACCTAAACCAATTGCCATATCGCTATATCCACTAAAATCAAAATAAATTTGGAATGTAAAAGCTATGCCACCAACAACCATACCAATAACACCTAACTGTGCAATATCAGAACCAAATAAAGTATCAGCAACATAAGCCATTTCATTAGCAATTACCACTTTTTTAAATAACCCAATAATAAATCTTCTAATGCCAGTTGCAAAGTTTTCTATATTTTCACATCTTTCATCAAGTTCTTCATTAACAGTTTCATATCTAACTATAGGTCCTGCAATAAGCTGAGGAAAAGCACTAATATAACAACCTAGGTTAATAACACTTTTTTGAACACCAACTTTACCTTTATAAACATCAATAACATAAGTAAGTATTTGAAATGTATAAAAACTAATACCAATTGGTAAACTTATAGTTAAAAATTTAATATTTAAATTAAACAAATTATTTATATTATCTAAGAAAAAATTAGTATATTTAAATATAAAAAGTAATCCAAGATTAAATATCAAATCAATTATTAACCATTTCTTTTTATTATTACTTTTATCCATTATTAAAGCTATATAATAATTAACTAAAATAGATAAAATCATTAAAAGAACATAAATGGGCTCTCCATAACCATAAAACATTAATGAAAATATAAGTAAAACAATATTTCTTGTTTTTCTTTTTTTAGGTACAAAATAACAGATTAAGAAAATTGGCAAGAAACAAAATAAGAAAATCAAACTTGAAAATACCATTATTTTACTCTCCCTTCAAAATCATAATCATATTGATCAAATATGGTGGAACCACCTTCATACAAGAATAATACTTTAGAAATATTATTATCACTAACATACTTGCTTAAATTAAAATCTTTATTTTTATATTCATCATATCTTAAGTTAATAACATGTGTTTTATTAAAAGAATTAGCAATTAAATAATCTATTTGCCATGAATAAGAATCTCCGATAATAAGTAAATTTTCTTTATCATTATTATGATAATCATAAACTACATTTCCATATTGCCCATTAAAATATTGAACATAATAATCATAATATTTATAACTTCTATCAAGTCTAATTTCTCTAGGCTTAAATAAACTATCTGCACTTTTACCATTTACATAAACATCATAATCTAATTTTATATCAACATCACTAATATAATCATTTATATTATCATTTAAAGCAGTCTTGGCTAAAGAACCATAATACAATCTATTCTTATGTTTCACGATATTTAAATTATTTATTTCATTGATTCCAAGCATATCACAAATATCTTTATATCCAGCTAGTGCTCCATTAATTGTCCAATGATGATCAGTTTTATAAAAGTATTCTTTATACTCATCTATACTTTTTACATCCATTACTCTTACATTAATATGACTATCTAACTTACTTACAAATTCACTTACATAATTACTTAAATTATCTTTTTTTAATGTAGTAAATTCATATCTCGTAGGTATATAAATATTTACATCTATTTTCTTCTTACTTAATTCATTAAAAAACTTTACTTGACTATCTAATCTTTCATCTAATTCTTTACTTGTATATTTATTTGTTAAATAATAAAACTTATTTACTTTATCATAAAATATATACTCACCATCACTATTTTTCTTAATGGGTACATCCTTAAACAATATCTTATTACTTGCAAAATCCACTCTATTATACAAACTATTTATTTCATTATAAAATGGAAAGTAATTTGTCACTTTGTTTTCCACACTATTTTCTATTTTACCCACAATATTATTTATTTTATCAATAACATTATTAACATCTTTTTCTTTATACTCTGAAAAATTATCCATATTCATATTTCTAATTCCCATTTTAACAAGTATAAACTTACATGGAATACATAAACAAATACCAAAAACTATTATTAAAAATGCTATTACTAATTTTTTATCTTTTTGCATAAGCTTCACCCAACAACATTTTACCACATTAAGATTTTTAAGTATAGAAAAACCCACCAATTGGTGAGTTTAATTATTTAACAAATGGTATTAAAGCCATAAATCTTGCATATTTAACTTGTTGAGCAATATGTCTTTGATGTTTAGCACAAGCACCAGTCATTCTTCTTGGTAAAATCTTGCCTTTATCATTTATATATTTATTGATAATCATAACATCTTTATAGTCTACGCTTTTTCCAGCACACATTTGACAAATTTTCTTTTTCTTACGATAAAATTCTGCCACTTTACTTATCCTCCTTTACTTAAAATGGTAAATCATCACTACTTAAAGTAAGTTCATCCCCAAAGTCTTTATAAGGATCTTCACTAATATCAGTTGTTTCAATATTAGATGCTGGAGCCTCAGGACTATAAGCTACACTGTTGTTGCTAGCTGGAGCACTATAACTAGCACCGCCATTTTCATTTTTACTTCCTAAGAATTCAAAATTATCTACTACAACATCAGTTGTATATCTTTTAGTACCATCTTGAGCATCATAACTGTTATTTCTAATTCTTCCTTGAACTAGAATCATTTGTCCTTTACGACAATATCTATTAATAGTTTGAGCACTTCTATTAAAAGCAACACAATTAATAAATTCAGTATCTCTTTCACCATCACGGCTTACAAAATCACTTTGACAAGCAAGTGAAAATCTTGATATTTCCATATTACTTTGAGTCATTCTTGATTCAGGATCTCTAGTTAATCTTCCTGTTAAAATTACTTTGTTCATTCTTATTCTCCTTCAACTTTGATAATTAAATGTCTTAAAACATTTTCATTAATAGAAACTTTTCTATCAAATTCTTGAAGGGTTTCATTAGTTACTTCAACAGTCATAACATAGTAGTATCCACTAACTTCTTTTTTAATTGGATAAGCTAATTTTTTTCTACCCATTTCTTTGAATTCGATAACTTTAGATGGTTTCTTGTTTATAAGTTTTTGTAAATCTTCACTAGTTTTCTTAATAGTTTCTTCATCTAATGTTGATTTAACTATAAACATAATTTCATACTTAGTCATCAATATTCACCTCCTTACGGTCTTCTCGGCTTCCTTAGAAGCAAGGAGTAATTTCTTTTACTCGCAAGTATTATAACAAATATATGTTCAAAATACAAGAAAAATGTACACAATTTCATTCACTTTCCAACAATAAATCATTTATTTTATTAATAGCATCTATTGTATCTTCAAAGGTTATATTTTTTGCATATGAATAATTATTTTGATATCTCTCCCACAAACCCTTAATTTTGCTATCATTTGCCACTAGTGAAATATATTCGGCTGAATTATTTAAGTAATTAATAGAATTACGTTTATTACACGTATTATAAATGGCTTTCTTTAACAAAACTTTATCAACAACGTTCCATTTTAATGTTGAAAAAACATACAAATCATAATAATCTTTCATTCTTGTATTTTCAATATTTTTACTAAGAACAGCTTCAAATTTTTCAGCAATAATAGTTTCCATATTGTAAGCCATAATATTAATAACTGATTCATCAAAAATTGTTTTATATGAAAATTTTATTTCTCTATATGTAATTACATCTCCAGTTGTTATATCAATTAATAAATGTTTCTTTACCCCTTCAAAATCGGCATTTATATGCACAGAAAATCCAGGATATTTTTCTTCCACTCTAATATCTTTAATAGAAAAAATAGACATTTTTATATTATCACCAACATCGATATTTATTATTTCATTCAATATTTTTTCTATACTTTCTTTTTCTAAAGGTACTCCTTTTAAAGTAGTATCTAAATCCAATGTTGTTCTATAATCTACACCAAACAAAGATGATAACAAAAAACCGCCCTTAATTATAAGATTATCACTATACTTAGAAACAGAAATTCTTTTAAGTAAGGCCTCAAACATATACGTTTGTAAAATGTAACTACTATCAATATTATATTTTTTAGCCAAGTTCTTAGCTTTAGCTTTTAAACTATCTTTATTTTTAATCATGACAAAACTTCAAACACCTCCATCATTTTTTTATATACTTTTAATTTTTTAGCATAATTAAATAATTTAATTGGATTTTTATTAACACTAAAAAAATATTGTCTTAATGCTTTATTAACAAGCTCGCTATCTAATTTATTTTTATTCTTAATAATATCACAAATACTTCTTTCAAGATCATAACATTTAAGTTCATTTCCAAATTCATCAATAATTGTTGTAACTCCCAAATTTAATACTTCTTTATCAACATAATATAAATCAACATTATCTATATGTTGCAAAGAACCGCTATAATCTCGCGGAACAGTAACATCATAAACTAATGGAATTCTATTTGAATACCCATGAAAGTATAATGCTGTTAAATTTGAAAAAATGCACTTATTACTTAAAAATTGAATTTCAAATAATCTATCATTAAGCTCATCACACTTCAAGTATAATCCTCTAGATACTTTTTCTATTACTTTCTCCTTTTGAAGTAAAGAAAGATAATGTTTAGAAACATCTATTTTTTTTAAATCACTAGTTTTTAAATATCCATTTTTAATTACTTTCATAATCTTATCTTCATTTTTCATAATTTCACTTCCACACTGATATTTTATCATTTTTCAGTGTATAAGTAAATATTTTTTACTATTATACTTAAAAATTAAATTATTTAAGTATAAATGTAAACAATCATTGATCCCATAAAATGCCATAACCAGTTCCAACACAAGAATTATTTAAAGATTCAATATAATATATTTTTTTACTAGTTTTAACAGTTATACTTTTTCTTTTTAAAATTACTTCTTCTAATACTTCTTCACCATCTGTTAAATAATCAAGTAAATTATCAATTTCATCAAAAGATAATTTTTTCAAATTGTTAAACTTCAGCATAGCCTCCTTTCTCTCAAAGTTTATACATTAGATATCCTTTCTACTAAATAAATAATACTATAAGCCATCTTACTTGTCAATAAAAAAAATTCTATAACCTAAGTTACAGAATTATTTCTTTTTTTCTTTCTTACTTGCTTTTTCTTTAATAGTTTCTTTTTCTTTTACTTCTTCTACATTTTCTATTATTACATCTTTATTTACTTGTATAACTTTACTACCTACCACCATATCATGTAAACCTCGATTATCTTTTCTAAACATAACCATTATTAAGTTTAACATATATATTAATGAACTAAGCATACTTATGACATAAGTTACATAATAAAATTTTACTCCACTTACAATATATACAGCTCCAACATTTATTAAACTTAACCATATATTATTTAATATAACTATTCTAATTAAATACTTCCAGAAATTAAGTTTTTTATCATTAATACTAACAACTCTTAATTTCATTATCTTTTTACCTATTGTTTGGCCATTCATAATAAGTGGCACAACACCAAAGTAAAGTATTAAAGCAGTCGCAGAAATAATACTACTATAAGTTCTATATTTATAAACTTCATAATTAAGTTCTATTATTTCATCTTTATAATCATGACTTCCATCTTCAGAACTTTTCTTAACTACTTCATTATATTTTTCATAAGTATCTTTATACTTTTCTTGATATGGATCAATTGGTAATAAATTAATTAAACTAACCACAAGAGATATTATAACAACATCAATTACAAAAGCAATTATTCTTTTTAAACTTGTATCCATAAACTAATCCTTATTTTTAGCAAATAATTCTAATATTTGTAAGAATATATTAATAAAGTCTAAGTATAGTTCTAATGCCCCATAAATAGCTAAATTATCTTCTGGTAATCCAGTTGATTCCAAAGCTTTAATCTTTTGAACATCATATGCTGTAATACCTAAGAATAATAATAAACAAATAATACATAGAATTATTTCAAGCATTCCATTTCCAAGAAAAATATTAATTACTGAAACCACTATAACCCCAATTAAAGCCATAAGCAAATAAAATCCAACCTTAGACAAGTCTACATTCGTCTTGTATCCAATATATGCCATTACTCCAAATATTACGGCACTAACTAAAAATACCATCATTACACTTGTTAATTCATAAACAACAAATATACTTGAAAATGTTAAACCACTAACAAAAGCATATAAAATAAAACATATCTTCGCAGCAGTTGGACTCATTTTCATAACTCTTGCAGATAAAACAATTACCAATATTAATTCTAATACAATTAGAATCCAAAAAGAACTCCCTGCAAAAATATTTTCCAACATTCTTTCATTCATAGATACACCAAACCCAGTAACAAATGTTACTAAAAGTCCAATACACATCCATAAAAATGATTTACTTAATAACTTATTATCTTCCATTATACATTCCTCCTTTGTTATACATTAAATCGAAAATAACAAATATCTCCATCCTGCATTTCATATTCTTTACCTTCAACACGAAGTTTACCAGCTTCTTTAACTAGTTTTTCATCACCATATTTTTCTAAATCACTAAAACTAGTTACCTCTGCTCTTATAAAGCCTCTTTCAAAATCACTATGTATAATACCCGCACATTCCGGAGCTTTCATTCCAACTTTAAAAGTCCAAGCTCTTACCTCATCCGTACCAGCAGTAAAAAATGTTGCTAGTCCTAATAAATTATATGTAGCAAATATTAATTTATCAAGGCCACTATTTCTTATACCAACTTCTTGTAAGAATAATTCTTTTTCTTCATCTTCAAGTCCAGCCAATTCAGCTTCCAGTTTAGAACACATAACTATAACTCCGGAACCTTCAGCTTCTGCATAATTTTTAACCATTAAAGAATATTCATTATCTCCAACAGCAACATCATCTTCATTTACATTAGCAACATATATAATTGGTTTTATCGTTAAGAAACTAAAGTTTTTTAGTAACTTCTTTTCATCTTTATCAAAACTAATTCTTCGAAGTGGTGTATTTGCTTCTAGAGCAACCTTACATTTTTTTAATACCTCTACTTCTGCTAAAGCATCTTTATCTTTCGTAGTTATTGCTTTTTTTTCAATTTTTTCAATTCTATTATTTATTACTTCTAAATCTGCAAGTACTAATTCAATATTTATTACTTCAATATCACTAATTGGATCAACTTTACCAGTTACATGAGTAACATTTGGATCACTAAAACATCTTACTACTTCCACTATGGCATCGCATTCCCTAATATGAGATAAAAATTTATTACCTAAACCTTCACCACGTGAAGCACCAGCTACTAAACCAGCAATATCCGTAAACTCAAAAGTTGTTGGAACAACACTTTTGGGTTTATACATACTTGCTAAATAATCTACTCTTTTATCTGGTACAAATACAATACCAACATTTGGTTCTATTGTTGCAAACGGATAATTCGCAGCAAGTATATTTTGTTTTGTAATTGCATTAAACAAAGTTGATTTACCAACATTTGGTAAACCCACAATTCCAGCTTTTAAACTCATTTTATACCCCCAATCCTACGCCAGCTCCAACACCTATTGGAAACTTAACTAAATACCATATAATTATAAATAATAGATACACTACGCATGTAACCGCAGCATATGGTAATTGATATTTTATAGCCTCTTTAATAGTTATTGGTTTATTACTTTGATTATAATTTTCTAAATATGCTAAATAAACAACAAAATATACAAATACAGGTGTAAGACCCAAAGTAACACTACTACCTAATCTAAACACAAGTTGTGTAAATTCCGGAGAAATACCAGCATTCATAAGTTTAATTATAACTCCACTCACAATATTATAACTAAATAATACCGTAGGTTGAAATAAAGCAATAACACCTGCAAATATAAATAACAATAATACTAAAGGTAACCCTCCAAAGTTACTATTTTGCATAAGGTTAGTTAAAGCACCAGCTACAACATTACCTATGTTAGATTGTTTAAATATATTAATAAATGCTGATGCAGCAAATATCATAACAAGTATTTTACCAATTCCATTTAAAGAATGACCTAAAGCATCAACAAATTCTTTATTATTCTTTATAGTTTTAGCACCAATTCCATATGATAAGCCTAAAATTACAAAGAATACTGCTACTACAAAGACAAAACCATTACTAAAAAATGAATTATAACTAAATAATTTATCTATATATAAACTTTGACTATAATCAAGTAAATTACCTGAAAAAGGAAGTCCTGGAATAATATTATAAATAAATATTAATAAATATAATAAACCTGCAAATAAAGAAAATAATAAACCTCTCATTTGCTTTCTTGTTAAAACCAATTCTTCTTCAACTTCTTCTTCAGAAAATTCATACTTAGGTAACTTTTTAACTAAATAATTTTCTGTTACATTTGTAATAACAAAAGATAAAGCAATTATTAAAATTACATTAGCCAATATAAATGCCCAACTAGATATATTATATCCACTATTTATTATATTAACATTATTTAAAGTAATATTTATTAAACTAGAATCATAACTAGTTAAAAATAAACTTAAAGCACTACCACAAGTAAGACTTGCAAATGTTGTAATAATTCCAATCATTGGATTTCTTTTACCATATAAAAATAATAATGCTCCTAAAGGAACTAATATGATATATGATAAATCTCCAATTAAACTTGCGAGTATTGATATTAATACTAATACAAAGGTAACAGATGTTTTCTTAGCCTTTTTAGTCATTAATGTAATAATTGTTTTTAAAAATCCACTCTTAACCATTATACCAATACCTAAAAGTATAATAATTAAATTAGTAAGTACTGCATAATTAGCAAAATTACTAACAGTACTAGTAAATATATATTTAAGGCCACTTAAACTAAATAATGAATTTACTGCTTCTGTAGTAACTTGAAAATCTCCAGTAACACTTGATATTTTATTAAATGTTGCTTGAACATTAAATAACCTGAGTATTCCACTAATAACAATTGTGGCAAAACTTAAGACTAAAAGCATCATTACGGGATGTAAGCCAATTTTATCTTTAGTTCGAAGTTTTTTCATTTACAATCACCTTTTTTAATTTTTTCATAAATTCTAATCTATCCATCATGATTTCTCTTCCACAATTTTTACATTTGATTTTAATATCAGCTCCATTTCTTGTAATAGTCCATAAATTAGTACCACAAGCATGTTGCTTTTTCATTATTACATCATCATTTAAATTAAAATCTTTATTCATTACTCTTCCTCAACTTTTACATTCATCTTAGAAAGTATCTCTTCTAATTCATCTACCCCATCAAAATATATTTCTATTTTCTTCTTACTAACTCTTACTTTAGTATTTAAACTATCCATAATAATATTTTCATACATTCTATATTTATGATCATATCCTTTATTACTTCTAGAATTACTTTTAATAATTACTTCTTCTTTTACATCTTGACTTATTCTTTCAAGGTCTCTCACCGATATTCCATCAGTAACTATTTTTTTAGCAAGATCTATTACTTTTCCTTCATCATCCATCTTACTTAAAACTCTAGCATGAGACATACTTAACCTATTTTTTTCAACCATTTTCTTTACTTCTTCAGGTAATTTTAATAAGCCTAACATATTAGTTACATATGTCCTACTCTTACCAAACTTGCTTGCAAATTCTTCTTGCGTATAGCCACGTAATCTAATTATATTACTAATACTAGTTGCTTCATCAATTGGATTCAAATCTTCTCTTTGAATATTTTCAATTAAAGCAATTTCCATCATTTCTTGGTCATCAAAATCTTTAATAATCGCAGGAATACTTTTTAATCCAGCTATTTTTGCGGCTTTTGTTCTTCTTTCACCTGCAACTAATTCATAACCTTTAATACTTTTCTTAACTATTATTGGTTGAACTACACCGTATTCTTCAATACTTTTAGCAAGTTCATTTAAACTAGCTGTATCAAATATCTTCCTTGGTTGATATGGATTACTTCTTATTTCATCCAAATTAATTTCAGTTACATCTTTTTTATTTTCTTCAATAACAGTATCTTCAAAATTATCAAAGTCTATTACGTTATTAGAAAATAATTGTTCTAGTCCCTTACCTAGTGCTTTTTTCTTAGTTTCCATCTCTACTTACCACTTCCTTTGCTAAATTAGCATAAGCTTCCGTAGCTCTACTTAATGGATCGTATTCATTGATTGGTTTTCCATGACTAGGTGCTTCTACTAATCTTACTAATCTAGGTATTATTGTATTAAATACTTTATCTTTAAAGTATTTTCTTATTTCTTCAATTACTTCAAGCCCTATATTTGTTCTTCCATCTAACATTGTTAAAAGTACACCTTCAATCCTTAACCCAGGATTCATACTTCCTTGTACCATTATAATACTATTTAAAAGTTGCGTAATCCCTTCCAATGCAAAAAATTCACATTGAACAGGTATAATTACACTATCACTAGCCACTAACGCATTCATAGTACCTAAACCTAAAGATGGTTGACAATCTATTATTATATAATCATAATTATCCTTTATTTCATCAAGTCTTAGTTTTAATTGCATATTTTGACTAAATTCTTTATCTTCAAGCATTCTTTTAACAAAT
>OIEN01000468.1_pt1 | contig 25237 bp, 18 predicted proteins | sample 1581741 | NCBI WGS metagenome assembly OIEN01 (sample SAMN01760944, study PRJEB22395) | human gut metagenome | reverse complement strand
GGTGTAATGATAAAACAAATGTAACAGATACAACGTTTAACCCTTATGGTTACAGCAATGTAAATGGACAAGGATATGCTAAAAATATAACATATTATGGTGCTACACAAAGATTAATAAGTACAAGTAATAGTGCTGGAGGCACGGGTCCTAGTTTAAAGTGTAATGGGAACTTGAGTAAAATAACATCTAAAGTAGGCTTAATAACAGCAGATGAACTAGCGTTTGCTGGATATGCTTTTAATCTAAGTAATACTACAACATATTTACAAGAAAATGCTACTGATAGTTGGTGGTGGTCCTTGTCTCCTAACTACTTCTATGTCGACGCTGGCGTTTGGTTCGTTTTCGGCAACAATGGCCTCTTCATCTTCCGCAACGTGCCCGACGTCGGCGGGGTTCGCCCTTCAATTTCATTAATATCTTCAGTTACAATATCTGGTGGCACAGGTACTAGTGAAGATCCTTATATTATAAATTAATTATAGAGTTCTAACTTTTAGTTAGGGCTTTTTTTTCTTTTAAGATAATGTTATAATTTAAAGAGAATAGGGCTGGTGTTATGAAGAATGAGAGTGGGTTTATTGCTACTAGTTTGATTTATACTTTTTTTCTTGCTTTTATTGCTATTTTGACGGCTCTTTTGAGTAATTATATTGCAAATAAGACTATTTTGGATAGATATAATGGTGAGATTCGAGATAAACTTAATGATGGTAGTGGTAGTATAAGTTTATATGTTTCTTATGCTAGTGTTGATGGTGGAAAGAGTATTACTAATTTAGTGCGTAATGGTAATTTTAATAGTTTGGATGCTAATAATAATCTTACTGATTGGAGTATTCAAAATAATGGTAATTTTCAGGTTGCAGATTTTGGTAAGAGGTGTGTTATTAAGACGGGATCAAGTGGTAATTTGTCTCAGCCAATAAGTGTAGATTCTACTCATAAGTATTATATTCGTATGGAATATTATCAACCTAGTATTGGTTATACCAGTGATGTGTTTGTTTCTAATACAGTGAGTGGTGATGTTATAGATAGTAGTAGGGTTATTAGTACTTCTAATAATGATGGTTGGAAGAGTGTTTCTAAAATAGTTGATTTAACTGGTAGTGAAACTCTTAGTTATATGATTGTTGGTAAACAGAGTACTTATAACACTAATAGAACTTATTATACTAATTTATTACTTATAGATATTACTTACGCTTATAATGATATTGTTAGTTTAGAGTGGCTTGATAATAATATAGATTATTTTGATGGTACAGTTTCATTTATTACAAAGGATTTTATAGATGATGATGAAATTTCTTTTACGATTGTTCCTTATGCAGGTTATGAATTAGATGAAGTAAGTTGTAATTATAATGATTATGAGATTAGTCCAATTACTAATGAAAGTAATACTAAGTATTTATTTAAGTATAAGAATAATGGGCATGCTAGTAAGTGTAATATTAGTTTTAAGCATGATTAGGAGGTATTATGAAGAATAAGGGTTTTGTTTTAGTAGAGACAATTGTAGTTATTCTTGTTTTGTGTGTACTTTTAATTATGCTTTATGGTGGTTATATGAATGTTATTAGTGCTGTACAAAGAAAGAGTTATTATGATAATACAGAATATATTTATAAGACTAATTTAGTTAAAGAGTATTTTGAAGATAGTGGGTTTAATGGTTATGATGGCTCTAGTGTGTATATTTATTGTCAGGGTAATAGTGATTGTTTAGGTAAGGGTGATACTTATTTTAAATCATTAGTTACTAATATGAGAATAAATTCTATTTATTTTACTAAGTGGTTTACTAGTGATATTAATAGTGGGGAGTTATCTGATTTAGAGGCTACTACACAGAATTATATAAAGAAGTTAGATCCAACTAAGGAAAGTGGTTATAGAATTATTGTTATGTATGTAGATGAGAATAATTTTAATAATAATCCGACTATTTATCAGTATGCTTCATTAAGGTTTGGTGATAGTAATGAATAAGAAGGGGATGACTCTTGTTGAGATTATTGTATCTATTGTGCTTGTGTCAATTATTCTTATTTTTATTACAAGATTATTAATTACAGTTAATGGGTTATATAAGAAGAGTAAGTTAGAAGTTGATTTTGAAGTATTAGATACCATTTTAATTGATACGATTAGTACGGATATTAATAGGTATGGAGTTAAGAGTGTGAGTTTAGATGGGAAGAAAAGTGTTACAATTACTTTTAATGCTTTTAGGGAAAGTAATTTAAATGAACTTATTGTAAAGAAGTTATCATTAACTGATGATGCAAGATATATTAAATATGAATATGTTAATAATAATTTAACTAGTGATGAGAGGACACGTAATTTTGTGCGTAAAGTTCCTGATGGAGCAATAATAGATGAGAATGATTTTGTTAATTATAAGGAGTTTGAAAATACTAGTCTTAGGGAGTTAAGGGTTAAAATGCTTGCTTCTAATGGAAATGATTTTACATCTAATATTTATTTTAAGATAGCAGAATAGAGGTGATTTTATGAAGAACCATAAGGGTTTTACAATGGTGGAACTTCTTGCAGTTATTACAATACTTGCAATTATTATGGTTATTTTGATACCAGCGGTTACTAATATTTCAAAAAATACAAAAGAGAGTATTTTAAATTCTAAGATTAGTACTATTGAAACTAGTGCTTCTAAGTATGGGGAAGATAATATTAATACTTATCAGAAGTGTACTAATGGGTTAGAATCTGGAGTTATTAATGATGATGCGTATGATGAGTGCATAATAAGTGTTGATGATTTAGTAGGTCTAGGTTATTTAGAGTATGATACTACTAAAGATGATGCTAGTTATGTTGGCAATCCAGTTACTGGTGGAAGACTCAGTGGTAATGTTCTTTTATGTTATGATCCATCTACAGTAACGATAAGTGCTACTTTTTATGATATAAAAGATAAGAATTATTCATGCCCAGCAGTTGATGGTAATTATTCACTTAATTTAGGAACTACAAAGAAAGATTTTTATTGGGGACTTCATGAGGAATTTAAAACTAAGATTTATACTAAAGGAACTTTTAAAAGTATTACATGTGAAGCGACTGGTCCATTTAGTTGTAAGGTTGTTGGTGATGATTTAGTTATTACTTTAAATGATAATGGTGCTGGAAGTGATGGAAATTATCAAGTGCAAGTAACTGGTACATACAGAGATGATGAAGGAGCAGAAAAAAAGTTATATCGACATATGAATTTAGGGGTGTATGTTGTTAATTATGATATAGATGGATATATACCTAAGATGTGTATGAAAACACTTACTAATGAACTTTTTAAGATTACGGGGAAGAATTATGGCGAGTTTTCTCTTAGTGGGATTAGTGATGATTTGAATGCTACTATAAAGGGAGACGTTCTATATATGAATAGTGGTACTAGTACTGGTGAGAAAAGTTTTACGATAACTGAAGATCATGCAGGTATTAGTAAGGTTATAACTAGAGAAGTTTATGATTTAGATGTAGTAACGCATATTACGAATGTTATTGTAGGTGAGGCTGCTAAGAGAGTAGAACTTAAGGCTGGTGGTACAGGAAGAATTACTGTATCAGTTGATAGTAGTGCTGCTAGTATATCAGCAAATAATAGTTCATTTGGAAGTACAATAACTTTAAATAATCAGAATTACTTTTATATAAAAGGAAATAGTATTGGAACTGTTACCATTAGAATAAAAGGATCGATTTGTGGTGAAACTAGTTTTGAGGTTAATGTTTCAAATATTAAATTAGATAATACAAAGGTGCCAGAGTATTTATATTTTAATGGGGGAAGAAGACAAAATAATGATAAGACTCAGTTTAAGTCTAAGATAAACGGAAGCTCTAGTAATGATTTTACTTGCACTGTTTATAAGAAAAGTACTTATGGTGGATATGAAGAAAATACTGATTATTTAAATTGTCATATAGAAAATGATACAGTTATTTTAGAGACCACTAATGGTGAAGATATTTATGATAATGTAGAAGATTTTAAAGTTAATGTTAAGAGTGTAAGAGATGGCTCATTAGATATATTTATACCAGTTATTTATAAGACAAGTTTATATTTTAGAGAGAATAATAATACGGTTACTAAAGTGTGTAAAGAGGTTGGTTCTGATCTTAGTAATAATACCATTACAATTCATGGGGTTAATTTGGGAGTATTAGATAGTAGTGGTAAGACTTGTGATAGTACGAAGAATAATATAGTGTTTGATAGTATGACTGATTATTATTTAGTAGATTTAGGTAATAATCCTAGTCAGCCAGCGATTAGTTTAAGTAATAATTGTGCCAATAATGGTGGAAGATATGGACAAATGTCATTAGTAAGACATAATGTTACTAGTACGCAGTATGATAGTAGTCTTCCTTATAAGTTAGGAAGAACTAATACGGGTAAAGCAGTTATTTACTTAAGAGAAAATAATGGTAATAGACTTGCTGAACTTGATTATAATGTTTATTCTTTAAAAAGTAATGTTAACTCAATTACTTTGGGCGTTAATAAGGAAAGTGCAGAGATTACAATTAGTTATGCTGCTACTGGCAAACTTAGTTATAGTGTTAGTAATAGTTGGACAGCCAGTGTTAATGTGGTATCACAAAGTAATTTCTCGTATGAACCTGATAATATTAATAAGGTGTTTACTGATAAGATAAAGATAAGATCATACAGAACTGGAACTACATATTTAGTTATTAAAGGTGCAGATTGTGGGGAACTTAGAATACCTATATATGTTACTAATGTATTTCAGATTAATTTAAATGGGGGAACTTATGGAACTCTTGGTGAGACAACACTTACTTGTACAGAAAGTAGGTTAGGTTCAGGATGCACAGTTACATTACCTGACTTTAGTGTTCCAGATGGAATAACTAAAAAGGGATGGAGTACAAGTCCTAGTGGTGGAAACATTAAAAATATTGGAAGTACAGTTACAATTAATAATAGTAATAAAGGAACTACTTATTATGCAATAGCAGATAATCCAGCACCTAGTTGTATGTTTACTGATGTACCAAGTGATATTTATGGAACTGGTAAGGCGTATTTGGAATGTACGGATATTGGTGGAGGACTTGCTAGTGCATCTCTTGATAAGGGTATGATTAGTGCTAGTAATGGTGTTTTAGTTGATAGTGTTACTAAGGTTAAAGATATTACTAATGGATACCGATTTGAAGTAGTGGTAAAAGCAAATAATTATTATGGACCATTTACATTAACTTTAAGTGAGGGAGCAGTTAGAGATACATATGGCTTAGTTAATCAAAAGCGCACTACTAGTGAGATAGTAAGTGCAGAGCATGAATATGTAGATTATTATAAGATTGGTAAGAATAATAGAGAAGATGTAATCGCATTTTTATATAGTAATAAAGTAATAGATGGAAGTAATGGTTATACATTAAGTGTGTATGGAACTGGAGATATGCAAGATTTTACAAGCGCTCCTTGGGATAATTATGCGAGCCAAATTAATAATATTGTTATTAGCAATAATGTTAGTAGTATTGGTAATAATGCATTTTATGGAACTGGTATTACTAATATTAATATTCCATCAAGTGTTAAATCTATTGGAACATCGGCCTTTGAAAGTACTAGTTTAAAGATGCTTAATGTTAATAGTGAAACGATAGGTAAGAGAGCATTTGCTAATAATTTAGATTTAGCAAGTGTTATTATAGGAAGTTCGGTTAGAACAATTGAGCAGTATGCTTTTAGTACAAATACTAGTTTAAGTAATATAACATTTAATGAAGGACTACAGTATATTAGAGACTATGCTTTTATAGATAGTAATTTAGGTAATATTGTTATTCCTAAAAGTGTCCAAACTATTGGAGATTATGCATTTTATAACTTTAAAGGAGAAAGTGCTGATATAGGAAATGCTTATGTAGGTATAGCACCATTTAGGGGAGTTAACTTTAAAGAAATAAAAGCAAGTACTTTAGAAGTAGAAAATAATATATTATATAATGGGGATACTCTTATTTTAGTGCCAGATAAACTTGAGGGTGATGTACTAATTAGAGAGGGAACAACGAGAATTATATATGACTCATTAAATGGATTAGTAAGTGCTGATGATAAGAAGATGAGTATAAGTGTGCCAAGCTCTGTTACTAGTATAGAATCAAGAATAAACCTAAATATAAACAAGTTTGTAGTAAGTGATGATAATCCTAACTATAGTAGCAGAGATGGAGTTTTGTTTAATAAGGATGGTACGACTTTAATAAGCGTTCCTAGTTATTATGAAAAGTTAGAGTATGTAATAGATGCAGAAAATATTAGTAGTTATGCTTTAATGAATAATATTATACTTAAGACAATAACTTTAACTGATAGTGTTAAATCAATTGAGAGAAATGCTATATATGGTAGAGAAGAGTTAGGTATAAGAAAAGTTATTAATAATTCAAGTGTCTTATTTAGTAATTTCTATTATGATACAGATTATGATATAACAGTAGAAACAAATGATGGAACTCAGAGTTAAAAACTTTGGGTTCTTTTAATATGAGTATAAATCAAAAATTTTCTGCTGGTTTTTTATTTTATTAAAAAAATAAAAAGGAAATCTGGGATGTTCTTACAACAATAACTAATAGAGGTGATAAGTTTGTATAAGACAACTGAGGAACTACTTGTAATATTAAGTAATCTATTAAAAGTTTCTGAAAATGAATGTGTTGAGTTTAAAAGAGCTAAGAATAATTTTGATGTTGATACCTTAGGAAAATATTTCTCGGCTTTAGGTAATGAAGCTAATTTGAAAAACAAACTTTATTCTTGGATAATATTTGGTGTTGATGATAAAACACATGAGTTAACTAGTACTAATTATTGCATAGATAATGATTTTAATAAGATTAAAAAACAAATTTCTGATAATACTACGGATAATATAAGTTTTATTGAAATTTATACAATAGTTGTTAATGGTAAAAGAGTGATAATGTTTCAAGTACCAGCCGCCTCTGGAACTCCAATTAATTGGAAAGGTTTTCCTTATGGAAGAATAGGCGAATCATTATCTCCTTTATCACTAAATAAGATTGAACAAATTAAAACTACTATAAATTATGATTGGTCAAGACAAGTTCTTGAAGAAGCTACAATAGATAATCTTGATAAAGATGCGATTAAAGTTGCTAGAGAACAATTTAAAGTTAAACATAAAGATGATAAATTAATAGAAGAAGTTGATAATTTGACTGATATTGAATTTTTAAATAAAGCAAGATTAACAATTAATAATAAGATAACTATGGCTTGTATGTTGCTTTTAGGAAATAGTGATTATGATTATTTGATGGAAGGATATATTCCACGAATGACGTGGAAACTTTATGATGATTTTAATGTGATTGATTATGAACATTTTGGAATACCTTTTATTATTAATATTGATAAAATAAAATCTAAGATTAGAAATTTAAAGTATAGATACATGATTAGTGATGCAACTTTATTTCCTTATGAAGTAGATAAGTATGATAATTATATTCTTCGTGAGTTAATTAATAATTGTATTGCTCATCAAGATTACAGACTTCATGGAAACATTAATATAATTGAATATTCAGATAGATTGATGATCATAAATGAAGGCAGTTTTATTCCGGAAACAATTGAGAATGTTTTAAAAGATGGATATTCTTCTCCATATTATAGGAATCCTTTTTTAATAAGTGCGATGGTTAATTTGAATATGATAGATACAGTTGGTAGTGGAATTAAACGAGTTTATGATATTCAAAAGAAAAAATATTTTCCAATGCCTGATTATGATTTAAGTAATTCTAACCGTGTTATTGTAACATTATATGGAAAAATAATTGATGAAAATTATAGTAGATTGTTATTTGAAAGAACTAACTTAGATATTAGTGCAATAATATTACTTGATAGATTACAAAAGAGATATACGATAAGTAAACAGCAAAGTGATTATCTAAAAAAAGAACATTTAATTGAAGGAAGATATCCAAATATTTATATTTCATCAAGTCTTGCTAGCTTAACTGAAAAGAAGGAAGAGTATGTTTATAATTCTGGATTAGAAAATGAGTTTTATATGGAACTAATAATTAAATATATAAAAGAATATGGTTCAGCAAGTAGAAAAGAAATTATTTCTTTACTTAAAGATAAGTTACCTAATTCATTAGATGAAATTGGTAAAATTAATAGGGTTAGATATTTACTAAATATCTTAAAAAAGCAAGGCAAAATTTATAATGATGCTGAGTTAGGTGGTTCATGTTGGAAAGTGAAGTAGCAAAGTTTGCTACTTTTTTGCTACTTTTTTGCCACTTTTTTGCTACTTTTGCTGCTTTTTGCTGTTTTTTTGCTGTTTTTTGCTACTTTTTTGCCACTTTTTTGCTACTTTTTTGCTGCTTTTTTGCTGCTTTTTTGCTGTTTTTTGCTGCTTTTAAATGTAAATGTCAAATAATTTTGTAGGTTTTTGGTAAAGTTATAATATTGTTTTAATACTCATTATTATAAAGAAATTAGATGTATTATAAAAATTAATTTAAGTAGGATTTAAGCAAGATTTAAGTAAGATAACTATTGATATCATGAAGTTATCTTTTTTTTATAATTTTCATTAAATTAAATTAAAGAGCCTTGATTAAAAGATACTTATCATTTATAATTGTTTATAGTAGGTGAGGCTAATGGATATTATAGAGAATGAAAAGAAGAAAAGAACAATTTTATATGGGTTACTTGTAACTGTATTAGTACTTATCGGAGTAACTTATGCTTATTATAGAATTACTAAAACTCAAACTAATAGTAATGTTATTGGTACAAGAACTTGTTTAAATACCACTTTAACAGAAGAGACAAGTGAAATTGTATTATCTGATGCTTTTCCAATTAGTGATGAAGATGGACTTAAACAATCACCATTTACTTTTACATTAACTAATAATTGTGATAGTTATGTTAAAGTAACTATAGCACTGGTTAGTGAATATAGAACTAGTACTAACACAGCTTATTTAAAAGATAATTATGTTAAATCTAATTTATCAACTAAAGGGACTAATGATGGCAGTTCAGTAATCTTGAGTACACTTTCTTTAGGGGAAGTAGATACTAATACTCAAGGATATGTACTTAAAACTACTGGACTAAAAAATAAAGAAGCAAAATCTTTTGATTTAAGACTTTGGTTAGATTCGGAAACAACTAATGAACAAGGTTTAAATAAAACTTGGAAAGGTAAGATAGTTGTTAGTGTAGTTGCTGCAGAATATGTTCCTACTTTTGCAGAAACTATACTAGCAAATAACGAAGTAAAGGCTCCAATAACTACACCAGGAGCAGCAATATCTACTGCTGATGAAGCAGAATTTGCTAGTACAGAAGATGATTATGGTACATCTTATTATTTTAGGGGTGCAGTAACAAATAACTATGTAGAATTTGCTAATAAATGCTGGAGAATAGTAAGAGTTGGTGGAGATGGTTCAGTCAAACTCATCTTACACAATGATAATACAGCAGGAGTTGCTAATCCTTGCGATTCAGCAAATAATAGTGCTAGTGCAGCATTTGCAAGATACTCTGAAACAACATACACAAGTGCTTTTAATACAAATTATAACGATAATGCTTATGTAGGATTTAAGTATGGAACTGTTGGTGCAAGTGACTATGCAACTACACATGCAAACACAAATAATAGTACAATACTAACTAATTTAGAGGCTTGGTATAACAATAATCTAAAAACATATGAAAGTGTAATAGATGACAATGTATGGTGTAATGATAAAACAAATGTAACAGATGAAACATATGATCCGTGGAATTACACACCAAATGGACTTGGATATGCTAATAATGTAACATTCTATGGTGCTACACAAAGATTAGTAAGTAGTACAAGTGGAAGCGCCGGAGGCACGGGTCTTAGTTTAAAATGTAATGGAAAATTAAGTAAAATAACATCAAAAATAGGTTTAATAACAGCAGATGAGTTAGCATTCGCAGGATATGCTGCAGGAACAACTGCAGGAACAGGAAACACTACAACATATTTACAAGAAAATGCTACGGATACTTATTGGTGGTCCTTGTCTCCTGGCAACTTCTATGGCAACAGCGCTCGCGTTTGGATTGTTGGTGGCAGCAGTGGTGTCTTCGGCCACCGCAGCGTGGGCAATACCAGCGCGGTTCGTCCTTCGATTTCTCTTAAGTCGACGACCAACGTAACCGGAAATGGTACCAGTAGTTCCCCATTCATAATAAGTATGTAAACAAGGCGAAGATTAAAAAGGTCGAAATCGTCAGTTGGAGATGTCCCGAGAAACCCTTCGAGGGACAAACTGACAGGCGAGAGAGATAAAAATAGTAGGTGGGTTTTGACGGCGAGTTTTCAACATTGGTGGTGATTATGAAAAAAAAATATATTTATTTGATAGGTATACTTGTTGTTATATGTTTGGTTATCTTTGTTGTTTTTTATAATAAGGGTGATAGTGTTAAGGTATATGATAAGTATAGTGCTAGGATAGGTATTATGTATGATGGTGATAGTTATTCTAGAAGTTTTGATTATGATGGGAGTGTTGGTAGGGTTGTTTATGATGATAAGACTGTCTATATGGATAGTAAGGGAATGTATTATGCTTTAGATGGTGGTTATTATAGATATGATACTAATGTTAGTTATGTTAATTTAGGTGATATTGTTAGTAAGTTTAAGATAGATGAAAGTGGTGATGGGTATAGATGTGAAGCTAGTCCGGAGTTTTTGAAGAGTTTGTTTATTAAAGGCGAAGCTAATGATTGTTACTTAAGTGTGAGTGATGGTTATGTCACTGGCGTAAGTGTTAATTTTGATAAGGGAAATGTTTATATTTCTTTTAAAGGATTAGCAGATGATTTTAGTGTTAGCATGCTAGGGTATTTTGATGAGAAGTCAAGTGCTGTGCATGATAATATATTGGAAATTAAATAGGAGGATTTATGAAGAATAAGAAAGGATTTACATTAGTAGAGATAATTGCAGTTATAGCACTGATTGCAGTTATTGTTGGTATTTTTATTGTTAATTTGGTTGGTAAGAATGATCCTAAAGAGAATAATAAAGATACAGTTAAGCAGATACTTAGTGCAGCAGATGCTTATGTTAGTGCTAATAAGAGTGAGATCGAGAAGTTATATGAAGGATATAATTTTGTAGATATTACTATCGGGGATTTGAGGAGTAATGGACTACTTAGTGAAGATATTACTAATAAGGAAACTAGCGAAAAGTATAAAGATGATGAAATAGTTCGTGTTACTTTAAATGGTGGTACTGGTGCTACAGAGTTTGAACTTAATCCACCAGATGAGACTAATACTTATTTAGTTGCTGATTCTATTTATTTAGCTTATGATGCTAGTGGTAGTAATTGGTGTACTGAAGAAAATGAGTTTAAGGGTTTAAATGGTAGTGATCCTAAGTATGGTAAGTTAGTATTAACTGATTTAAATGATGCTAGTAAGACTTATCCTTTAGTTAAGGGAGATAGTATTAAGGTTACTAGTTGTAATGTTGATGTTACTAAGGCTGGTACTTATAGTGTTGTTTATACTTATACTTATAATGGTAAGAGTGTTAGTAAGACTAGAAATGTATATGTTGCTGCTAGTGAGACTGATGTTGATAGTTTTACGGCTTATTTAAATGAGAATGGTAATAAGATAGTTCTTGGGGCTAAGGATACTAAGGTCACATTAATTGTTACTTATAAGAATGGTACTAAGAAAGAATTTACTAGTCCTGTAGATAATATTACGGATTTTACAATGAAAGGTTTTGTTACTGAACCAATTGGTAGTAAGAGTGCAATAATTACTTATAATAAGACTAATAGTGATGGTTCTGTTCCTAGTCCATTTACTTTAGATTATGTAGTTAGTGATAATTTGATTGATTTTATTAATAATGATTGTATACCTGAAACAGGTAAGAGTGATGAGTGTTATTACAAAGGTGAAGTTGAAAGTAATTATTTGAAGTTTAATGGTAATTCTTATGTATTTAGAATCTATCATAGAAAAGGTAATAGTATTAAGATAATTGCTAATGATCCTTATAGTTATAATAATAGAACTGATTTAGTTTATGGACAAGTTGGTGCTTGTAAGTATAGTGGATGCTGTAATGGTGGAAGATATTATTATCAAGGATTAGGTGGACATAATTTGAATGGTTCATTTAGTTATACTATGGATAATGTAGTTAATAGTTTCTATAGTGCAGTTAATCCTAGATATGTAGAGAATCAATATATTTCTGGTACTGTATTTGGTGGTGGATCACTTAATACTAAGGTTGCTCTTATGAGTAAGAATGATTATAGTAAAGTTGCTAATTGTAATGGTAATAATTGTTATAGAAGTTATTTAACTAATAATAGTAATACTGGTAAAAGTTTCTGGTTAATTGAGATTACTGGATTTAATATGGATACTTCAAACTTTAACTATGGTACTCCAGAAGCTCATGTTTATAATAATTATGTTAATAGTAGTAGTTATGCAGTTGCTACTGGTGGATCATATAAATCATATGGTGGTGGTACTGATACTGCTAGTGTTGTTACTGATACTAATAAAGTAAGACCAACATTACAACTTAAGAATGCTAAGATTATTGGTGGAAATGGAACTAGTAGTAATCCATTTATTGTAAAGTAGGTGAGATGATGGAGAATAAAAAGAATTATATTTTAATAGGTGTGCTTATTGTAGTTATAGTAGGTGCATTATTAGTTAAATATTTTAGTGGTAAGACACATGAGAATTTACTTAATGGTGATACAGTTATTGGTCAAAGTTTAAGTAGTAAAGAACAAGCAGAGGTTGATAATTATTTAAAGGATGAACTTGTTAAGAATAAATATACTTTAGATAGAGCTAAGGTTTATGTTAATCCTTATAATGCGAATCCTCTTAGTGCAATGATTATCTTTTATACAGATAAGAGTATGGAAGTTAGTGTAACTGTTAAAGGAAAGAATAATGATGATTTTACAATAAATTATGGTAAGAGTAATTATCATTATATTCCTGTTTATGGTTTATATTCAGATTATGAAAATACAGTAGTAGTTACGTTGGGTGATAAAACTACTAAAGAATTTAAAATTAAGATTGATAAAGTAGAAGTTCCTAGTGTTACTACCAAAAGTGGTAATGTTACTACTCCAGGTGATTTATATTTACTTACTAGTCCAATTAGTATGAATTCATTTGGGTTAGATGGCTATGGTAATGTTAGATGGATGCTTAATGATACTTATTATCATAATATTAAAGTGTTAGATAATGGACATTTACTTATTGGTATTGATACTGATAGTACTAGTGGTTTACCTACAGTTATTCGCGAAATTGACTATTTAGGAAGAATTTATAATGAATATACAATAGATAGTGGATATTTAAATGATTTCTTTGTTAAGAGTAATGGTAATATTATTGTTACTAGTAAGAATGCTGATAGAATTACAATATCTGATTTAGTACTTGAGATAGATAAGAATACTGGTAAGATAGTTAAACAAATAGATGTTTATAAGTTATTTGAAAGTATTGATAAGTCATTTACTGATGGTATTGAAAGAGATGATTACTTTTATAACTCTGGTATAGAGTATTATGAAGATACTGATACATTATTATTAACTTACTGGGGTGGAGAAATGGTTGTATCTATAGACTATAGTGATTCTAAGATTAATTGGATCTTTACTAATCCAGATAATTTACCTAGTACATTTGATAGTTATTTATTAAAGGGTGATGATGGTTTTGTTTATCCAAAAGCAATGCATCAAGCTAAACTTTCTGGTGATACTTTAAAGGTTTTAGATAATGGTTATAGTACTATTAAGAATGAGACTGATTTAAGTAATTTAAAGGGCTCATATTCTAGTGTTAATACTTATACTATTACTGACAAGAAAATAGCACTTACTAATAGTTATAATGATAATAAGAAGTATTTTAGTTATGCTTTAGGTGATTTAAAGACTGTTGGTAATGGAAAAGATATTATCTTATTTGGTAGAGAACTTGATGGAGTAGATTATAGTAAGGGTGGAAGTATTCATGAATATGGAAATTTATCTTCTGCACTATTAGAGGTTACTAATAATAAGGAGACTTTAAATCTTAGAATTAAGGGTGCTTATTATTCTGTTACTAAGGTTAATTTAAATGGTGATGTAAGTTTTGACTTTACTACTGTTAAAGGTTATACAACATTAGAAGCTAGTCCTAAAGAAGATATTACTAGTGATGTTATTAGTAAGATTGCTAGTGCTAGTGATGAGATTAGTTTAGACTTTGGTTACAGTGATAATATTGTAACTAATAATGCTTTATTTATGGATATAGATGAAGCCAAGATGATACTTATTAATGATAGTAGTGATGGTGCTGTTTATACTATTAAAGAAAAAGATAAGAGTAAGGTTGATAAGACTGTTATTGATTTAAAAGCAGGTAAGTATTACATTTTCATTGTTGAGAATGATATAGCATATAAAACTAATAAGTATATAGAGGTTAAATAGAGACTTAGGTCTCTTTTTAATTGGGGAAATTTGCAAATTAAATAATAAAATTTGCATAAAACGTGCAAAAAAATAATAATAATTGGTGAAAACGATTGATTTATTAGTAAAAAATACATATAATACATTTAGAGAGGAATGATACTATGCTTATAGAGTTTAGTGTTACAAATTTTTTATCTTTTAAGGATAAGAATACATTTAGTATGGTTGCTTCAAGTGATAAGGAACTTTTAAATAATGTTATGGAAGTTGGTGGAGAGAGGCTTTTAAGAACTACTGCTTTATACGGAGCTAATGCTTCTGGTAAGACTAATTTATTTAAAATAATTGCAATTGTTGGTTCAATAATTAAAGGGTCTAATTACAGAACTCCTAATATGGCAATGCCAATTAGTCCTTTTAAGTTAAGTGAAGATACCTCTGATAAACCTAGTGAGTTTGAAATAAAATTTATATACGATGGTATAAGATATGTTTATGCTTTTAGTGCTGATAATTTATATGTTTATGAAGAGAGCTTATATTATTATCCTAATGGTAGACCTACTAAGATATTTGAAAGAAAGAATACTAATGAATATTCTTTTAATGCTAGTGATGAGCGAATATTGAATGATATTAAGAGTAAGAATTCAGCAAATAAATTTTTTGTAGCTACAGCAACTAACTGGAATTATGATAAGACTAAACCAGCATTTGATTTCTTAACTGAGAAGTTAGGTGTTATTATGTCTTATGAACAAGTAAATAATTATTCTTATAATATGTATTCAAAAGATAAAGATAATAAGTTAAGAGATTTTGCACTTGGATTTTTAAAAAAAGCTGATTTTAATATTGATGATTATAAAGTTACTGAAGAGAAGATGACTGAAGATATTTTAAATAGAGTACCAGATACTTTTAGGTCTATTATTCCTTTAAATTCATCTTTATTTAAAGTAAGTACGGTTCATGAGATTCATGGACATAAGTATGAATTTGATATTAATGAAGAATCACTTGGAACACAGGTTATATTTTCTTTTATACCAGTTTTAAAAGATGTTTTAGATAATGGTAAGGTTCTTATTTATGATGAATTTGATAAGAGTTTACATCCATTTATAGTAAAGTATTTGGTTGAGATATTTAATAATCCAGAAGTTAATAAGAATGGTGCTCAGTTAATATTTAATACACATGATACTAATTTACTTAATTTAGAAATATTACGTAGAGATCAGATTTGGTTTGCAGAAAAGAATCCGGATGATGGTTCTAGTGCAATATATCCTTTAGATGATTTCTCAGTAAGAAAACTTGAAAATGTAGAGAAAGGATATTTGTTAGGGAGGTATGGTGCAATTCCATTTTTAACTAATAATTTTGATTTATGAGTAGTGATAGGCAAAGAAATAGAAAAAACAGAATATCAAAAAGAGCAATATTAGTTTCTTATGAAGGTAAAAATAAAACAGAAGATATCTACTTAGGAAATTATAATGGAAGAGATAATAATTATGTGATTAGAAAAGTTCCTGGTAATGATACTGATCCAATTAGTTTAGTGGAGCATACTATAGCAAAAGTTAAAGAAGAATCTTTAGACTTAACTGGTGATGACAGAGCATTTTGTATGTTTGATACGGATGTTAAGCCAGAAAAAAATTCACAAATAAGTGAAGCAATAAGATTAGCAATAAAAAATAATATTATTCCTATAGTATCAGCACCTTGTGTAGAGGTTTGGTTTTTATTGCATTATCGTTATTCTACGGCGCAATATTCCAGTAATGATGAAGTAATAGAAGAATTAAAAAAACATTGTGCTGGTTATAATAAAAGTTATGATATTTATCCTTTGATTTGCAATAATACAAATAAAGCAATTATTAATGCTAAAAGATTGGAAAAATTTCAATTAGAAAATGGAAGAAAATTACAGACTGTTGAAACCAATCCTTATACGGAGGTTTATAAAATAATTGAAGAAATACAGAAGAATTAAATTGTATTTCTTCTTTTTTAATTATTAATAATTTGATATAATAGTTTTAAGAAAGTAGGGTAAAAAGATGGAAGAAATTATTAAAGATAAAAAGAAGATTAGAATTTATTTTTCTCTTTTAGTTACTGTAATATGTATTATTGGTGTATCATATGCATTTTTTCAATTATTTTTAAAACAAAGTGATAATAATACTCTTGTATCAAGGACTTGTTTTGATACTAGTTTAACTGAAAACACTGAAAAGATTGTTTTAGAGAATGCTTATCCAGTAGTTGATAGTGAAGGATTGAAAGGAACTCCATTTACTTTTACACTTAAAAATAATTGTAGTAGTTATATAAGACTATATATTACAATTGATAGTGAACATAGAGGTAATTTAGGAACTACTTATTTAGATGATAATTATATTAAAGTTAATATATCTCCTAAAGGAACTACTAGTGAGCAGTCTGTAGTATTAGGTAGTAAGAAGTTAACAGATTTAGACAATAATAGAAAAGGATATATTATTGTTAATACCGGATTACAAGCTAATGAAGAGAAGAGCTTTGATTTAAGATTATGGATGGATGAAGCAGTAACTTTAGAACAAGGTTTAGGTAAATCTTGGGAAGGCAAGATAGTTGTTATTGGTGAGGCATCTAATGGTCAAACATTAATTGAAGCTATACTAGCTAATAATGAAGTAAAAGCTCCACTTACAACACCAGGAAGAGAAGTTAGTGCTCATGTTTTAGATGATGTTGAAAGTGCAACAGCATATGTATCTTCAACAGAACAAGCATATTACTTTACTTACGGAACTGGTTGGGAAGCAAATGGAACAGGATTTAATTTGACTGGAACTGCAGTAACAAGTGATACATATGCTAATTCATATTCTAGTTTAGTTGGCAAATATCTCATTAGTGAATATGCATATAGTAATGGTTCAAGTACTGCAGGAACAATGAAAACAACAACTAATTTAAGTGGTGTATATTATGTAGTAAGTGCTACATCGAGTAGTTATACATATAAAGAAATCACTTCAAACAAAAATACAACTGAGGCACTTTTAGCAAGTACAGAAGATGATTATGGAACCAGTTATTATTTTAGAGGAGCAGTAAAAAATAATTACGTACAATTTGCTAATAAATGCTGGAGAATAGTAAGAATAACTGGAGATGGTTCAGTTAAATTAGTACTACATAATGATAATACAAGCGGTTCATCTAGTCCGTGCTCTTCAAAAAATAATAACGACGAAGCAGCATTTGCAAGGTATTCTGGAAGTTCATATATAAGTGCATTTAATTCAAATTATAATGATAATGCTTATATGGGATTTATGTATGGAGCAACTGGAGCAAGTGATTATGCTAGTACACATGCAAACACTAATAAAAGTACAATACTCACAAATTTAGAAACTTGGTATACAAATAATTTGTCATCATATGAAAGTAAACTAGCAGATACAATATGGTGTAATGATAAAAGTACATTTACTACTTATACAAGTGGTTCAACATGGGGAACTGGGTTAGGGTATGGAACAAAACAAACTGGATATGGAGCATTTAATAGAATTTACGGTGGGGATGCCACATCATATGCAAGTCCTAGTTTAATTTGTCCAAATGATAATAATGGTGGAAAATTATCTAAATTTACTGTTGATGATACGACAAATGGAAATGGTAATTTAACTTATAAAATAGGATTATTAACAGCCGATGAGATAGCATTTTCTGGTTCTATTTATGGGGATAGTGTTGGAAATCGTTCTACATATTTAGATGAGAATACTGGAGAAATTTGGTGGTTGTCTTTGTCGCCTAGCTACTTCAGTGGCAGCGACGCTTACGTTTGGGACGTGCGCTCGGGCCACTTGGTCAACTACGGCTACGTTAGCGGCGACCATGGTTTGCGGCCTGCCATTTCTCTTATATCTTCAACTACAATTTCAGGCGGTTCTGGTACATCAGAAGATCCTTATGTTGTTAAATGATGTGTGATTAGTCATACATCTTTTTTTATGGAATATATTTTTATTATGAAAAAGATAATATTACTTTTAATTATGGTTATTCCTTTGAATGTTAAGGCGATTAGTGCTAGTTCTTATATTGTTATGGATAGTGATAATAATAGGGTGTTAGAGGGTAGTAATATTAATAGGAAGAGTTTGATAGCCTCTATTACTAAGATTATGACTAGTATGGTGGTTATTGAGAGTTCTAATGTTAATAAGAATATTACGATAGGAGAAGAAGTTTTAAAGAGTTTTGGTAGTGGTATTTATGTTAGTGTTGGAGAGAAGATTAGTGTTTTGGATTTATTATATGGTTTGATGCTTAGAAGTGGTAATGATGCGGCGATTGCTCTTGCTTATCATGTTGCTGGTTCAATGGATGGTTTTGCTTTTTTGATGAATAATAAAGCAAAAGATTTGGGCATGAATAATACTAGTTTTGTTAATAGTTCTGGGTTAGAAGATGGGGATAATGCTAATATGAGTACGGTTTATGATATGGCGTTACTTTCTAGTTATGCGATTAATAATTCGTTATATAAAAAGATAGTTGGGACTAAAGATATTACAGTTAAGACGGATTTAAAGACTTATGTTTGGCATAATAAGAATAAGTTATTGTCTAGTTATAAGTATTGTGTTGGTGGTAAGACTGGGTTTACAGAGAGAGCTAGAAGAACTCTTGTTACTAATGCAAGTAAAGATGGAGTTAATTTGACGGTTGTTACCTTTAATGATGGTAATGATTTTGGAGATCATAAAGATTTGTATGAGAAGTATTTTGATTCTTTAAGAGAGTATGAGATTGTAAGTGAAGGATATATTGATAGTAAGTATGATGATAGTTATATTGATAAATCTTTTAAGATGAGTTTAAGTAAGGATGAGTTTAAAAGAGTAAGAAAAGAGATAAGTTATTATGAGGATAGTGCTAGTAAGGTTGTAGGAAGAGTTAGTGTTAGTTTAGATGGTAAGGAATATTTTAGTGAGGATATTTATATTAAGGATAGAGTGAAAAAGGAAGAGGTTAAGCTTAGTTTTTGGCAGAAGTTAATTAAGAGGTTAAAAGAGTTATGGTAAATATTATTTGGGGGATATTTATTGTAATTGGGATTGTTTATAGTTTTGCTAATGGGAATTTTAACGAAGTTAATAATGAGGTTTTGTTAAGTGGAAAGAGTGCTTTAGATTTAATTTGGTCGATGATACCTTTACTAGTTATTTGGATGGGGCTTATGAAGATTGCCGAGGAAGCAGGAATTATTGTTTGGATATCTAGGGTTATGACGCCAATACTTAAGAGGATATTTCCTAGTATTCCAGATGGAGATGAGTCTCTGGGTTTTATTGCAAGTAATATTGCGGCTAATATGGCTGGGTTAGGAAGTGCGGCTACACCTTTTGGACTTAAGGCGATGGAGTGTTTACAGAGGCTTAATAAAGATAAAAGTGTTGCTAGTGAAGCGATGATTACCTTTTTAGTGTTAAATACTAGTGGAGTTACGATAGTTCCAACAACAATTATTTCTTTAAGACTTTTTTATGGTAGTGTGAATCCATCAATAGTTTTGCCATTCTGTATTATTGCAACGACGTGTTCGACGATTGGTGGGCTTACACTAGATTATATTATTAGGAGACGTAATGGAAACCGTTAGTCTTATTATTTTGCCTTTAATAGTTTTATCTATTTTGATTGTGGCTTTTGTAAAGCGTGTTAATATTTATGATAAGTTTTTAGAAGGTGCTAAGGAAGGTCTTGTTATGGTGTTTAAGATAGCACCTAATATTTTTGCGATGATATTTGCGGTGAATATTTTTATTAAGAGTAATTTTATTAGTGATGCTTTATCTTTTTTAGGGCCTTTTTTAACTAGAATGGGGCTTACTAGTGAGATACTTCCAATGTGTTTTTTAAGAAGTATTAGTGGGACATCTACTTTAGGTATAATGGCAAATATTTTTGATAAGTATGGGCCGGATAGTATAATGGGGTATTTAGCAAGTATTATTCAAGGGTCTAGTGATACGACGTTATACGTAATTGCTTTATATTTTGGAAGTGTGGGGATTATTAAGAGTAGGTATGCTTTGAAGGCTGGCTTTTTTGCAGATTTAATTGGGGTAGTTGTTTCATTTATTTTAGTATATTTATTCTTTGGTTTATGATAAAATAACTTTAGGTGATGTTTATGGAACGTTTACAGAAAGTTATTGCAGCTTCTGGTTATACTTCAAGAAGAAAGGCTGAAGAGTTAATTAAAGCAGGAAAGGTTTATGTTAATGGTAAGATTGTTACAGAACTTGGTACTAAAGTTAGTGGTAATGATGATATTGTTGTTAACGGAGTGCATTTAGAAAAAGAGGAGTATGTTTATTTCTTACTTAATAAACCTAGAAGTGTTATTTGTTCAGTTAGTGATGAACATAATAGAGTTACTGTTACTGATTTAATTAGTACTAATAAGAGAATTTATCCAGTAGGTAGACTTGATTATGATACAACTGGTTTAATTATTTTAACTAATGATGGGGAACTTGCTAATATTTTAATGCATCCTAGTAATGGTGTACCTAAGAAGTATGTAGCTAAGTTAAATAAGTGTTTTGCGATTAATGATTTAAAGACTTTAGAAAAGGGCGTTATGGTTGATGGTGTGATGTGTAAACCTACTAGAGTTAAGATTAAAAAAAATGATTCTGATAAAGATTATTCGATTGTTGAGATTACTATAACTGAAGGACGCAATCATATTGTTAAGAGAGTATTTAAAGAGTTAGGATATTTAGTTGATAAGTTATCTAGAGTTTCTTATGGATTCTTAGATGTTTCTAAGATGAAGAGTGGGGATTATAGAGAGTTATCTATTAAAGAAGTGAAGAAACTTTATGATTACAAGTATTAAGATAGATAGATTAAGTTATGATGGTAAAGGTATAGGCTACATTGATGGTAAGGTAGCCTTTGTTTGTGGTGCGTTACCTGGAGAAGAAGTAAGTGTAAAAGTTATTAGTGATAAGAAAAGTTATTATGAGTGTGAACTAGTAGATGTAATAACTAGAAGTGATAAAAGAATAGAAAGTGCTTGTCCTTATTTTAATGAATGTGGTGGATGCGCTTATATGCATGTGAGTCACAGTGATGAGAGTGAGATGAAGGCTAGTGCTTTAGAGGATATTCTAAAGAGAAAAGCAGGATTAGAAGTACATGTAAAAAAAGTAATGTCTGATAAGGATGTTTGTTATAGAAATAAGTTAAGTTTAAAAGTAAAGAACTATGAATTTGGTTTTTATAGGGAAGAGACACATGAGTTTGTAAAGATAGATGATTGTTTACTTGCTAGTGATGTGATTAGAAGTGTATTTAAATTAAAAGATTATTTAAAGTTTAGAGAAGGTAATATTTTAATTCGTTCTAATTTTAATGGTGAAGTTATTATTAAGATAGATACTAGTGATGAAGCTAAGATAGATATTCTTAAAATAAAAGAGGGTGTTAAGTTAGTTGGTATTATTCTTAATGATAGAGTTATTTATGGAGAAGATTTCTTTATTGAAAGAGTTCATAATTATTTTTATAAAGTTAATGTTAATTCTTTCTTTCAAGTTAATTTAGATATATTAGGTAAGGTTATAGATATTTTAAGAGAAAATAGTTATGGGGTGGTTGCAGATCTTTATTGTGGTGTTGGTACTTTAGGAATACCGCTTAAGAAAGATAAACTATATGGTATTGAGATTGTTAAAGAGGCTGTAATAGATGCTATTTATAATGCTAAGATTAATAAACAAGATAATAAGTATATGCTTGGTAGTGCTGAAGTAATAAGTAAGATTAATGATAAAATAGATACTATTATAATTGATCCTCCTAGAGCTGGGCTTAATAAAAAGACACTTGATTTTTTAGTTAATTATAAAAGTAGAAATCTAATTTATATGTCATGTAATCCTTTTACACTTGTGAGAGATTTAAGTATTTTAAAAGATATTTATGAAGTTAATGATGTTTATTACTTAGATATGTTTCCTAAGACAAAGCATATGGAATGTTTATGTGTGTTAAAACTTAAATAAATTAAAGCTAGTTGTTATGTGTATTTTTTTAGTAAAAATATTTTAATTAAGATATTGATATATTGTATTTATATGATTTTGCTGCTATAGAAGGTAAGAAATGAAGAATTTCAAAAAAATTGTTTTAACTATCATGTTAGGTGTATTAGTACTTTTACCATCAGCTGTATATGCTAAAACAGAGGTTAAAACTAATGAAGAACCAAAGGCTGCTACTAAAAATGGTGGAGATATAGTGCTTCAAAATGATATTATTTTGACAGATGATATAAGAGTTAAAGGTCAAAATATTAGTATCGACTTAAATGGAAATACGATTACTTTAAAAGCATACATTGATGTGTTTGAAGGAAGTCTTGAATTTAAGGGTAATGGTTTAATTAAAGATGACCGTGAAGATACTAATGCTACTATTTATGTTTATGGTTCAACTGATAGTAAGGCTGTAGCATTTGCAACTTTAACTGTTGGAAAAGATGTTAAAATTGAAACTAAACGTTATGGTATTACTGTTTGGCCTTGTGAAGTAAACGAGAACTCAGTAAAAAAGGCAGTACCTACATATGGAACTGTTGTTAATTTTAATGGTACAATAATTAGTACTAATAAGAATGCTGGTGCTATAACAATTAACGGTAATATTCAAAATAATGGTAAGTTAGAGAATGCTCCAATTATTAATATTGGTAAAACTGCTGTTATTAAATCTAGTGCTGATACTGCAATGTATGCTGCTGGTATAGGAAGTTGGACTATTGATGGTGGTGAGTTTGAAGGTAATAGTGTTATAGGTATTAAAAGTGGTAAATTAGTAATTAATGATGGTGTATTTACTGCTGTAGGTGTTCCTAAGGCTGGAGAACTTTATGGTAATGGTATTATTTCAACTGGTAGTGCTATTCAAATTGAGAATAATGATAGTTATGCTGGTAACATGGAAATTGTTATTAATGGTGGTACATTTAATAGTAATAAAGGTTTAAGTATTTATCATTATCCACCAGCGGATAAACAAGGAAATGCTTTAAAATCACTTGTTATTAATGGTGGAAACTTTAATGCAAAATTTAAATTATTAGATAACGATAATGTTACTATTGAGTATGGAAAGTTTGCAAATGAAATTATTGGATATTTAAAAAATGGTTATATTCAAAGTAATACTGATGGAGTATACTCAGTAAGTAATATTATTGGTAGTGGCGCTGGTTTATTAATTAATGGTAAAGTTAATACAGATTATGTTAAACCTGGTGAAGAAGTAACTATTAGTACTATGGGTTCATATGAATTAGATAGCGTAGAAGTTACTACATCTGATGATCAAAAGGTAACCATTAAAGATAATAAGTTTGTAATGCCTAATAAGCTTGTTAGAGTTAATGCTAAAACTACTCAGTTATATGATATTTTATTTGAACCAAATGAAAATGTTGAAATGACATTTACTACTGGTGGTAAAGAGGCTAAATCAGTAAAAGCTGGAGCAGAAGTTAAATTTAACTATACTCCTAAGGCTGGTTATATTGTTAAAAAGATTTCTTTAGTTAATTTAGATACTAATAAAGAAATTGAAGTTAAAGATAATACATTTACAATGCCTGGAGCATCAGTTCAAATGAAGGTTACATTAGAAAAGGTAGCAAGTATTATTGAAACTTCTAAACCTATTGAAGTAGCTGGTGGTGTTGATAAAACTGTTGCTGAAGATTTATCTAAGGTTAAAGTAGATAATTCTAAGACTGGTCTTGCAGAGTCTGTAGATCTTTCTAAATTAGAAGATGTTACTGAGAATGATAATATCGAAGTTACTATTAAAACATCTTTAACTAGTTATGATAAAGAGAAGACCGTTCTAGTATATGATATTAAACCTTATTATAGTGTTAATGGTACTGAAAAAGGAATTATTTCTAATGATGCTTTAATTAAAGCAGTAAAGATTGAATTACCTGTACCAAGTAATGTTACTGAAACTCATGTAAAAGTTACTCATAAATCTGGTGATAAAGTTATTGATACTAAGAGTTATGAAATTAAAACTAGAGGTGAAGATAAATATATCGTATTAGAAACTAATAGTTTTTCAACATTTGAATTAAGTTTCTATACACCTACATCTGTTGAAAACCCTAAAACTGGTGATAATATAATGGCTTATGTAATTACATTAGCTGGTTCTGTATTAATCATTGGTGGTGCTGTTGTAGTATTAAAAAAACGTTTTAATCATTAATATGAGTAAAAATAAGGTAAAGTAAAGAGGCAAGAAATTGCCTTTTTTTTATAAATAAAATTGTCGTAAAAAACACCTTGAAAATATTAGTGAGTGTTTGTATAATTAATGATAGAAAGTAGAGGTTAAAATATGAACCAAGAAGAAATAAAAAAGAAGCAAAAGAAAGTAATGATATATATACTTGTCATATCGCTTATATGCGTTGTAGGTGTATCATATGCATTCTTTACTGCCGGAATGAGTTCTG
>OIEN01000460.1_pt1 | contig 25451 bp, 26 predicted proteins | sample 1581741 | NCBI WGS metagenome assembly OIEN01 (sample SAMN01760944, study PRJEB22395) | human gut metagenome | reverse complement strand
CTTGCATGTCTTAGGCATGCCGCCAGCGTTCATCCTGAGCCAGGATCAAACTCTCCAAAAAAAAATAATTTTTTGTTCGTTTGTTTTTTCCTAGCTACTCAAAGTAACGTTTTGCTCAGTTTTCAAAGAACATTTCTATTCATTTTGCTTCTTTCTCGAAAAGCACCATTTACTATAACAGGTTCTTAATTACTTGTCAATAGTTTTTTTATTTTTTTTTGCATTTTTTTCTAGTTGCTTATAAATAATGGGTTTTCTTCAAAAGTGCATTACTAATATAACAAACTATTTAGTTATTGTCAACACTTTTTTGACATTTTTTTAACTTTTTTTATTTATTATTTTAGTATTTTTTGACACCTTTTTGAGGTGCATTAATAATATAACAAACTATTGAATTAATGTCAACACTTTTTGACATTTTTTTTGCAATTTTTTTTATTTGTTTTTTTGCTCGTTTTATTATTATCTGCTCCTTTTTTCAAGTGCATTAATAATATAACAGGGTATTTAAGGAATGTCAACACCTTTTTTGCAATTTTTGCAGTTTTTTGTCTTTTTTTTGCTTGATTAGGTTTTGTTAATCCAGTTTTGAAGAAAATGCTTGATAAAGTTGGATTATGCACATTGATTATTCTGTTTTGATCTGAACTTTTTTTATAGTTTAATATTCTCTTATTATTTCTTTCTTATTATATTAGTCATTGTTTTTTTATCTTGGTTATTACATTTTAATATATGCATGAATAAAAAAAATAATACTATTTTTAATATTATTTTTTATTTACTTGACAATAAATGTCGTGATAGTGTTCAATAATTTCTTTATTGAATGGAGGTTCTTTGGTTCTAACCATGTCAATTAGGTTGCCTAGTTCATATTTTAAAATAAAATCTAATCGTGGAGAGTAATGCATTTGTTTTTTATGATACGAGTATTCCATTCGATCTAGTATTTTGAAACTTCCATTTGGAAATACTCTTAGGTCTAAATCGTAATCGATATATTTTATCACGTTTTCATCTATTAGGAATGGCGTAGCAATGTTGCAATAAAAATAAATGCCGTAGTCTTTTAGTTGGCCTATTATATTAAACCATCTATTTTTGAAGAAGAACATGATTGCGGGTTCTTTGGTTTTCCATACTTTTCCATCACTATCAATAACGTTGGTGTGATCATTTCCAAAAACAATATAATCTTCTTTGATGTCTAATACTACTGCTTCATCCCATTGACGATGCAATTTTCCGTTATGTTTATAACAGTGTATTTCTAGTTTATCTCCTATTTTAATATTATTATTCATTATACTTCCTCCAATAACTGAATGTATTTTACCACATTATTTGCTATTTTTAAAGATTTTTTTTAAAAGTTATGTTATAATTGTTGTAAGAATATGGAGGTGGATGTTAGTAAATGATGTTTAAATACTTTTATTTAGGTCTTATTTCTATATTTAAATTGCTTTTTTTAATTCTTTTATGGTTTTTTAAGGGATTAATCGAGGTTGTTCTTTTTATTCCTAAATATTTTATTAAGGGTGTTATTTTTCTTTTTAAGGGAAAATGGGAAAAGGAACGTTTTAATAAGATTATTTTTGTTTTATCTTTTTCGGTATATTTGGTATGTGTGTTCTTAATTTCAAGGTGGGTATTTCAAAATAGAAAACTTACGATGTTGGATAAGGATATTAAGAATTCTACTAAGATTATAGAAAAAATTGAGGAAGATAAGAGAAATGATGTGGATGAGGAATTAAATAATCCTATTATTTCTAGTGAACGGGCTTCTTTTAATTTATCTAATGCTAGTTTTATGAGTGCTGATTTAGCTGAGTTAAAGGAAAAAAATAGTGATACTATTGGTTGGATTAAAGTACTTGGTACTAAAATCGATTATCCTTTTGTGCAAACCACTAATAATGAATATTATTTGAGTCATAATTTTAATAAGAGGTTTACTAATTTAGGATGGATTTTTGGTGATTATCGCAACGAATGGATTAATTTTAATAGGAATACAATTATTTATGCCCACAATTTGAATACAGGCCAATTCTTTGGTACTTTACTTGATACTTTGAAGGAGTCTTGGTTTAATAATTATGATAATCATTATGTGAAGTTATCTACGTTTGATAGTGATACGATTTGGCAAGTTGTTTCTGTTTATACGATTAAGCCTGAGAGTTATTATATTAGAAGCGTTTTTAGTGATTATGATTTTAATGAGTTTCTTCATACAATTAAGGAACGTAGTGTTTTTGATTTTAATTATGATTATAATTTGTATGATAAGATTTTAACTTTGTCTACTTGTGATAATGGTGGTAAGAGAAGGATGGTTTTGCACGCTAAGCTCGTTGGTATTTTATATAAGTAAAAGGAGTTACTTTTATTTGATGTCTCCCTTTTTGGGTTCACATCATGTTAGTACTCCTTTTTATTTGCTTACTAAGTCTAGAGCAGTTTGTAATTGATTATCATTATCTGCGGTTGGATTGTTATAATAATCTTCTTTTAATTCTACTTTATCGGTTGGTTCTACCCCTACTTCGTTAATCCAATTGCCATTTGGGGTAAGCCACTTTTGGGTGGTATATTTTATCATGCTTCCGTCATCTAAGTCAAATGTTTGTTGTACAGTGCCTTTTCCATAGGTATTGATGCCTACAACATAGCCTCCATAGCTTTCTTTGATTGATGATGCTAATATTTCTGATGCTGATGCTGATACATTGTCTACTAATACGGCAATAGGATATTCTTTTTTGTGCTCACTGGTTGAATATTTTTTGGTTGTTCCAGTTTTATCTTCTAATTGGTAAATTATTTTGCCTTTTGGTAAAATAGTATCTAACATATTTGTTACAACGTCTAAATATCCGCCTGTATTTTGTCTAACATCGATGACAAGTGCTGTGATTCCTTCTTTTTCTAGTTCTTTTAATTTTTTATTAAACTGAGTATCGGTTACCGAAGAGAATATGGAAATATACATATATCCTATTTTTTTGTTATTTCTTTCGTATATTTCTGTGCTTACTGATGGGATTTCTACTTTTTTCGGCTTTAATTTGATGCTTAGGACTTCATCATTTCTTTTTATTTTTAAGGTGATGGTACCATTTGCTTTTTTTATGTAATTGGATACGTCGGTTGATTTTTTTCCTTCGTAACTTTTGCCATCTACTTCTAAGATGATATCGCCTTTTTGTAAACCTGCTTTGGCAGAAGGACTATTATCAAAGACATTGCCAACAGTGATATTTTTGCCGCTGTCAACATAGACTTCACATCCAATACCATTGTAAGTACCTTTTACTCTTTCTAAAAATGATTCTGTTGTTTCTGTATCAATGTAAGTAGTGTATGGATCTGATACAGTAGCAAGCATACCAGCAATGGCATTGTCAATTAATTCTTGTTTGTCAATTTCACCATAATATTTGCTAGTTATAGTGTTATATGTTTTTATTAGTTTGTTAAAATCTTTGGTTAAGGTTATATAATTGCCATTGGTAAAGACATTCATAAGTGAAAAAACACACAAGCCTCCGATGGCCATAGAAAATATTACAATGGCTATAACTTCTTTATAGGAAAATGTTTCACTTATTCTTATTTTTTTTAAGATATTTATTTTGTTTAATAGTTCTTTAAAATTAAATACATGTTTTTCTTTTTGGTTTAGTTTGTTAAAGATATTTATTTTGTGAATGATTTTTTCTAGTTTGTTAGTTTCTTTTTTATTATTATTCTTTTTTTTAAACATAATGATTCCCCCTTTTCTATTTTGCAAACCAATGTGTAAGGTAAACATGAGTGATATTACCATAGGTATCAGTTTCCACTATTGCTTTATAAAATATTCCATAATAGGTTTTGGTATTACTATCTTTTTTATTTAAGATGGGATAACAGAACCAAGGCTTTGATTTGTATTTTTCAACTCTAATTTTGTCTACTGAAAATGCGGCAACCCACATCATTATACATACTATTATAATAGCAATTGTTCTAGCACTACTTTCTCTTGTTCTCATATTTTACACATCTCCTTATTTATGTTAATTATACCGCATTTTTAATTTTTTTTAAAGTAAAATTCACATAGTTTACACTATTTCATAAAATATATATGGTGAATAGTATGATTAATTATTTTGTTAGTGCTTCGCATGTATGGCAGGCTTTTATTGCTACTTTATTTACTTGGGCAATTACGATATTAGGTGCTGCGGTGGTGATGTTCTTTAAGAGGGTTAATAAGAACGTGATGGATGCAATGCTTGGATTTGCAGCAGGGGTTATGATAGCGGCATCGTTTTGGTCTTTGTTGGAGCCTTCAATTGCGATGGCTAATAGTTTGAAAATGACTGCTTGGTTAGTGGCTTTTATTGGGTTTTTCTCAGGTGGTATGCTTTTGTTTGCTGGTGATAAGATATTTGATTTGATAAATAAGAAGAAGGATGCAAAAAGTAGTAGTTTTAAAAGATGTTTGATGTTGATATTTTCCATTACTTTGCATAATATTCCTGAGGGGTTAGCAGTAGGTGTTTCTTTCGGGACTTTGGCATATAATATTGGGGGATCTTCTTCTTTATTAGAGGCTTGTTTGTTAGCACTTGGTATTGGTTTACAGAATTTTCCTGAGGGAAGTGCAGTTAGTTTGCCTTTAAGAAGAGAGGGTATGTCTAGGGGAAAGGCCTTTTTCTACGGGCAATTAAGCGGTGTTGTGGAACCAATTGCTGGGGTTATCGGGGCTATTTTGGTTATTAAGATAAGGCATATGCTTCCCTTTTTGCTTGCTTTTGCAGCAGGGGCTATGATTTATGTTGTGGTTTGTGAGTTAATACCAGAGAGTCAAAGTAATAAGAAAAAAGACCTTATGGCCTTGTTTACTTTAATTGGTTTTAGTGTAATGATGATACTAGATGTTGCTTTAGGCTAACTAGTATCTTTTTTTATTTTTTTTCTAATAAGGCAATACATTCGATATTGTCTGTTCTTGGAAACATATTAAATGGTGTTATTTCAATTACTTGATATTTTTTTTCGAGTAGGTTTAAATCTTGTTTTAATGTTTTATAGTTGCATGAGGTATAAATAATTTTTTGGGTATTACTATTTAATAAATTATTTATGACGTCTTTGGTTAGGCCACTTCTTGGCGGATCTACAATGATGGTGTCATAAGACTTTGTTGCGATAACGCCTTTGGCATCACTCAAAATGAAGTTAATGTTATTAAGGTGATTTAATTTTTTATTTAAATTGGCATTTTCTATGGCAGATTTTACTATTTCAACACCAGTGATGTTTGTGTAATTATCTTTTAAATAGATGCCAATTGTCCCAGTTCCACAGTAAAGATCTAGTAAATTACTTCCTGTTTTGGCATAATATTTGATTTTGTCATATAGTTTTAACATTATTTCATGATTTACTTGCATGAATGAGTTTGGGTTTACGGTGTAGATTAGGTTTTCTATTTTTTCTTTGATGTAAGGGGTGCCATAGGCTAGTTTATCTTTTATGTAAATAGATTTTATTAATGGGTTGGTTTGTAAATAGTTAATGTTTTCTTCGGTAATTTCACCGTCAAATATTATCATTACTTCGTGGGTAGTGGTTGTTCTTATGGTAATTTCTTTTACTTGGTTTAAGTCTATTCTTTTTATTTGGTTATAAATGTTTTGGATATCTTCTTCTAAAAGAAGGCATTTTTCGACTGGCACGATGGTATTTGTTTGTTTTTGATAGAAACCAATTTCTTTGTTTTGAACATGAAATACTACTTTGTTACGATATTCTTGTGGTTTGCCATGAACTATTTTGTTTACTTGATAATCTTTAAATGTGTTTTTAATGATGTTTTCTTTGTATTCATTTTCTTTATCAAAAGAGATGTGTAAGTAGTTGCAACCACCACATGTATAGTAATGTGGGCATGGTATTTCTTTTCTTTCAATACTATGTTTTATTATGTTGATGAGTCTACCTATGGCGTATCTTTTTTTGATGTCAATTATTTTGATCTCAATGATTTCATTTTGGAATGTGCCTTTTATGAAGATGACTATATTGTTTACTTTGGCTATGCCGTTTCCAAAGGTATCTATATCTATTATTTTTACTTGATATTTATCTCCTATATTCATAATTACTCCTTTTTCTTTATTATATCAAAAATATTTGTGTTTAGATAAGTAAAAAGAAAGCTGGGTGCTTTCTTTACATATTAATTATTTTTCTATTTATTATTAAAGAATTCTTTGATATTGGTATAGCCTTCTTCAAGTAATATTTCTTTTTGGTGTTTAGCATTTTTGTTTCTGTACATTACTTTAACTATTTTATTTTGGTTTCTTAAGATGTTTGCTTCTTTTAGAATGTCAATAAGTGGCATATTTTTTTCGATGATAAAGGCACATTTTTCTTTAGTTTCAGGAACTTTGAAGTTCTTTTCTAGGAGAATTGATACTAATCTTTCAAAGCCAATTGAAAATCCACAGGCTGGTGTTGATATGTTTATAAATTTGCTTATCATTTTATCATATCTGCCTCCCCCACCGATACTACCTTGAAATTCTGGACTTGCTATTTCAAAAATTGGTCCTGTATAATATGACATTCCTCTTACTAAGGTTGGATCAAATATGATATTGGCATTGCAAGTGTTCTTTGTTGTAATTATTATGTTTTCTAGGTTTTCTATAACATTATCTTCTAGGTAATCGTTGAATAGATTTCCACAGTAATCTTGTGGACTATTTATTACTTCTCTTTTGAATAGGTTTAAATAGGTTTGGATGGTCTCTTCATCGAAGCCTTTTGCTAGTAATTCTATTTTTACACCTGTTTCTCCTATTTTGTCTAGTTTATCAAGTGATATTAAGACTTTGTCGATGTCTTCTTCTTTGAATCCCGCATATAAGGCCATGGATGATAGGATTCGGCGGTCATTTATTCTTATGGTGTAGTTAATGGGAAATTGATTTAGTAAAGTGCTTGTGGCGGTGATTAGGTCGATTTCTGCCATGATGCTATTTTCGCCTAAGATATCAATATCACATTGAGTGAATTGGCGATATCTTCCTTTTTGAGGGCGCTCAGCACGAAAAACTGGTCCTATTTGCATAGATTTGAATGGGTATGATAGGTTATTTGCATTGTTGGCATAAAATCTTGATAATGGTAAGGTTAAGTCATAGCGAAGTCCACTGTCAGTTAGGTCAATGTCTTCTGCTTCTTTTAGCTTTTCACCACGTTTGAGGATTTTAAAAATTAATTTTTCGTTTTCACCACCTTGGTTACTGCTTAGATTCTCAATGTGTTCCACGATTGGGGTTTCTATTATGTTGTAACCAAAATTTATATATGTGTTTTTTATTTTGTTTATAACGTATTCACGAATTTGCATTTCTTCTGGTAAAAAATCACGCATGCCTTTGACTGGAGTTTTGATTAGATTCATTGTGTGGCTCCTTTCTTTATTTTTTATAACATTTTATAGGGTTTTAAATAGAGTTTATCTTGGGTGGTTTGATAAATGGCTATTTCATTGTTTTGGTCATCTATGAATAAACACATATTGGTGTTGTATTTATTTTCGATGATGTTGCCATTTTTAATTTTTGAAGCGTTAGTGTTATCAATTTTAATGATTTGAATGTTTTTAATAACATCTTTTATTTTTAATATTTTGTACTTGCCTTTGGTAATTTCGTCTAGTGTGTAGGCATCAGTTAAAGTGAAACTGCCTTGTTTGGTTCTTCTTAGGGCTGTCATGATTGCCCCAGTGGAAAGATAATTGCCTATATCATTTACAAGGCTTCTTATGTATGTGCCTTTAGTAACTTGACATTTTATGGCAAAGTTAATTTTATTATTAGTTTGAGTAGGATCACTTAGAAGAGTAATGTTTTTTATGTTAATATTTTTTTTAGGTAGGATCACTTCTTCGTTGTTTCTTGCATAGTTATATAATTTTTTGCCATTTACTTTGACAGCTGAATAAATTGGGACTTCTTGGATTTGAGGACCAATGAAGTGATTTAGACAGTCTTTTATTTCTTGTTTTGTTATATGACTGGCATTTTTTTCTTTGATAATTTTGCCTTCTATGTCATAGGTATCAGTTTGAATTCCTAGGATTAATTGGGCAATGTATTCTTTGTCATAGTTTGTTACTAGTTCTGTTAATTTGGTGTATTTGCCTAGGGTAATTATGAGAATGCCTGTGGCTTGTGGGTCAAGAGTTCCTGTGTGTCCTACTTTTTTGGTATGAAAGTATTTTGAGACAATATTTACAACATCTCGGCTTGTGTAATTACTGGGTTTATCAATGACTAAAAAGCCATTTAGATTATTTGTCATCTTCGTTTATTTTTTCAATAATGTTTTCTATTTTCATACCATATGATACGGATGTGTCATAGGTGAATGTTAATTCAGGCATTTTTCTTAGATGAGTTACTCTTTTACATAGTTCACTTCTAATGAAACCACTGGCTTTGTTTAAGGCATTTTCTAATGTTTCTTTGTTTTCTTCGTGTAGGGTTGTGAAATATACTTTGGCATAGCTTAGGTCATTTGATACTTTGACATGGGTTATAGTAACAAAGGTGATGTTTTCATCTTTTATTTCGCTGGCAATAATTTTGCTTATTTCTTCAACAAAGATATTGCCTATTCGTTCTGTTCTTATACTCATTGGTAAAAAGCCTCCTTACTTTTTTAGTACGATTTCGTAGGCTTCGATGATGTCTTTTTCTTTAATGTCGTTATAGTTTTCTATGGTGATACCACATTCTAAGCCTTCTTTGACTTCTTTGACTTGATCTTTTTCACGAGCAATGCTACCCACATTGCCATCATAGATGACGATACCATCACGGATGATTCTTGCTTTGGCATTTCTTTTGATAATTCCATTTAGGACATAGCAACCCGCGATGGTGCCTACTTTAGAGAATTTAAATAATTTTCTTACTTCAGCACTGCCAAGGATGTTTTCTACATATTCAGGGTCTAGAACACCCCTCATAGCCGATTCGATTTCTTCTACTAGCTTGTAAATGATATTGTATAAGCGAATGTCAACATTTTTGCTTTTGGCATACTCAACTATTTTGTTGTCAGGTCTTATGTTGAATCCTATGATAATAGCATTTGAAGCATTGGCTAGGACAATATCACTTTCGCTGATGGCTCCAATGCTACTTCTTATGATGTTTATTTTGACACCATCAACATTGATTTTTAGTAATGAATTTTTTACAGCTTCTTCACTACCTTTGACATCAGCTTTTAAGATGACATTAATTTCTTTGACACCTTCATTAATTTTGGAGAATAAGTCATCAAGTGATAGTGATTTGCTGGTTTGAGTGTTTTGATTTTTTTGATGTTCTTTTCTTTGTTCCGCAATTAATCTTGCTTTTTTCTCATTTTCAAAAACAAAGAATTTATCGCCTGCAGATGGAGATTCGCTTAATCCTGTAATTGATACAGGCATTGATGGTAAAGCTTCGACTAGGTCGATTCCACGGTCATCCTTTAGAGTTCTAATACGGCCATGACTAGTTCCTGCGACAATTGAATCTCCTAATCTAAGAGTTCCATTTTGAATTAGGATTGTGCTTACAACTCCTAAGTTTTTGTCTATTTTGCTTTCAATAACTGTTCCTGAAGCATAACGGTCAGGGTTTGCTTTTAGTTCTTGAAGTTCTGCGATAAGTAAGATTCTGTCTAGTAGGTCTTCGATACCCATACCAGTTTTGGCTGAGATGTTCACAAACATATAGTCTCCACCCCATGCCTCAGGGTTAATGCCATTGTTGGCCATTTCAGTCATAACTTTTTCAGCGTTGGCATTTTCTTTGTCCATTTTATTAACAGCAACAATAATAGGTACTCCTGCTGCTTTGGCATGGTCAATTACTTCTTTTGTCTGTGGCATAACTCCATCATCGGCCGCTACTATGATGATAATAATATCTGTGATTGAGGCACCTCTGGCACGCATTTCTGTGAATGCTGCGTGTCCTGGGGTATCAATGAATGTTATTTTTTTATCTTTGTAATTTATTTGGTAGGCACTTATAGCTTGAGTAATTCCTCCTGCTTCACCACTGGCAACATCAGTTTTTCTAATAGTGTCTAGTAATGTTGTTTTTCCGTGGTCAACGTGTCCCATGATGGTTACTACTGGTGGTCTTTCTTTTAAATCTTTTGGATCGTCAATGATAACAAATTGTTCAAAATTAGTTACATCGGTGGTTTCTTCTTTTTTTAGTTCTTTTTTGTATTCGGCTGTGATTATTTCGGCTGAATCAAAATCAATTTTGCTGTTGATGGTCATCATGATACCTAAAGCAAATAGTTTTTTGATAATTTCACTGACACTGATGTTTAAAGATAAAGCTAGATCACTCACTGTCATGCCTTCTTTATATAAAATGATGTTTTCGTTTTGGATGTCGTTAGTTTTTAGTTTTTCTTTGTTTTTATACATTTCTTTCTTTTTGTCTTGGAACTCTTTTTTATCTTTATATTCTTTTGGAGTCCCTTTTTTGTTGGTCTTGTTTTTCTTTGAATGCTTTTTTGTTGTCTCTTTATGAATATCCTCGACTGGTTCTAGTTCATCATAATATGAATCAGTAAATTCTTCCATAGTTTCTTCTATTTCTTCTTGTTTGTCTTCATTTTCTTGAGCTTCGTTGTCTAAAGGAGTTTCATTTGCTATTTCATTATCTAGCAAAATAATATCTTCATCTTCTAATATATCGTTTTCACTACTGACTTTAATACCTAGTTTTTTGCAAAGGGTAATAACTTCATTAACATTTTTATTAATATCTAAAGCGTATTCTAATACACTCATCATAGATATCACCTCCTATTTATTTATAATAATTTTCAATTCTTCATATATACTGTTTTCTATTTTTGTTTCAAGATGTTTTTCTAGGGCTTTGGATTTGATAGCTTTTTCTAAGATGGCTAGGTCTTTTTTGATGTAAGCACCTTTGCCATTTGCTTTACCTGTTAAATCAATGAATACTTCGTTTTCCTTGTTTTTTACAACACGGATTAACTCTTGTTTTGGTAATTTCTCTTTGGAAACTACGCAACTTCTAAGAGGTATTTTTTTAGTTTTCATCGGTATCACTTACTTTGTCATTTTCTTTTTCATTATTAATTTCACTCTTTTTTAGTATTTCTAGTTTGTAATGAGTAAGGCGAGCTGCAAGCTTTACATTTTGTCCTTTTTTACCGATTGCTAATGATAAATTGTCGTCATCAACTATAACACTGGCTTCTTTTTTCTTTGGATCTTCAATGACAACTTCAATGTTTTTCGCTGGACTTAGAGCATTTTTTATAAATGTTATTGGATCTTTATCGTATAATACAACATCTATTTTTTCACCATTTAATTCTTTTAGAATACGGGAAATTCTATTACCTTTTTCACCTATAATAGCACCGATTGGATCAACATTAGGGTTAGTTGTGTAAACGCTAATTTTACTTCTAATACCCGCTTCTCTTGCTACTGAATATAGCATAATTGTGCCATCTTCTAATTCTGGTATTTCGTTTTCTAGTAGTCTTTTCAAGAAACCATAGTGAGTTCTTGATAATAGAATAAATGGTCCTTTTGGTCCAAAGTCTACTTTTGAGATATAAACACGAACTTGTGAACCCATTTCTAGTTTCTCACCTGGAATGGTTTCGTTTTTTGGAAGTATACCATGAGTTCTTCCTAAGTCTACAAAATAGTTATGCTCATCTTCTCTTGAGAGAATTCCCATCATTAGCTCATCTTGTTTGTCCTCAAATTCTTCCATTAATGAATTTTTTTCGGCTTCCTTTATTTTTTGTACTACGACTTGTTTAGCCGTAGATGCGGCAACACGACCAAAATCTTTTGGCGTTACTTCGTTTTCGATGGTTTCTCCTATTTGAATGTTTGGAATGATTTTTTGTGCTTCTTCTAGTGTAATTTCTGTTTTTTCGTTTTCAATTTCTTCTACGACTGTTTTGCATGAAAATACTTTGATTTCCCCAGTGTGTTCATCAATAGTAACACGGCTATTGGTTAGTGAATTAAAGTTTTTCTTGTAGGCTGCATTTAGTGCTGCTTCCATTGCCTCTAAAACAACTGATTTGTCTATTCCTTTTTCTTTTGTAATGTTTTCTAGGGCTTGTAAAAATTCTTTTCCGTCCATTAGTTATCACCTATTCCTTTCGATGTTACATCTAGTATGTAACTGCTTTCTAATATGTCGTTTGTGTCTAATATGGGATTAATTATTTTTGATGCTTCAACACAGGTATCGATGTCGACACCTTCTTTTTTATCAATGGTTATTCTTAGAAAGTTGTTTCCATCTTCTTTAATATATTCGATTTTGTAAATGAATATATCTTTTGCATTTAATTTGTCCTCGATTAGACTTCTTACTTTGTCTTCAATTTTCATTTGTCCCTCCATAATACAAAATAAACGAGTGGGTTTTGCCACTCATCAAGTAAGTAAATTATAGCATAGTATTTCAATTTGTACAATGTTTTTTTTAGTTTTTATGATTTTTTTCCTTGTAATATAAGGTTTTTTAAAATTATATATAAAAAAAGATTGCATTGCAACCTTCTAATATCAATTGGCGCGCCCAATAGGAGTCGAACCCATAACCTTTTGATCCGTAGTCAAACGCTCTATCCAATTGAGCTATGGGCGCATGTTAAATAGTTTATACAAAAAAAGATTTATTTGATAAACCTAAGATGGTGGCTTCAGGTGGAATTGAACCACCGACACAAGGATTTTCAGTCCTCTGCTCTACCGACTGAGCTATGAAGCCATATGGCGGTTCCGACGAGGATTGAACTCGCGATCTTCTGCGTGACAGGCAGACGTGATAACCACTACACCACGGAACCATGGTTGCGGGAGCTGGATTTGAACCAACGACCTTTGGGTTATGAGCCCAACGAGCTACCAGGCTGCTCCATCCCGCGATATAAATATAAATTAGTTGGCGGAGGAAAAGGGATTCGAACCCCTGCGTCGCTTTCGCGGCCTCTCGGTTTTCAAGACCGATCCCTTCAACCGGACTTGGGTATTCCTCCATAAAATGGTGCCTAAGGTCGGACTTGAACCGACACGAGTGTTAATGCTCGCAGGATTTTAAGTCCTGTGCGTCTACCTATTCCGCCACTCAGGCAATGATGACATTTTTTGAAATGTCTTCTATATTGTACAATACTTTTTTTAGTTTGACAATACTTTTTTTACATTTTTTTAATTTTTTTGTTAAAATTAGGTTTTTAAAGCAATTACATACTATTATATGAGATAGTTTCCTATATAATTAGTGTTTTTTATGTGCTTTTTGCTATGATGTTATAGCGCAATAGCAAATGGTTAATAATATGTAAATCATTAAAATGCAAAATATTTCAGTTTTTTATATTCTAATGTTATACTATAGAAAAACCCTTAAAGATAAGGGATTAATTTCATTAATGGTGCCTCGTATGCGACTTGAACGCATGACCCTTTGATTAAAAGTCAAATGCTCTACCAACTGAGCTAACGAAGCAAATTTAAATTATTAAGTGGCTGCCTCGGCTAGATTCGAACTAGCGCGTGCCACAGTCAAAGTGTGGTGCCTTACCGCTTGGCTACGAGGCAACGACAAAGTGGTGGAAGGAGATGGAGTCGAACCATCGAACCCGAAGGAACAGATTTACAGTCTGCCGCGTTTGACCACTTCGCTATCCTTCCAAATAAAAAGATGGTGCCGAAAACAGGAATTGAACCCGTAACCTACTGATTACAAGTCAGTTGCTCTACCAATTGAGCTATTTCGGCAATAAAATGGTGGGCGATATAGGACTCGAACCTATGACCCCCTGCTTGTAAGGCAGGTGCTCTAACCAACTGAGCTAATCGCCCGATTTGTCCGCTTCGGTGCTGACATCAACTAATATATCATTTATGTGTGTTGCTTGTCAAGACTAAAACGGAAATTTTTTTATTTTTTTTACATTTTATCAGTTACTTCTTTAATTTTTTCACTTATCCATACGTCTAAGTGTTCTTTTAATGGTTCAAAACCACTTTTTGTTTCGGCCATTCTTATTAATCTTTTTCCATCATTTTTATAATCAATATCTTTAATGCTTAATTGTAATTGATTATTATTTTCATCAACTTTGATTACTTCGGTATAAATCTTATCTCCTATTTTTACGTAATCGTTAATATTTTTGACATATCCATAAGAAATTTCCGAAATGTGAATTAGTCCCTGATATTCATCATCAACTTCGACAAAGGCACCATAATTTTGTAAACCGATTACTTTGGCCTTGATGATTTCTTCTTTTTTATATTTTGCCATGTGTACCACCAACTCAAATTATAACAGTTTTTTAGTTATTTTTCAACCTATTTGCTATTTCTTTTATTTTTCTTAGCCTGTGGTTTAAGCCTGATTTGGTAATTTTGTTACCTGTTTTTATGGTGATTATGTCACTTAGTTCTTGAAGTGAACTTTCAGGATACTGTAATCGATAATTGATTACTTCTTTTAATTTTTCATCTAATATGTCCAATAAACCATTGGTTTCTAGTAGTTGTATGTCTTTAATTTGACTGTTGGATGTCATAAATACTTTATCCATATTGGCTTGTTCACAATTATTCAAGCGATTGGTCATGTTTTTGTGATCACGGTAAATTCTTATGTCTTCAAAGTACATGACGGCATTAAATGATTTAATTATTCTTAAGAAGTCTGCAATTTTTTCGGCTTCTTTGATATATATCATATAATTTTTTTCACGTTTTATGACTTTGCTGTTGAGGATATATTTGTTTAATATTTGACTAATAAATTTGGCGTACTTGAGGTTATCCACTAATAACTCTAAGTGATATCTTGATGTTTTGGGGTCGTTGATGCTTCCTACACACATGAATAATCCTCTAAGGTAAGCTCTTACTTCTTCTTCGTCTTCTATGATATAGTCTTTAGGGATGTTTAGATAATTTCCTTGTTCGTCAAGAATCGAGAGATCTTTTAGTATCTGCTCATTTTTTTCTTTTATATCTAATATGTAACTTAGGCCTTTGTTAAAGCTATATCTTTTTCGTACGGTAATAACGGGAGTTATGTCATAGATGTCTTTAATTAATTTAAATATTCTTCTTGCAATTGCACTATTTTCAATGGTGATGATAATTGATTTATCTATTTTGGCTGAATTTCTAATAATTGCCGATAGTTCTGTGATGTTTTCTGTTCTGACACTGTCTAATCGTGCTACTTCACTTTTTATTTCATAGGAAAAACTCATATTCTACCTCGCATTATGTATGAAAATATGGCAAAGGCTGTTTTCATGTAATCGTGTCTCACTTGTTTGTTATTGATAACTGCTAAATTTTCTTTTATTACTTCTATTTTCATCTTATCTAAATTTTCATCATCAATTAGTATTGGTGTGCTCTGTTCTTTTTTCTCATATATTTGCTTAACATCTAAATCTATTGGAGTGGTGTTGGCGATGATAGCATCTAAAAAATTTTCTTTGGTGTATTGGTTTATTACTTTTATAAAGTTTGAAACATTGAAGTTGTCTGTTTCGCCATGTTCAGTCATAATGTTGCAAATATATACTTTTTTGGCATTGGACTTTATTAGGGCTTCTTTCATTTCTTTATTAATGACATTTGGCAGAATACTTGTGTATAGGCTACCCATGCTAAATACGATAAGATCCGCTTTTTTGACGGCTTCAAGTGCTTGGTCAGTTACTTTGACTTCATGTTCATATTCGATATAGTCTATTTTTTTGCCCGCTTTGGTTATTTTTGATTCCCCTATTATTGTTTCATTATCTTTGGTGTGGGCAACAAGAATGGCTTTATCTTCAGTGAAGGGAAGAATTTTACCTTTGATATTTAATATTTTACTTAGTGATTCAAGTGATTTGGTTAAGCTTCCTGTAATGTTATATAAGGCTGTGAGCAAGAGATTACCCATGGCATGGTTGTTTAAATCACTGCTAGTATGGAAGCGATATTGTAATAATTGCTCTACTAATGGTTCTACTTCACTTAATGATACTAATACGTTTCTTAAGTCTCCTACTGCGGGGATGTTGAATTCTTGTCTTAGTTTTCCTGTTGAAGAACCATCGTCGGCTACTGATACTATTGCTGTAATGTCTAAAGGAAATAGTTTTAATCCTCGAAGTAGAACTGATAAACCAGTTCCTCCGCCTAATACGACAACTTTTTTCATGAAATCACCTCTTAATGATATTATATAATAAATATATTAAAAAAGAAATGTTTTTTTACATTTCTTAGTTTGGCATTTTTTCTAGAAATAGTGGTAATAATTTAGTTAGTAAAGCTTGTTCTACTACTTCAATGACATAATTTATACCATTTTTTTCTTCTAATTTTATTATTTTATATTCATCTTTTATATCAGTTTCATTATCATTTACAAGTGCTACATAATAATAATTAGTATTTTCAACATTTATTTTTTCCAAAACAGCATATTTTTCTTTATTGTTTAGAGTAATCATACTATTTACGTCTATTCTCATTATAAACTTCTCCTTTTAGGCTTTGTGTTTTCATAACTAATTCCTAATTGTTCAAGAACTGTTTTTAAAACACCTTTGCCTCTTTCCCTAGGATTGTTATTTTTTATTTCATCAGGTAGGCTATCTACTGATACAACGCTTGCAAATGTATTATCTTCTATATTATCTGTTTTAGAATTGTCTATAAGATTATCTAAATCGTATTCTTCTTGGTCATTGTTAGTAGGCGATACTCTTTCTATTAGAGCGTCTAAGCCACTTTCATCATTCAATTTTGCTTTCTCTTTTTCATTGTTCGGTTCCACTGTTTCTATTAAATTATCTAAATTATATTCCTCATTTTCTTCTTCATGACTTTTTTCTTCAGGTTCACTAGGTAAATTATATGATTCTTTGTCAGGTATAAAACTATCTAAATTATACTCTTCTTCTTCGTGTTTTTCTTGTTTTTCATAATCGGTTAAAGGTACAAACTCTTTTTCATTTTCTATTACTGAATTAGATTTATTGTTACCAAGTGTTTGATTAAGACTAATAACAGGAATATCTTCACTGTGAGGTTCTTTTGTTTTGTCCTCTTCTTTAGTTGTAGGTTCTGCTTTTGTCGGTTCATTATTTTCCCAATTATCATATTTAATATCAGGCATATCATTTATTTCAGTTAAATTTTTTTCTTCTTTAACTATAGGTTTATTCTCCATATTATATTGTAATAAGGCTTCTTTTATAGTTTTAATTTGATCTTCGGTTAATTTAACTTCACTATTATTCTTTGGTTCTTTTTCCTCTTCAATAATATAGTTTTGTTCAAAGTTTTTGACAGGTTCAAAATTATCTTCTTGTTGAGGTAAGTTAGAATACGAACTTGCAAACTCCATGGATATATCTTGATATTCTGGTTCATTATTAGCAAGTTCTAGTTTTTCTATCTCTTGATTATTTTTACTAATGCTTTCTCTTAGTTGTTTTACTAATTTATTGTTTTTTTCTTGACTTTTAATTTCTTTTAATTGTTTTTCAACTAAGATACCAAGTCCGTGATAGTTACTTGAATCTTCTTGTAAGCGATACTTTTTAATTTGATTTTCGCGCTCTTCAAGAATGTTTAGGATTTTTTCTCTTTTGGATTTGATGGCATCATAGTCAAAACATTCTGTTTCTACAAGTGCTGATAAAGATATCATTCTAATTTTATTTCCTACTAGGTAGTGGTTGGTTTTTAATGCTTTTATACTATCACGTTCATGTTTTAATTTTTCTTTAATGTCTTTGCTTTTTGGATTAGCACGATTTTCAGCATTTAATTTTTTTAAGATTCTTTCTTCTTTTAGTTTAATATTTTCAGCATATATTTTTTCTATTTCTAATAATTCTTCTAAGCCTATATCATCTAACTCTGTAGAAGCATAAAAGTTTTCAGCAAAGAAAGATTGTAAATTATTTTCAAGTATATTATTTGCTGTATCATTAGTGTTTTTGAGAGTTAAAGCATCTTTTAAAGCAATTTCTGCACTGTTGTTCTTTTCTCTTAGTGCTATTATATCTTCATTTCTTTTAATAAATACTTTTATTTTCTTTAATCTATCAGTATAATCTTCTAAATTTTGGGCATTTTTGATTTCAATATCATTTTCTAACTCTTTAAAAAACCATTCTTTCCCTTTATCATAAGGTTTTAATACTTTATCATATTCTTTTTTGGTAATATTTCTTTGTTTAATTCTTTCTTCAATTAACTTAATTATGGTATCAAGTCGATCGCGTTCTTCTGTTGCTGTGTACATTTCATTATCCATTTTATAATTTTCTTCTAAAAGTAATAAATTTTTTTCGTATTCTACTTCTCTTAATTCTTCTAACATTCTAGTGTGTTTCTTGTAATTTTCAATTGATTTTTCGACATTTGTACCATCTTTTATATTACTGGCATCTAATTTGATAAAGTATTCATATTTTTTTAATTCATCACCCATAAATTCACCTCATATTTCTTTTTTGGTAACCTGTTATAGTTTTGTTATAAGAAATCTTACTAAAAACTATATTTTTAGGTTGTTTAGTTTTATTATATCATATTTTAGAATAAAGCCTTACCTCTTTTTGTGGTTTGTATCTTCGACTTCATCGATGTTTTTGTTATTTATATCCATTATTTTTTTTGCTACTTTACTTTTTTCAGCATCTATAACTACTCGTCCATATTCTGCATTAGTAAGCGGGTTTTTAATAATTCCTATTTTTCTTTGGTATGTCTTTGGCGGTATTTCTTTTACTTCAGTTTCTTTTGTACTAGTAAATTCTCCAACAATGCGCATAACATCTTCGTTGGAATTTAGCGCTTGTAATTCTCTTAATTTTCTTGTTTTTTGATTTTTTAAATTTTCTAAAACAAGTTTATCTTGGTTGGCTTTTTTATATTTGTTTAATACTTCTAGTTGTGCTTGTATCACTTCTTTTAACGATTTTTCAATATCTTGTCCTTTTAAAGCCGTAAGAAAACTAGTTATAGCTCTTAGTTTTTCTGTATAATCATTATATTGTCCCATTGTATTTGCTATATTTTTTAAGTTAACTAAAGCATTTAGACTGGCATATTTTTTATATAATGGTTGAACTTCTATTGCCATTTTTTGTAGTTCTTTATCATTTTTTTTAACAATCATTCCATTGTATAGTTCTTTATATTCTTGATAGTTGGTTATTATATTTTGTTCATTCGCTATACTTTCACCAGTTTCATTTATTAATTCTTTTATCTTATGATTAATGCCTATTTCTAAAGATTTTACACGAGCATCTTCTTCGCTTATTTCTTCTTTTTTAGCATCTAGGTTGTTTTCTATTTCTTTTAATTCACTGGTTAAACTTGCAATTTCTTTATAGTTGTTTTGATATACTTCAATAATATGAACAGTCTCATTTAATTGCTCTAATTTGTCATCATCTAAAACTGCTTTTAATCTTTCTAATGTGTCTTTATTTAATCTTTTTTCACTTGTACTTAAAAAACCTAAAACCATTTGTTTCTTGTCGGCTTCAAGTACTCTTAATTTTTTGAATTGTTCTAATTTTTCTTCTATATTGGTTGGAACAATTTGTAATATTTCATTATATTTATTGGCATATTGTTTTTCTTTCTCTGTAACCAATTTTATTATTAAGTCATTTAACCTTTCTGTTTCTTTTGGTTGTTTCTTTTTGTCTTGTTCATTTTCGTATGTTAATTTTAAATAATCTTGATACAATTGCTCCATAGCACCGATTAATTGGTTCTCATTTTTTATCATATCCATATACGCCACCTCTATATTATAATTATACTTGATTGACAAGTTTTGTCAACTGTTTTTTTGAATTTTTTTTAGAATTATAACAGCGTAGCAAAAGCATAAAAAAAAGTACTTCGTTATTTTGTACTTTTCTTGGGTTCATTGTATAAATAATTATTTTTAGTTTTAATTAATCCAAAAATACCTACTATAATTAAGATAATTGATACTATTTGGCTAACACGGAAGGATCCAATATATAGGCTGTCTAATCGCATTCCTTCAATGAAATATCTTCCTGTTCCGTAGAGAATAAAGTAAGTAAATGTGATATTTCCTACTTTGTTTTTTTTCGATAAATATCTAATTAGCATTAATATTATGAATATCATTAAACATATTAAGGATTCATATAAAAATGTAGGTTCATGGTATGCTCCTTCAATATACATATTGTTGATAATAAAATTTGGAATATGCATTTTTTCAAGGAATATTCTTGTGGTTACTCCACCATATGCTTCTTGATTAAAGAAGTTGCCCCATCTGCCTATTCCTTGAGCTAAGACTAAGGAAGGTGCAAAAATATCTAGTATTTTCATTGTATCTTGTTTTTTCTTTTTGGTATAAAAATAGATAAATAGAATTCCTACTAAAACTCCTCCGTAGATAGCAATTCCACCTTCCCAGATTCTAAATATGGATAGTAAATCGTCTTTGAATAAGGAAAAGTTAAATATAACATAATATAATCTTGCTCCAATAATGGAAACTGGAATAACATAGAAGCATAAATCACTTATTAGACCTTTGTCAATATTTTGTCGTTTGGCTTCTTTTAATATGAGATATATGCCAATTAGAACTCCTACTAGAATGAGGACGGAATACCAATATATTTTAAATTGTCCAAGATTTAGGAATACTCTATTCATTGTATTTTCCTTTGTTATTTATAATTGGTTTAATTACTAGGCCTTCCATTAGGATATTCATAAATGATATTAAGATAGCAATAAAGAACGGAATAATTATGCCTTTTACTTGAAATTTATCTCCTAATATAAAACTTGTAATGTAAAGATTAGCTACGTTGATAAGAGGATAAAATAATCCTAGGGATATGGCTGTTAAGGGAAGAGTTAGATAAAATAGTATTGGTTTTATAGTTTGATTTAATACATATATAATTATAGATGCGATTAAGGCATATAAGCCATAGTATTCACTTGATATTGTTAATGATTTGAACATGATGGACATTAATATTAAGATAATGGCATAGCCTATCATGTAGAGAAGCCACTCGAAGAAGCGGTTTTCGATAAAGCGTTTGCGATTCTTTTTTTCGTTTTCATCAATTATTATTACTTTTTTCATAGTATCATCCTATCTTTCACAATTTAATTTTACCACATTTTTTAAATAATTGCCAATTATTTTTGTTATTGCTTAATATTATATTTAATAGTATAATTATGATGGGTGAAATATGAAATTAAGATATAATAATCAGGAGATTGATTTAGTTATTTACAATAGTTTTTTTAAGAGGTTTATGGGAATTATGTTTAAGAAAAAAAAATTAGATTATGCTTTGTGTTTTCCAAGATGCAATTCAATACATACTTTTTTTTGTAAGCAAAATATTGATATTATTATGACAAATAAGGAGAATAAAATTCTTTATTTTAGAAGAAATGTAAAACCCAATAAGGTGGTTATTTATAGAGAGAGTTCTATTGTTTATGAGATGCCATGTAATTATTTTGATAATTTAGAAATTAATACATTTTTAGAAAGAAGAGAAGATTTATGAAGGTTGCAATTTTAGGTACTGGAGCCTATGGTTTGGCTTTGGCTCTTATGGTTCATGAAAATAAATGTGATATTATGATGTGGACAAAATTTGAGGATGAAAAGGAAATGTTAGAATGCTATTGTGAGAATAAGAGGGTTCTTCCTGGTGTAAAAATACCTGATAATATTAAGTTTACGACGAATATGAAAGATGCTATAAGTGAAGCTGATTTGATTATCGTAGCAGTTCCAGCAGGATTTGTTGATGATGTTAGTATGGAACTTAAGAAATATTATAGGAAGGAACAGCATTTTTGTATTGCCTCAAAGGGGATTGAACAGGATACTTGTTTATTTGTTACGGATGTTTTTAATAAGCATGTGAAGACTAATAGATTAGCGGTGATATCTGGTGGGTCTTTTGCAGTTGATATTGTTAAGAAGGTACCTATTGGTTTATCTTTGGCTACGAGAAACATGGAAACCGAGATGGTTGTAAAGAATGCTTTACAAAATAAATATATGAAGTTAAGGAGTACTAAGGATATTTTGGGTATTGAGATATGTGGTTCTATAAAAAATGTTATTGCTATTGCTTCTGGTATGCTTAATGGAATGGGATATCCTGAATCAACACAGTGTATGTTTATTACCGAGTCGCTTCATGATATTAAGAGTTTGATTAAGGCTTTGGGTGGTAATAAGAAGACAATTCTATCTTTTGCTGGTTTTGGTGATTTGCTTTTGACTTGTACTTGTTATAAGAGTAGAAATTTTAGTTTGGGAAAGATGATTGGTGAAGGAAAAAGTAAAAAGGAAATTAATGATTATATGGAAAACACCACTATTGAGGGGATTTATACTTTAAAATCAATTTATAAGTTAATAAAAAATAAGCATGTAGATATGCCTATTATTGATTTGATATATGATATTATTTATAAGGATGTTAAACCACAAGAATTGGCTAATTTTTTAAGAAATAAAGATTAATTTATTTCTTTTTTTTATCTTTGATGATACTGCTTGTAATTAGAAACCAAATAGTTAGTATAAGAAGTGTGCTATATAGGATAATTCCTAGTACTTGTCCTTTGAAGACATATACTAAAGAGGAGGCTGCGAATAAGATGTCAACAAAATAGATGATAAGAAGTGTTTTGGTTGTGGATGATGTCATGTTCATTAATTGGTGATGCAAATGCTTTTTGTCTGGTTTACCTATTGATTCCCCTTTTAATAGTCTTCTTATGATAGCACATGTTGTATCAAAGATGGGAATAAATAATAAAAGTATTGGGATAATAAATGAGGATAATGTAACATTTTTAAATCCTAATAAGGCTATTATTGAAATGATATAGCCTAAAAACATGCTTCCTGTATCTCCCGCAAAGATTTTTGCGGGTGGAAAGTTGTGAACAAGGAAACCAAGTGTGCTTCCTAGCATGATGAATGTTAATAGGACGTCTAGACCATTAGCATTTTGTAAGGTTAAAGCAATGATACCAATGGTTAGAAAGTATATGGAGGATATGCCTCCAGCTAAGCCATCAAGGCCATCTATTAGATTTATGCAATTGATGATAGCCATGATAAATAGGATGGTTAATGGAATGGATAACATTCCAAACTCTATACTAATGCCAAATGCACCAATTTCTGTTAATACGATGTTCCCATACAATGGGATTAGTAATGCAGAAATAAACTGTCCAATTAGTTTATATTTTACGCTAAGAGGGTTAATATCGTCAATTAATCCAGTTAAAATGATAATGAAACTACCTATTAAAATAGAATTCATTTGTACTGACTGTTTTCCAAAGAGGACGTAGCCTAGTAAAAAACTTAGAAATATTCCTAAACCACCTAATTTAGGGACAGTGTCAGTGTGTAATCGACGGTTATCTCTAGGAACATCCATAGCATTAATATATTTTGCTATTATTTTCATGACAGGCATGATTAGGACTGAAAACAAGAATGTTACTGTAACAATTAATATGGCATCTTTATAATCAAAACTCAACATTATCACCTCAACACTATTAGTGTACACACTTTTTTTCTTCTTGACAAGTAAAATATGACAAAATGTAAGTTTTTTTACAATATTAATTAAAGAGACTATTATTATTAACTATTTTACAGGTAAAATATGAAATGTACCATGAAATTGACAAAGTATACTTTAAACGTAGTATTATTTTTTTTATTAGCCACTATTGTTACTAAAGAATACTTTATATATCGCTTTTTTTATGGCTATCAAAAAAATTAGTTGAAAGAGGTAGAATGAGAAATGTAGTAAGAAGGTGTGTTGGTGAAAGAAATTATTCTAGGCAAATGTATGAATTTAGTTAAAAAAAATAATCCTACTTATCATGAGGAAAAGTTAGAAGAAATAAGATATGGTTTAGAAAGCATATATTTGACTTATACAAAGATATTTGTGATATTTGTTTTAGCTTATTTCTTGGGTATTATTAAGGAAACTTTGTTATTACTATTAACTTATAATATTATTAGGACATTTGCTTTTGGAATACATGCCACTAAAAGTATATACTGCTTGATTACATCTTTAATGCTTTTTATAGGTGGTGTATATATTGTTAAGTATATGAGTTTGGATATTTATGTAAAAACAATTATTTCGATTATGTTACTTATTTGTATTTATAAATATGCCCCAGCTGATACATATAAAAGACCTTTGATAAACGAAAGAAAAAGAAAAAAATATAAAGTAATTAGTACTATTTTAGGAATTGCTTATGTGATATTGATAATAATTTTAAATAATAATATTATTTCTAATTACTTGTTGATAGGAATGTTAGAATCTGTTATTATGATACATCCTCTTATTTATAAAATATTTAATCTTCCTTTTGATAATTATAAGAAATACAAATTAAATACGGTTTAGATAAAATATATTTAAACAAAAAAAGAAGTAAAGGAGGTAATTAAATGAAATTCTTAGCTATGATTCTATCAGCTATTGGTGCAACTGCGGCAAATATGGGTACATATGGATGTTTTCATTATATTTTAGATGAGGCCGAGATGCCTAAATCTTTATTAGAAAAATAATTATATTTACAAATAAAAGGAAAAAGCCTGGCTAAACTTTTTCTTTTATTTTCCTTTAATATTTAATTTTTGAGTGTATATTCCATTGCATGTAGTAGTTTCACTAGAAAAAATATCACTGTTTTCAAGAATATTCTTTACTAAAGATAATCCATAACCATGGCTGTTACCTTTAGTTGAATATCCTTTTTCATTAACATTCTTAATATCTACTTCTCCAAGATAACTATTTGAAATAATAATTTCAACATCGTTATTATTTAGATAGATTTCAATACCAAGTAATTTTTCATTAGAAATAGCACTTGCTTCAATAGCATTATCTAAGTAAACTCCAATAATACGACATAATTGTTTATAATCTTCAGCATTCATGTTATGTAGTACTGACTTTTTTATTCCAGCTGAAATATTGATACTTATTTTAATACCTAATTCTTCTGCTTTAGATATTTTATAGTAAAACATACCTTTGAATCCATTAGAAGGTAAGTATTTTAATTTAGAGTATTTTCCTTTATCTAATTGTACTTTCTCATTCAAAATACTATCAATATATTCAATAATGTTTTTATTTTTATCCTTATCAATTATTTTACTTTTAATGTTTAATAATTGATTTTTATT
>OIEN01000459.1_pt1 | contig 25492 bp, 20 predicted proteins | sample 1581741 | NCBI WGS metagenome assembly OIEN01 (sample SAMN01760944, study PRJEB22395) | human gut metagenome | reverse complement strand
CGGTAAAGAGATGACACCATAGAGATAATTGTCGTTAATGAGCATTTTGCGCAATTTGACAAAAGCAGTGTCGGTTTTGAATATCACGCCTTCAGGTACAATTACCGCCCCTCGGCCTGTTTTGGTGAGATGCTCAATAATATAATCTACAAACAACGCCTCACTCCGTTTGCTTTGGATTGAAAAACGAGCATGAGGTTTTATACCACCTTTAGGAGACATAAAGGGTGGATTGGCAAGAATGACATCGAAATACTCATTCCATTTTGCATCGCTGGTCAGGGTATCATATTCGGCAATGCGGGGTTCCGTAATACGATGTAAATACATATTGACCAATGACAGACGCACCATATCAGGAGAAATGTCATAACCACATATATTTTGAGCCAATTGCTTGCGCTGGTCGGGAGTAAGCAAATCTCCGTTACTTTTCCCTTCGCTCGAATTATGCCGCAAAATATATTTATAAGCCGAAATTAAGAACCCAGCAGTACCACAGGCTGGATCGAGAATGGTCTCGCCGATTTTAGGCTCAACAATATCGACCATAAAATCGATGATATGCCGCGGAGTGCGGAATTGTCCGGCATCACCTTGACTGCCAAGTACACTTAGCAAATACTCGAAGGCGTCTCCCAATCTTTCACTATGATCGTATTCAAATTGATCAATGATTTTCAGAAAACTTTTCAGTGTCTCCGGATCATTATAAGGTAAATAGGCTTGGCGGAAAATGGTGTGAAAAATCTGAGGGAGAGTAGGATTCTCGCTCAATTTTTGCAATGCTTCCCGGTAGTCAAGCAAAATTTCCTGACCGCCTCGGGTTTTATCGAAAACCCTCCTCCAGCTATATTTCTGATATTCACCCGAAAAAAATTTGGCCTCACCTCCCAGCTCCTCGCTTTCAGCATCCATGTCGTCCATGAATTTATAAATCAAGGCGATTGTGATTTGCTCGACTTGGCTTTTAGGATCGGGAATCTTTCCAACCAATATATCTCTGGCGTCGTCAATACGACGTTTTGTTACTGCATCCAACATATAGTATTTCTCAATTTTAATTATTCATTACATAAATCGGTTCATCGAAACATAATTCTTGATGTATTCCGGAATCCACTGTTTCCAGCCGTTGGGTACGGCTTTAAAATCGGCCATCGTAAACGAAGAAAGCACATTGAGTTCTCCATATTGTTTCTTATCTATGGCTTCTCGCACCTTGGAATCACAGATATATGCCTTAAAATAGTAGCGCATGGCTGCGATATCTACATCTTCGGCAAAACGACTCTTGTTGTCGTCGATAAATCGCTCAAACTCATCCTCCAATATTTCATCTTTCATCTTGATTTTAGGAATCAAGCCAAAAATATATTCGAGAACCTCACGAACCGAAATTCGACGATCTATACTCAGGCTTCGTTTTATCTTCTCCAAGTTAATATAATCATCTGGTTTATCAAACTTCTCTTTACGCACATAATTTTCTGCAGCATCCCAGTTCCGGGCATCTACGGCCGATTTAACAAATTCATCATCCTTGATGTTCTCCTCAAATTTTTTGAAAAACATCCGATCAATTCGCATTCCCTCTAATCCGATTTTTGTCTCGGTCAGAAGTGAAACAGAATCTGTCCCCGTATGTTCATATTTATCTAATCCAGGATTTGGAGTGGAGTCTGACGAACTTACGATATGAGAGATTTGAGGAAGTTTTAGGACTTCGTCGTAGTTAAATTTCTCCTCAAAATACTCGCAATTGGCAAAAAAATCGAAAAGTTTAAAATGCGTTTTTTCACATTGGGCATATTGAGCTTTCAACTCCTTGTCTCCAACGATACATTGAGAAAAATTGAATTTACGCGTACCTCGACCCTTAATCTGCACAAAATCAGTTGGAGAGAAAATAGGCCGCATAAGACATAAGTTCAAAACGTCGGAACAATCATAGCCTGTTGTCATCATTCCTACAGTAACACAAACTCGTGTTTTGCTAGTGCGATATATGTCACTTGCGCGGCTGTACCCATTAAGTTTATTATTCCTGAAATCAATAGTCATGCTTTTAGCATCAGGAATCAAAGATGTAACTTGCACAGCAAAATCCGAATTATATAGCCCAGGATACATCCGGTGGGCAATTTCATTCAGAATCTGAGTAAGTTTGGCTGCATGATTTTGACTAACTGCAAACACAATTGTTTTTCCTATCTCATTTGTAATGGGATCGTGCATCGCATTATTCATGAATGTCTCGCAGAATACACGATTGGTACTGTCTGAGAAAAAGCGTTTTTCGAAATCTCGGCCTCTGAATATTTCTTCTGCATCTTCTCCATCATCAGTTATATCCACGGTAGAATAACCTTCATCCGACAGCAGTTGTGTGGTTATTTCTGTACGAGCGTCAATTACAGTGGGATTTACGAGAAAATTATCGCGAACTCCATCTAGCAGTGAATAACGAAACGTCGGCTCTCCGCTTTCACACCCAAAGGTCCGATATGTATCAAGCAACAAACGTCTTTCGTACTCTCGTTGTTCCCCCTCATTCGCTTTTTTAAGGTAGTCTTTAGGTGTTGCTGTAAGTCCTAGTTTATAACCCACAAAATATTCGAACACTGATCTGGCGTTCCCGCCGATGGAACGATGGGCCTCGTCAGAAATTACTAAATCAAAATCAGTTGGAGAGAAAAATTTCTTATATTTATTATTGAATAGTAGGGACTGAACCGTTGTTATGATAATCTCGGCTTTGCGCCAATCCTCTTTATTTTCTTTATAAATAACCGATTTATAATCTTTTGATAAGTAAGCTACCATATCTTTCTGGGCTTGATCCTCCAATTCAAGACGATCAACCAAAAAGAGAACGCGTCGTGCATTTCCGGTTCTTAAGAACAGTTTGATAACGGCCGCAGAGGTTAAAGTCTTTCCCGTTCCCGTGGCCATTTCAAACAAAAATCGAATGGCTCCATCCTTTACAGCTCTTTGTATAGACTGTAACGCTTTTACTTGGTATGGTCGCATGATTCTTACCCCTGTGCGCTCAAAATATTCACCTCTAGTCAACGGATTGATATATTCCGGATTAAGGCTATAGGATGGATCTTGAGTTAAGGCAATATAATCGTTACCACAAAATTCGTCTATTAGTCTCTGCTTGTTGGGGACAAAACTCTTATACTGTTTAAACGATTCGGGAGTTGGTAATGTGGTTATGATGGTTGGATTTCCATTCTCTATATCCCAAAAATAATGCAAATCGCCATTTGATAAAATGACGAACCGACAATTCATACTTTTGGCATACCGACGAGCTTGTTCTTTTCCTACTAATGGATTTTTATCATCGGATTTAGCTTCAAGAACAACTAATGGAAATCCTTTATCATCAAGTAATAAAAAGTCAATGAATCCATTAACAGTTCTCTCGAAATTTTCACCGAGTTCATCGAATGATTCTTTTGTGATTTTCACATTGTTTTCGAATAGCACATTGGCTTTCTTTTGTGGAGAATCAAGCAATTGCCATCCTGAATCTTCTAGTAACTTATTTATTTTTATTCTTGCCTTTGCTTCTTTTGCCATGACTAAATCTTTTTATTATCAAGCAATTCTTTAGGATCAACTTGAAGAATCTTAGCTATCTCAAATAGGACTTCGAGACTAGGTTGTCGTCTGTTACAAACATAAGAGTTGACAATACAAAAACTTTTTCCGAGCTTTTCTGCCAACCATGTCTGTTTGATGCCTTTTTCTTCAAGCACCTCTTTTATTCGGTTCATGGGTTTATCCATTGTTCAATCCTTTGTTATTTTACAAAGATATAAAACATAATGCAATAAAAAGATAAAAAGGAGAGGAAAATCCTCTCCCTAATAAAGAAATCTACGTTACACCTCCAACTCATTCAACGGCAACCCATAATTATATTGTCTGAAAAATCCTCTGTGGATAAGTTTCAGACCAAGGGTCTGATAATACTTGTAGTCATCATCTTCGGTGCAGAGGTATTTATAACCATAGCGTGGGGCGTACTCCTTGAAGAAACGGGCAAGGTCTTTCAGATTTTCCTGTTGGTTTCGTTTGAAGTTGCTGCGCACAATGATGATGCTCCAGTCGGGGATACTGCCAACGCCGCAACTGTATTCCCAGAAACGGATATATAAATCCATTTCGCCTACATGGACAGAAACACAAATGCCGTTGGCGTTGTGCATAACGGAACAGCAGTTTCTGTAACCAAATCTCTCACACAAATAGAGATTGAAATCATAAATAAAATCGGAATAGTTCATAATAATTTGAATTTTGATGGTTAATAAAAAATTGATTATAGACTGAAACCTCGCTTGCGTTTCGGTTTCTTTTTCTTCTTTTTAAGCCGGTTGGCCTGTATCGCTTCCTCTGTATCATAATCCGTAGGAGAGGGTATGAACAATCCCACACTGATGCCGGAATGATTCTCCTGCTGGTATTCATGCCGAGGTTCCTCGCGTATGGTTTCTGCCTGTGCCTGACGCTGGTTCATGGTAGCAGAAAGAGCGTTATATCTCAGCTCCTGGTCGATGTTCAGGAAACTGAACTGGCGGTCAATCTTGGAACCGCTAAAGGTCAGTTGGTCACATGTGAACTTGACACCTTGCATCTCTCCGGTCGTGCGACTTAGCTTCCATTGCGTATCAATTCCGTACTTCCGTAAGGCCAGTCTCAGTTCACTCCAGCTTCGGGCGTTCGGAACTTCTCGTTTCAAGGCATGATAGATAAAATACTTAACCCTATCGTGATGGCGCAACCGCATGAAATTCACATGCTCTTTTCCTTCGGCAAAATGCAAACGGTAACGGGCTGTCAGCATCTTGCAGACCTTTTCGTTCCGGTAACGGTCGTTCTTGTCACTGATGGTGCGCCCGTCATTATCCACCCGGTTGTAAACGATGTGACAATGCGGATGATCACGGTCGGTATGCCGGGCGATGATGAACTGCGTGTTCTCAATTCCCATCAGCTTCATATAGTCGTGAGCGATTTTTAGCATTAGTCCATCATCGTCACGGATGCGGTCTCCGTCTTCTGCGGAGAAGCTCAATGATATATGGCCGACCGTGTTCTTGACCTTGTCATTCAGTAAAGTCTGCAACTCGAATTGCTCCGCTATTTCTTCGGGCGAACCGTAGACACCAACTGCTTTCAGCAGGCGTGATTTATCTTCTTTCAGCACATAGTTTACGCACCCGGAAAACGATGTGCCCTTTACAATTTTACCTATCATCCTTGAGCTGTTTTATGAGTTGTGAAATCTCTTGGGCAACGGCCAGACACTCATCTGCCACACGATAAAAACCGTAAGCGTTGGCTCGTTTTGCAAGTTGGTTCAGGTTCGTGCTTTCGCCAATCAGTTTTCGGATGATGTCAAGATTTTCTTTTGTAATTCGTTCACGCACCGTACCGCGTTCGATGAGTGAACGCACTACTTCGCTTTGACTGCGTTTACTGCGTCGGCTGAGTGCTCTGAGCCAGCCGAATTGTTCGTCTGTAAGACGGATTGTAACTGTATTTTTCTTGTCCATAATATTTGCTTTTGAGATTAATAATTGTGACCATCGGGAGCCGTCTCACCGTCTTTTGAGGTGAGCAAGTGGCCGGGAAATGTAATACACCGGCATAAACTTGCTCCAGTGAAAAAGAAGTGAATCAGACATCAGAAAGTCATCGTTTGAAAATTCCTTTTTAGGTACGTTGAGCCATTGCTGAAAGCGGTGCTTTTTCCACATTGACAAGCTGTAGATCGAAAGTTTCAACCAGCGTTTTCAAGGCCGGATTCAACGTGATAAGACGATTAAGAATAGCTTCCTTTGTCTCTTCTCTCAGCAGAAAATCGGCGATGTCATAACCCGCATTACGTTCTTCTTTTGTTGCGTTTCTTTCCATAAAATCGAAAAGAGAGACCTCTATTCCCAGGCTCCGGATCATTTCCATTTTACTGTTCCAATAGTCGGTTGCACCCAGGTCAGGGAAGAGCAGGACACGTCGGTTTCTCAATACGCTCATGGCATCCCGATTAAATGCTCCGTTCTTTCCGCCCGAAGCAATCCATAGATATTGCGGCAGATAGAAGCTGGAAATCAAAGCGCTTTTCTCACTCTCCACAAGGGCAACCGGACGTTGCTGGTCAGAGGACAAAAGATGTTCCCCAAACAGGCATTGCCGGAGGTTGAAATTCTCTTTCTTCAAAAGGGAATGTACCCACGTGATGTAGTTGTGCGGCTCTTTAATCCGTCTTCCGTTTTCGGGATTGTAGAGCATCACTTTTCCGGTGCGTACCTGTCCGGAAATATCCACCTGCCAGAAGACCGTAGCACCCGGCCAGTGCTTCGAGGTTCCTACATGGTAGCGCAACATCAGTTCTTCGGTAGCCTCCTGTCCGAAATGAAAACTCAGGAACTGAAACAGCTTGTTCGTGTGATACAGCTTCAGGGACTGCCTCATGATTTCCGGCTCAATGAAGGATGGTGCAGGAGGCAGACTGATGCGTGGCTTTGACACCGGTACAAACTCTTCGCTCAATCGTTCCTTGGCCATCGGGTTCTCGTCAAAGTACATTTTGGGCGTATAGTTGTAGCCGCACTTCTGTTCATGGTTGCATTGTCCTACATAATCGGGAAAGCTGATTTGCTTTTCCGTATCGATGTATTTGGCGAAACAACTTTTGCGATGGCAGTTCGGGCATGTGTGCCGGGTGCTGACACCTTTGTATGGTTCTAATGTGAATCTGTAGTTCATTTTTCTTTCTGTTTGGATGTTACTATGCACATTTTCGCAACTTCACAAACCCCTCGGTTGCGAAAATGTGCATAGTAACAGGTTTATTTACTGTATTCTCCATGATTCTCTTTTCTGAATAATGTTCCGATGTGGCGTTTTAGAAACATCTTGAAAGCATGCTCTTTCATCCCGTAGCTTTCAGCAATGCCGATACCTTCTGCCGTTGTAAACCTCTGAGGCAGGTTCAGGTAGATGTTGCGGTGCAATTCGCTCAACTGTTCCTGACTGACGGCAGTCTGCACTTTTACAGCTGTTGTCCGAAAATATTCAGTCAGCAGGATGGCACGGTTCACGCTTTCAAGGTCAATCGTATGCTTGTCGCACTCTCCACAAGTCCATCGGGCAAGCTGGATAATCAGACAAAACCGGATAATGTAGATTTCCAGTTTGCAGTAAATACCTACCAAAGCATCATTGGCTTCCATATCACATTGGCGGGCATTTTCGTGCTGCCAACCGTAAAGCCGTTGCTTGGCATCTTTATCGAATGGCAGGCATTGAGGCTGCAACTCATTATTCTCGTCATGCGGACAATCCTGTGCGATCAGCTTGTCGATAATCTGTTGCCACTGGATTTCCAGTTCTTCAGGAGTTTCCCGGTCGTTCCATCTGCTTTTCAAGACAGATTCGGGCATCACGAAGAGAATACGGTCGATGAAACCGTTACTCGAACGCTCGCCCTTGACCAGTTCGCCCAGAATTTTCTTCTGGATGGTACCAATAACGGAGATATAGGGACGTCTGATAAAAATGGAACTTTGCGTACTCTTGCGGTCGGAAATCGTAGGCTTGGCATTGAACACTGAAAGCCAGAATTGTTCTTCCGAACCGTTATTATAGCGGTTGAAATTCTTGAACCAGGCCGACAGCTCGTCCGACCAAAGGCAGAGTCCTCTGGGATTCTGGGCATGTATCAGGCTCAATCCTTCGGGAGTGATGTCTGAAACAAGAAAGCGTCTGCGCACGGGAGCCTGCGGAAACTCATCCAAACCGGCTTCCATGCGTTCCTTTTTGCTCATGGACATAGTGCGTTCATACTCGGCATACAACTTCTGATACTCCTGATTCTGACAATAGTCGTGCTCAATGAACGGCTGGAAAGCAAAACTCAGCGGATGACTCTTATTCGCTCCGGGGCGACCAATCAATGCCATGTACAGAATGGGACTTTCCAGCCAGTTGCGCTTTACCTGCACCAAATGGGAGTTGCCAATCCCCACGGCAATGGCCGCAAGGATAGCCGCAGCAACATAATCCACGGGATAGCCCTGACAATCGTGCAAACTGCTGATGATACGCTGAATCCTGATAGGAAAGACTTCTATCGGGAACTCACCGCCGGACATCTTGGCTCCGATGCGCACAGCCTCGCCGATGATACCTTCTGCTGTTAATTTGGAGGTTTCCATAGCCGTGCAGATCAAAAGTTATAACCTCCCTTTGGTTTGCGTTTCGCTCCATATACTATCTCCGCTGCCTGTTCCTGGAGCGATATTGCCTGCACCTGCTTGCGCCCGGACTCAATCCATTGCAGCAGCTCATCTTCATAGAAGTATAGTTTCTTACCTTTTTTATAGGCTGGAATCAGTCCTTTACGCGCAAGAGTATAAATGGTAGGCTTTGCTTTACGTGTGATTTTACAGGCTTCGTCAATTTCAACAAGACGGTGCTTGTCGGAAGAAGCCTGCGGTTGCAGTGCCGCAACCATTTTCCGGATTTGTTCCATCTGTTCTGTGAGATAACCTACCGCCTGCGGCAGCTTATCAAAAGTGATTTGTTCGTTTGCCATACGTACTCGTTTTTAATTGTTCGCTGGCAAAGGAAATTGGTGTTTTGATGGTGGAAAACATCACCGAAATATAACTGTGAGATAACTTTTGGTGGTGATTAATAATTGATTATAAATTTCTTATGTTTAGTATCGTAGATAATCAATGATTCGTTAATTGAAGGGAGCCAACATCCTTAGTATAAAAATAATATATGCTGTATTGAAGTCTTTTTGTCCGGCAAAAATGAGAATAGTTTGATGTTCTAATGTCTAATCTAATATTTAAATCAGGCAAATTATTCTTTGAATAAAATATTCTGCTGTATATTTGTTTAATGCTCACAAAAACTATGAGCATATTGGTTGAAATTTATGCTCGACTAATATTGCACTTCTGCAAAAAAAATACAGTAAAAAGACAATAAACATAATGATAATATAATTGGAATTATTTAATGGTTATGGAAGAGACAGAGCGGAACTTGCGAGAAAAAATTGAACAAGAAGCAAAAAATACTTTAAAAAAAACCATGTGGGAAGGATATGCAAATGATATTCTTACTGGCCTTCAAAAGAATCCTGGAGTACAACCAGACCGTCCAATATGGGAGTTAGTGCAAAATGCTCGCGATGTTGCTTATGAAAATAAAAAAGCAAAAATCGTTTTTATACGCAAACAAGATCATTTCGTATTTCAACATAATGGTCAACCGTTTACTCGTACAACATTACAATCGCTTATTTTACAGACAAGTTCGAAGGTTCGAGAAGATATCATACAAGTTGGGCAATATGGAACAGGTTTCCTTACCACCCATAAATTTGGTTTGGATTTTCGTTTGTCTGGTTCACTATCATTATTAGAAGGTTTAAAATTTTATAATTTTTCAGGAAGAGATTTCATAATAAAACGTTCTGCTCAAGATAAAGTCAAGTTAAGTGATGATCTTGATGCTACGATAGCCAAGACTCAACAATGGGGATTAGATTTAAACTCTTTAGAGGATAACCCACGACGAGAAACTATTTTTGAATATCAACATAACTTTAATGCAGAACGCGAGAATGCTAAGATTGCAATAAAAGAAGCTCCTAAATTAGTTCCATATGTGTTAGCTTTAAATAAGTATATTGAATCTATCAGTTTTATTGATGAGGTTGAAGGACCAAAAGAGGAAAGTTTTACATTCCAAAACGAAGAAATTTATGACAATTTAGAAAATCTTCGTGTTTATGAGACAACCATTCTTCATTCACAAAGTGGGCAGAAAGATAAAATAATAAGTTTGTTCCTATTAAAAAGTTTAAGATGTTTGGAAGAGAAAACAGGAGAAAGTAAATTTACTATTATTTTACCATTAAAAAAAATATCAGAAGGCCTTAAGGTATTTAATTTTGATAACTCTATACCTCGTCTTTATCTTTATTTACCTCTTCTCGGATCAAAAGATTGGGGGTGTAACTTTTTGTTTCATAGTCCTAGCTTTACCTGCGATCAGGATTCTCGTGATTCCATTATGTTGAGATTTAATCCTCAAGCAGAGGTACATCATGATCAGATAAATAAAGATATAATTAGGGAAGCTAGTGATGCCCTAAAAAAATATTTAACATACAAATATCTGAATTTAACAGATGCAAGATTCCTTTGCCCGATTAATTTTGTCAAAGGAAAAAGTGATAATGAAACTAATCAATATTATCAGGAACTGCAAAAAGAATGGGTCTCTTTCTTTGAATGTTTAAATTTTCCAGATTTCATTGCGATCATGAACTGCTTAAAGTTGTGCTCGCTGATTACATTAAGTACACCTTTGTACATTTCTTCGTATGTATTGTCGATGATTTCTACATTGTAGTCACGAGTCTCAAAATTCCTTCCAGAGAGAAGGTTTACCAAATCAGCTAACTTTGATCGCTGAAACTTATGCATAAATGCAACACGAATGACATCATCGCATGTAGGGTCGTATATCGATTCTGTATCGTTACGAAGCCATTTCAGTTTCTCCTTGTATAAACCGCCCTCCTTACTACAGAAGTCAAGATCATGAGTAACCATGTAGTCGTAATATGTAGGTTCTACTGACAAATGACTGAAATAATCTATTATTTTTCTCAGTGTATTTCCTCCGTGTTCCTCATCAGCAGCAATCTTTGACATTACGAAGTCTCCTTGATTTAGCGTCGTTCCCTTGGAGTTTATACGGACGAATATATCGGTCACGATATCTATTTGTAGGGAATCTGACAATTCGATGATACCTATAGATTGATTTACAAGTCCCTTTAGCTTGCTAATAATTGAGTCCAAAGCTTCATCCTTCATATCAGGATTGATGGCACAATAATCATTGATAAACTTGAAACGACTAAAGTTATCACTGAATATTTCTGCAATATCTGGAATCCAACGTGAACTTTTAATGTGTGCAGGGGTTTGCACTGCGAAAATTTCAGCTTCGTCATCTCCTGTCAGTGCAGCAAAAGGATCAAAAGCTATCTTTATTCTAGTTGTTTTATAGTCTTCGTTGATAATATTCTGGCCAACCAAAGCTGTCATCAATGCAGTTACTCGCTGTTGTCCATCAATGAGAACTTTTTTACCAGCTGATATTTTACCATCTTTAAGTTTGACATTTGGATTCTTCCATAGAATAATATATCCAACAGGATATCCTTTATATAGCGAATCCATTAAATCACGGACTTGTTTACTTTTCAATACAAATGGACGCTGAATTTCTGGGATAGCAATATCATTAGCTTTAATTAGGCCCAATATAGCGCTAATACTTAGCGGATATGTGGTAAACTTTTCTCCTTGCATGTTTAGAATATGTGATTTATCAAGATTTTATGTTAGCAAATCTATATAAAATAATTCAATAGTACCATTAATGCCTTAATAGTTTTTCTATTAATACAGAAGGGAATCACGAATTTTAAAATTTATGTACGGTTAGCTTCCGATTTTTATCATAATTATATAGGTTATCATGAGGAAGGTTCGGTCTATGGGCAACCATGGGAATACGAATGCTCAGATGATAGCAACCTTATCCTGACTAAGGAGCAATATTAGGCGATTACCTTTATTACAGAATGGTAATCAGAGGTGTAGGTCAAGCCCATCGCTTGAGGGGGCTGTGCTAATTATTTAGCATATCACTATGCGAGTTAAATGGAGGCATGATGAATGTTTGTATATTTTTCATGCCGTTTGGCTAGCGTGTAGACCAAATTAATAAGATATCGAAGATTTTATAAATGATAATAAGAAGATTTTTCAAAAGATATAAATTGGTGACAGAAAATATTCCACTATCTTTGTTATTTGAGAAGGTAAGCAGCATTCGTCTGTTAGTGAAGATCTAGAGAAATCATATGAAGCATGGCAAAGAAACAACTGAAAGAGAAAAGTATCGAGGAGACTTTGTGGGAGTCGGCCAACAAACTGCGGGGATCGGTGGAGCCGTCGGAGTACAAACATGTGGTGTTGAGCCTGATATTCCTCAAATATGCATACGACCGCTTTGTAGAGCGACGCGATGAGCTGATTGCCGACGGCAAGTCGGCCTTCGTGGATCAGGCGGTGTTTTACAATGCCCGGAATGTTTTCTATCTGAACGAAATCAGCCGTTGGGACTATTTGATTGAGAATGCCAAACAGAATGACATTGCCATCAAAATCGATGCGGCTCTGGCGCAGGTCGAGAAGGATAATCCCTCCTTGCGGGGAGCCTTGCCCGGCAACTATTATTCGGGTCTGGGACTCGATCGCACCAAACTGGCGAGCCTGCTCGATGTAATTGGTAAGATCGATACCCTCAAGGACAAGGAACACGACCTGATTGGCCGCGTCTACGAATATTTCCTGGGCAAGTTCGCAATTGCCGAGGGCAAGGGAAAAGGCGAATACTATACGCCCAAGACCATCGTGAATCTGATTGCCGAAATGATTCAGCCCTGCCGTGGAAAGATATACGACCCGTGCTGCGGTTCGGGCGGTATGTTCGTGCAGAGCATGAAATTCATCGAGGCACACCACGGCAACCGGAAAGATATCTCCGTCTATGGCCAGGAGTATACGAATACGACCTACAAACTGGCGAAGATGAACCTCGCCATCCGTGGCATTGCCTGTAATCTGGGCGAGAAGGCGGCCGATACGTTCCACGACGACCAGCACAAGGATTTGAAGGCCGATTTCATCATGGCCAACCCTCCGTTCAACCAGAAAGACTGGCGGGCCGATAACGAGCTGACCAAGGACCCGCGCTGGCAGGGGTATGACGTACCGCCTACGAGCAATGCCAATTACGGTTGGATTCTGAATATCGTCTCGAAACTCTCGGCAAACGGCATGGCCGGATTCCTGCTGGCTAACGGTGCGTTGAGCGGCGACGGTACGGAGTTGAATATCCGCCGTCAACTGCTGAAAAACCATTTGGTCGAGGCCATCGTGATTTTGCCGCGCAATATGTTCTATTCCACCGATATCAGCGTCACCCTGTGGATTCTGGCCCGCAACCGCAAGGCTCGTACCGTCGAGCAGAACGGCGAACTGGTTAAATACCGGGAGCGCGAAAATGAGGTGCTGTTTGTTGACCTCCGCCAGTGGGGCGAACCTTTCGAAAAGAAGTACATCCAGTTTTCGCAGGAGCAGATTACCCGCATTGCCGAGAACTTCCACAACTGGCAGCGCGAAGGCTACGAACAGACCTATCGCAATGTTCCGGAGTATTGCTACTCGGCCACACTCGACGAAATCGAAGCCAAAGGATGGTCGCTTGTCCCCAGCAAATATATCGAGTTTGTCAATCGGGACGAAGCGATCGATTTCGAGACCCGGATGACGGAACTGCGCAACGAATTGAACCACCTGCTGCAGGCCGAAGCGGAGAGCCGCCGCGAATTGGCAAAGGTCTTTACCGATTTGGGATTCCCGCTCGACATTCCCCAACAAAACGATGCCGCCCATGAATAGAAGTGATTACAAGCGTCTGGGTGATTACATCCGGGAGGTAGATTTCCGCAATCGGGATTTGGCGGTAACGAATCTGCTTGGTGTGAGTATTTCGAAAGAATTTATTCCGTCGATAGCCAATACCATTGGGACGGATATGTCATCATATAAGGTCGTTCGACCCAATCAGTTTGCGTATGGTCCGGTTACATCTCGGAACGGGGATAAGGTATCCATCGCATTGTTCCACGGCGACGAATGTGCCATTATATCACAAGCATATACTGTTTTTGAGGTCCAAGATGGGGAAAACCTTATGCCGGAATATTTGATGATGTGGTTCCGGCGACCCGAATTCGACCGATATGCGCGATTCCATTCGCACGGCAGTGCCCGGGAGATATTTGATTGGGATGAAATGTGCGATGTTCTGCTGCCGGTTCCGTCGATAGAGCGTCAGCGGGCGATGGTTGCGGAATGTGAGACGTTGTCGCGGCGTATCGACCTGAATCGTTCGATGATTGCGCAGCTGGAGGCCACGGCGCAAACGCTTTATCGCAAGATGTTTGTGGACGACATCGACCCCGAGCATCTCCCCGCCGGCTGGCGAATGGGAACAATTGGCGAGTTTTGCGACATTTTTACTGGTCGGAAAGATGTGAGTGAGGCATCTATTGATGGATTGTATACATTTTTTTCCTGCTCTCCAACAACTTTTAAATCGAATGATTTTATATATGATGGTGAAGCTGTTTTGATTGCAGGCAATGGTAGTTATACCGGTCGTGTTAGTTATTTCAACGGTAGATTCGATCTGTATCAACGAACATATGCATGCACATTACTTCAAAATGTGGATAAATCATATATGTTATATCTCTATTGTTGTTTAAAATTTGGATTTGAGAAAAAATATATGGGAGGTAGCAGAGGATCATCTATCCCTTATATTGTTCGTGGAGATATTAGTGAATATCCAGTTGTTATAAGTGATTATCAAATAAAAAAATTTTATCTGTATATTAAGATTGTTGTCGAGAACATTATAAGGTGTGAACATATAACAAGAACGATGAACGAATTACAGTCTTTGTTATTGGCAAAGATGGGGCAATAAAATATAAGTTATGGCTTTTACATTCGATCTAGACGGAAAAGGATATCTGAAAAAACGAGAAAGTTATAATTTAGAGTATAAACAGAATTTTCAATTAGGAGATGGCCTTTTGAAGTTCTTAAAGACATTAGCAGGTATGGCTAACAATAAAGGAGGGCAAATTGTATTCGGTGTATTAAATTCTCCTCACATTCCTGCAGGCATGACTAATAATCGTTTTTTAGAAATTGATCCTAAAGATATAGATAGTCGAATCAGAGAATATTTTGCTCCATCTTTAAGGTGGAGAATGGAGATGCAAGAGTTTAACGATAAAAAATTTGGGTTTTTAATTGTTGAAGAAGCTGAAGAAAAACCTATTTTATGCAAAAAGAATAAAGGAGACATTTTGCGGGAAGGTGCGATTTATTATAGATACCGAGGAGAAACCAAAGAAATTGAATACGCTGAATTAAAAAGGATCCTTGATCAAGAAAAGGAGAAAGAAAGAATACTATGGATTAAGCATATTGAAAAAATATCTACAATAGGACCAAGATATGTGCATTTATTGGATAGCTATAAAGGGGAATTATCAATAGGCGATAACAAAGTTCTGCTGGATAAAAGTGTCATAGATAAGCTTAATTTTATAAAAGAAGGGCATTTTGTAGAAAAAGATGGGGAAGGACTGCCAACTTTACGATTGATAGGTGATGTAGAAGGTGTTGATATAGAGAATGTTGCAGCAAGGCCAGATGTCTTATATCCGCTAACTACTAATGACTTGCAGAAGAAATTGAATGTTAATTCATATGAGATCCAAGCCATTCTTCACACGTTGGACATCAAGAAAAAACCCAAATATCATGCAGGGATTTCTATTGGAAATTCAAAGACTCATTTTGTTCATAAATATGCAGAATCTTTAATCCCCCTTATTCAAAGGATGATGAGTCGAGATAATTTTTTGCAAGATTGTATAGCTAAGTACAAAGACTATTGTAATAGAAGACCTAAAATAAAAAAACATAAAAGAAAGAAATAACCATGCCCCACTTCAACGAACATGCCCTCGAGATGTCCATTATGGAGCTTTTCCGGCAGGAGGGTTATATCTATACAAACGGTGAAGAGATTCACAAGGAGGTGAGCGATGTCTTGCTGCGCGACGATTTGCGGGCCTATCTCCGCGGTCGCTACGGCGAGGCCGGAATCACACCGCTCGAAATTGAGCGTGCCGTGGCCAAACTCACCGCCAACGTGGGATTCTCGTTGTATGAAAACAATCTGCACACCTATCGGCTGATGGTGGAGGGGTTTTCGTTGAAGCGCGACGACAGCTCGCTGCCCGATTTGTATGTCGAACCGATTGACTTTGGTGAGAAGAGTCTGTCGAACAACATTTTCCGGGTTGTCAATCAGTTGGAGATCAAAGGGGCGGAGACCCGTATTCCCGACGGGATTGTCTATGTGAACGGTTTGCCGGTGGTTGTGCTGGAGTTCAAAAGCGCCGTCAAGGAGGAGACAACCATCATGGATGCCTATCGGCAGCTGACGGTGAGGTATCGGCGGGATATTCCCGAGCTGTTCAAATACAATGCGTTTGTTGTTATCAGTGACGGTGTGAACAACAAATACGGCTCGCTGTTCGCTCCCTACGACTTTTTCTATGCATGGCGCAAGGTTCACGCCGAAGAGCGGGCTCTTGACGGCATCAACTCGCTGAAGACGATGATGCAGGGGCTGTTCCGGCGGGAGCGTCTGTTGAGCGTGCTGAAAGACTTTGTCTTTTTTCCGGATTCGTCGAAGGATGAACGGAAGGTCGTTTGTCGTTATCCGCAATTCTTTGCCGCGCACAAGCTGTTCGAGAATATCCGTCTGCACTCCAAACTCCGCCCGGACGGGGATGGCAAAGGTGGCACCTATTTCGGCGCGACGGGGTGCGGAAAGAGTATCACGATGCTGTTTCTGTCGCGGATGTTGATGCGGAGCCGGGAGTTTGCCAGTCCGACAATCGTGCTGATAACGGACCGCACGGATCTGGACGACCAGCTATCCAAGCTGTTTGGCACGGCCAAGCGGTTTATTGGAGATGAGCGCGCGGTAGAGGTGGAGAGCCGGGAGAAGTTGCGCGAACATCTGGCCGGCCGAACAAGCGGAGGAGTGTTCCTCACCACCATTCACAAATTTACGGAGGATACGAGTCTGTTGTCTGAGCGGGCCAACATCATCTGCATTTCCGACGAGGCGCACCGTTCGCAAACCAATCTTTCGTTGCAGGTCAGGCAGACGGACAAGGGGGTCAAACGTAATTACGGATTTGCCAAGTACCTGCACGATTCGCTGCCGAATGCGACCTATGTCGGTTTTACGGGAACGCCGATTGATGCTACGATTGACGTGTTCGGCGAGGTGGTCGATGCCTATACCATGACCGAATCGGTTGCGGACGGTATCACGCGGCGGATTGTTTACGAAGGTCGCGCGGCAAAGGTATTGCTCGACCATGCCAAACTCAAAGAGATAGAAGCGTACTATAAACAGTGCGCCGAGGAGGGGGCGAACGAATATCAGATTGAGGAGAGCAAGAAAGCCGTTACGAAGATGGAGCGGATTCTTGGGGATGCGGATCGTCTGCAGGCAGTGGCCGAAGATTTTATTGCCCACTATGAGAACCGTGTTGCCGAGGGCAGCACGGTGGAGGGGAAGGCCATGTTTGTCTGCGCGAATCGGACGATTGCATTTGACCTCTATCGGAAGATTATTGCCTTGCGTCCCGAGTGGGTGCAACTACCCGAGCCGGAATCGGTTTCGGAAGGGAGTGATGTCGGTGAGGGGCAGGAGCGTCCTGTCGAAAAGATCAAGCTGATCATGACCCGCAACAAGGACGATGAACCGGCGTTGTACAATTTGTTGGGTACGGATGAAGACCGTAAGGTATATGCCGAAGCATTCAAAAAGCCCAAGTCGAATTTCAAGATTGCGCTGGTTGTCGATATGTGGACAACGGGTTTCGACGTGGACTGTCTCGATACGATGTACATCGACAAGCCCTTGCAGCAGCATACGCTGGTGCAGACCATTTCGCGGGTCAACCGGGTCTATCCCGGAAAAGACAAGGGCCTGGTGGTGGACTACATCGGTATCAAGAACAATATGAATATTGCGTTGCGACGCTATGCACAGGGAGATGTCGGACAGGATTCGGTTGAGAATGTCGAGCAGTCGATTACGCTAGTCAAGGATGAGTTGGATATCATTCGGCGTATGTTCGGAAAGTTTGATTATTCGGTTTTCACGACGGGAACTCCTTTGGAGCAGCTCGATTGTTTGAATCGGGGTGCGGAACTCATGCAAAGAACCAAAGAGCAGGAGAATCTGTTTATGGGACATGCCAAGAAGTTGAAGTCTGCGTTCAATTTGTGCAGCAACAGCGATCAGATCAGCGATGTCGAACGTGAAGAGATTCATTATTTCTGCGGTGTCCGCTCGGTCATCTACAAATTGACGATGGGCGAATCTCCCGATGCTTCGCAGATGAATCGTCGCGTCAGTGAAATGATCGAGGAGGCCATACAGTCGGAAGGGGTGGAGGAGATTATTCAGATCGGGGACGATAAAGATAATTTGGATGTGTTGAGTGAAGAATATATGGAACGGCTGAATCGCTTGAAACTCCCGAATACGAAGGTTAAATTGATGGAGCGTTTGTTGAAGACGGTGATTACCGAGTTCAAGAAGGTGAACAAAGTTCGTGGAGTCGATTTCTCAAAGCGATTGAATGCGTTGGTCGAGAAGTACAACAACCGTAAGGATAGTACCATCTTTGCCGATGAGGTATTGACCGAGGTGGCAAATCAAATGGCAGATCTGTTAAAGGAAATGAACAAGGAAAAGAGATCGTTCCTGGATCTGGGAATCAGTTATGAAGAGAAGGCCTTCTATGATATTCTCGAGGCGATAGCCAAACAGTTCGGATTCGAATATCCAAAGGATAAAATGCTTCAGCTGGCTGCCGCGATCAAGAAGATTGTGGAGGATAAATCCAAATATACGGACTGGGCCGCCAGAGATGACATAAAGTCCGAGCTTAAAATGGATTTAATACTCGTTTTGGCTGAATATGGTTATCCTCCCGTAACAAACGACGAGGTATATAAAGAAATTTTGGAGCAAGCCGAGAACTTTAAACGCTATAACGGTTGATGAGATTTGAGCCGTCTTGAAGTATTTTTGAGGCCAATTAAAAAGAAGGATGGGGAAATTGATTCTCCCATCCTTCTTTTTGTTGAGAACATGCAATGTCAAAGTTAGCCTTTAATTCTTCGAATGATGCCTTTTGTTTGTTCACATAATACACCGGGGGCCGATAATACGCGGTTAAAAACCTCATTTTTATTGGTTGCTTGATCCACTTCAGCTTTTAATTTTTGAACTTCTATGGCGTTGATACCGGTTTCCTCAAGAATCGATAGGATTTCTTGAATGTCAACGTCAGTTAATGCTTCAATTTGAGGTTTTAAATCTTCATTCAGTTGATTTTTGATTCTTGTAGCTGCCTCTTTTACTTTGGTAATGTCTGCCATAGCTCTATTTATTTAGTTTATTTTCAATGGTAGTAAGCGCTGTTTGTGCTTTATTTAAGATGGAATCTGCTTTTTGAAAGTATAAATCAACCTGTTGTTCAATTCCATCGGTATCTAGGACAGTAGATAGTAGTTGTTTTTGCTTTTCTTGAAGCGCGTGGGCACTATTTACATTGTTCGTGATGGTATTATTCATCTCCCTAGCTAAGGCATAGTGCTCCTGTACAATGGCCAATAATTCTTTTTTGTCATCTTGCAATGGAGTGAGGAGCATCTCTTTTTCTTCTGAGTAATGCTTCTGAATCATCGCTGTAAATTCTTTCAACGATTCGATTCGTTGTGGTAACTCTTCTGATAATACCTCATTCCAATATTCAATTGTTGTGGGTTCTGCAAATAATCTTTCCAGATATTGTGGATACCAGGTTTTATCTATGAAATCGATAATTGTTTTCTCTTTTTCTGTGTAGTAGGCATTAATTGTTGCGACGTGACTTTGTTCTAGGGCATCAATTTGTTTGCCTAATAATGTGGATAACTCAACAGTCGCGTGAGGAATTGAGGCACACGCAGACATGCCGATTGCTGAGATGAAAAGTATTAGTTTTGGGAGCATATTGTATGACATTTCACTTTGTTTTAAAGTTAACAAAAATAACGGAGAATCCAAAATACACGAAGAGAGATATTCTTGGAAATAATTATACTTAGATGTCTCCGTATTTTTTCATGTAATCTCTATTGGGTCTTGTTTATAATTCGGTTTTGGGAATTATATAGCCATAGAGGTGAACTCTTAAAATTTGTATGTTTATTTATCCAATCTCAAATATTTAGGAGCATTCAAGCCTTTATTTATATCTCCTCCAGCCCTATTGACTTGAGGTATTCGTAGGTACCGTTATAAAACTATGGAAGTCGAGTTGCATCTTCCGGGAAACCTCCGACAGTTTTGTTCGGGTTGCCTTCTGGAACGCAAATGACCATGCCGATGCGGGCACGCGTCAGGAGGACGCGGTAGGCATTCAGCATGTATTTCCTTCGCTCAATACTGCTTTCGGTGTGGCCCGTCTCTTCGCGCCATTCGGTCCGGCCGTTGAAGTTATAATATTTCCACTGCTCATTTTCGCATCTCAGGTCAGCATCCCACAGGACGCAGGTGTAATCCAGTTCAAGACCCTGAACCTGAATTTCGGTTGCAGCGTCTTCGAGAAAGTTGGATGAGCGTATGTCATTTTTATCCTCCAGAAACCAGTGCACGGCATTTTCATCGCCCTAATCCAGAATATCGACGGCCAATGGTTTGAACCGAGCCGCTGCTTTGCTGACCAACACGCCTGACCGTTGCGAACCCCGGGTATTCTTACGCAGCCATGCCCTTGCCTTGGCCATATCTCTTGTCAGTACAATCGGATAGCGCTCTTTTATTGTGTTGTACCATGTAGAAGCGTCTGGATTGAAAGAGAGTAAAGAGTGTACAAACGCAGAGAGATTCTCGGCTCTGAACGAACGCAGACTAACTCCTAGATGGAGTTCCGGAGAGAACGTGACTTTGTCATTGTCGGCTAAAAGTTCATTGACCCGACCTTCGGCATATTCTGCTTCGGTCAGTTTATCGGAGATATAGATTCTCCAGTGTGTGAATTTCTCGTTGAGCGCTTTGATCCACTCTGAAATGCCGGCCTCTCCGGTGTTGATCTCCTGACCGCCGCCTACCAGACATACGATCGTTGCCCAGTCTTCCCGCTGATCCAAAGACCAAATTAGGAATGCGGCTTCAGAGTAGGGGAAGTTCGGCACCTTGAGTTTGTTTCCATAAGTACCGCCTCGTTTGAGGTAGTCTGCAAGCCTTTTATGCGTCCATGAACGCTGGGCTTCATCAAAGATGGCCACATGCTCTACTTCTCCATAGCCGGACTTTGCTAGCTTCATCGCTTTCTGCGGGTCAATCTCGAGGACTCCGTTTTCAACGGGGTTCTTGATTTTGGCCAACATGTTGTCGCGGTAGCGGTGAATCATCTGTATGAACTTGCCGACCTCTCTCCGAGAGTCCGACATATTCTTTTTCTCGCCCCGAGCTTTGCATTTCTTCTGATTGTCAATGGCCAAAGCCTCGGTAAGCACTGCGACCAGTGGTCCGTTGCCGGATAGGTAGACCGCCCCCTCGTACTCGACCAATTTATCACCATTCTGATAGGACTGTTTGACGGCAACGTCTAATCCGACCAGCGTCTTTCCCGCTCCGGGTACGCCGGTTACAAAGCAGATGCTCTTCTCTCCTTTCTCACGACTGGTCTTGATTACATCGAGGATATATGCAATGGTACGGTCGGTTGATACCTTGTCGGCTTCGTGACGGGTGATGTCCTCTACTGAGTGATTTTCATAGAGTCTCTTGGCCGCTTCAATGATGGTCGGGGTGGGTGAATAAGGGCTAATAATCCAGTCGGCTCCCAAGCTTGGATTCGGGGCTATTGCTCCGGTATGAACCAAAACATCCCCAATAAGTTTTTGCAATCCATTGGCTCCAGTCACCAATGGGTTGTATATGGAATCATCGTATACCGAGGGAATGAATTCGCTTGAACTTGTTCGGAATCTGGTAGGCACGAGAATCGGGACAATGATCCTGTTTTGGCTCAGCAAATGAAAGTTTTTCAGGTCAAGGGCATAATCCAGGACCTGCTCTATATTGGATTGAAGCATGTCCCGCTCTCCGACCTTGAACTCGAGGCAGAAAATCAGTCCTCGAAGCAGTAAAACGACATCGATTCGCTTCCCGAGCCGTGGTATGTCGTACTCGAAAATCACTTGTCCATCTTCATCCATCCACGGTTGCAGAACCTCCTGCATGATGCGAATCTCGTTGTTCCACGCTTCATTGGTAGTGGTAAGTGCAGCCCCGTGGTAATTGTTCACGAAACGTCCTAACAGCGACTCGGGGGACAATTGCAGGAACTCGCGGATTGTGGAATTATATAGACAACGTGCCATATCTGTGTGTTAATAATCAAAGTGCTGATGATGTCGCAACGCAATAGAATAGGCGACATTCACCATATTGATTTGCTGAAATGTACAAAGTTAAGATAATTGCAACAAATAAAGCTTATATTGTTGAATGAATATTAAAGTGCAGAGGATAAAAGTTACTCGTAAGTATTAGAAAACTAAATATAATATAATGGGAAATCGAAAAACAATCTATATCTTTATATTCATCTAATTATAGATTACAAACTTATGTAAAAGGTCGATTCGATATTGGGCCACATCTATAGAGTTCCTATAACAAAGATTTGAGCATCAATACTCAAATCTCAAATATATATATTAATGATATCACTAGTGTCCGGAGAAAAATTCTCCGACAATGTTTTAATTATTAAACATCAATAAGTTACAAACATCAGAAAATTTTTCGATTAGAACATCAGTAACTTTGCGGTAGCCATCAAGAGGTTATCCGCAAGCCATGAACAAAGGAAAAACAATCTTCGCTCAGATTATGTCTCTCATTAACGAATACGAGTTCAAGAAATGTGTCGACCGCTACAAAGGTGACCGGCATGCTATCAAATTCAATTGTCGTGACCAGTTCATGGTGATGAGTTTTGCACAGTTCACTGACAGAGCTGGTTTGAGAGATATAGAGACTACACTTAACCTCTGCGGCGACCTCGATCGCTCCGGAATCAAGGCAATACCTCGATCCACGCTTGCGGAGGCCAACGAGAAGAAGGATTGGCGTATATATCAAGACTTTGCGATGACTTTGGTAAAGGAAGCCACGATGCTTTACAAGGATGAAAAGCTGCGAATTGGTCTTGAGGAGATGATATATGCGTTTGACGGCAGTACCATTGACCTGTGTCTTAAGTTGTGTCCATGGGCCGAGTTTCATCATGGTAAGGGCGCGTTCAAGATACATACACTGATGGATCTGCGAGGCTCGATTCCCACATTTGTCATGCTCACGCCAGGCAAGGTTAACGATGTCAGGATGATGGACAAGATTCCTGTTGAAGCCGGTGTTTTCTACCTGATGGATAGGGGATATGTTGCCTTTGAGAAACTTTACAAGCATTTCCAGCAAAAGGGCGCCTACTTTGTTACACGCGCCAAGGACAATATGTCTTATGAGGTTATTGAGTCCAGACCTGTCAACAAAGACTCGGGCGTTCTTTCGGATGAGACTATCAGACTTGCTGGATATTACTCTACCAGAAAGTATCCAGACACATTGAGACTTGTTGTATATGAAGACATTGAGACTTGTTGTATATGAAGACATTGAGACTGGAAGAGTATATCGATTTCTGACCAACAACTTTGCGATTGACGATCCGCTAACTATTGCGGAACTCTACCGTGAACGCTGGCAGATAGAACTGTTCTTCAAATGGATCAAGCAGCATCTTCACATCAGGACTTTCTACGGCACTTCCAAGAACGCCGTGTACACGCAGATATGGATAGCCATTTGTGACTATCTTCTGCTCATCATTGCGAAGAAGCGATACGGGTTGGATCCAAGTCTTCATTCTATCTCTAACTCAATCGGACAAGTCCTCTTCCAGAGGGCGAATATCCGTGAAATTTATAATCAGCCGACAACTCCCGCTAGTGTTCCGGAGGCGGGTTCTGTCGAGCAACCTACTTTATGGTAAAATTTCTCCGGACAGCAGTGAATCAGACCATTTTGTCATATTTTAATTTATTGCGATATTAGCATTACGACAAACTTGTAACGAAACAATAGAAAGGCAGTGTATCTGAACGAAGTCGCCCATCATGACCCGAATCTGGGACGAAGCACACGCTATGAGCTGAATATGCGACGGGAAACTATGTCCGCAAGCTATGAGGACATTCTGTCGCATACTGTATTCAATCTGTCAACCAGTACGGGAAAGACAGTTGTGATGGCAATGCCTATTCTCTATCACCATCGCGAACTCATACCTGAAAAATATGCCCGTTTGTCCGGCGGTTTGAACAAAGTCATTACTATCACCAATTATCAGCAATTTGAGACTAAGACTTATTCAGGTAAGAAATCAAATCCCCTTGACGTGAAGCTCAAATTTATGAATAGCGAAATGGTTAGGCAAAAGGGTAAAGAGGAAGTTGCCTACGTCTTTTCCAGAATGCTTGGCAAGAATATGAAAGGCAAGCACATTGTTATTATCAACGATGAAGCGCCCCGCTGCTATCTTCCAAAATGGATTGATTCTAAAATGAAGTCAGTGGAAGAGCAGGGGACGGACGAAGAGAGAAGAGAACAGAATAGCTAGGGTGTGTATGAGAATTGACGAATGTGCCGACTATTGATTAAAGTGGATTTCCTGCCATGCTGATAATCGCTTTTCTGATACCCTTGTTCTTGCTTGCCGTTGCGCTGATTCCATCTTATATGCGTAATCGGCGGAATATGAAATTGCTCTGTTCTGTGACATCGCCGAATCGCGGTACGAGTTCGGAGCGCTGGCTGGTACTCACAATGCTGAAAGCGGGAGTGCATCCCAAGGCCATATTCCATGACCTCTACTTGCAGAAGAGAAACGGGGAGTTCTCGCAGATAGACATAGTGGTCGCCGCTCCGCAAGGGTTGCTCGCAATTGAAGTAAAAGACTATAGTGGGTGGCTGTTCGGCAATGAGAAGCAGCGATATTGGACTCAGGTTCTGAATTATGGTAATGAGAAGTATCGTTTCTACAACCCGCTTATGCAAAATAGGGGACATATAAATGCGCTTCGGGAGCAATCGAAACAATTGGCACACCTGCCAATTTTCAATGTCGTCCTTTTCGCGGGAAACTGTATTCTCAAGGATGTTTCTTATGATGCTTTGAACGCCTTTGTGGGCTACACCGGCGACATTCCCCATGTGCTAAAAATGCTGGATAGTCTCCCATTGGCTCAATATACCGACAAAAGAGAAGTTGCAAGGCTGCTTCGCCAGGCCGTTGAGAACGGGAGTAACCCTGATATCGTCGCTAACCACCTTGCTTATGCTCAAAGAAATGCTGCTGAAAAACCGCAGCCTACAATAAGTTCGAGATCAGTCCTGTTCAGAATCAACTGGAGGCGAATTATGAGGTATTAGGAATCCGGACAGGAGTAAGTCAATATTCACCGATGCAAAAAATAACTCGTTGATAGTTAGTACATTACCTATTTTCCGATGCAAAACTTCGCGAAGATTTCGCCGAGGACTTCGTCAGTGCTGATTT
>OIEN01000454.1_pt1 | contig 25659 bp, 19 predicted proteins | sample 1581741 | NCBI WGS metagenome assembly OIEN01 (sample SAMN01760944, study PRJEB22395) | human gut metagenome | reverse complement strand
CTAGATAAATGTTTAGCTACTAGAAAAACGACACCCCACTAGATAAATGACGCCCCTATGTTTTTTGATAAAAATCTTATAAAAGTCTTATATAAATGTACCTAGTAGTGAACAAAAGTGGGGAATTTTATATGGACACAACTGGTACATTTATTATTACATTTATAAACAAAATATCTACCACTTTATCTACCACTTTATCTACCACTTTATCTACCAATATAATATAATTTGAATATGATTAAAATGAACTTATTGAATTAACTAAGCAAGCTGTTAAATTTAATCGTTTTGTATTAGAAAAAGATGTTGATGAATATGCGACAAAGTTTTTTCTAGAGAACTACAAAAACTCAAGTATTGCACTTGGCACTTATATTAATAATGAATTAAAAGGATTTATTCTTTTTAGTTCGCTAAAAGAAGAATCGATAAATAAAGATTTTCCTAAGGAATTATATGAAATAGTTAAGAAGAAATTTGCTGATTATGATTATTTAGAAGATATTTATGTTTACCGTAAGACATGCGACAACATAATAAAAAGGGTTGCGACTGGAGTAGATGAAGAAATCACTTTTTTTGTTGTTAACAAAAGCGAAAGAGGAAGTGGAATTGGTAGAAAACTTTTAAGCGAATGTTTAAAAATTATTGAAAATGCTCATTATCAAAAAATCTTTTTAACGAGTGATAGTGAATGAAATTACACCTATTATCTAAAATTTGGATTTAAGATAGTTGGTGAAGATTATGTCTTCTATAAAAATGATAAAGTTCAAGTCTTTATCGAGGTTAAAGAAATATAGTAAACTACTTTAAAATTAAGTTTGATAATAGTTGACAAGCAAAATGACTTCTATAACAATATTAACGGAATTGAAATAATTCTATGAGTAGAGAAGGGAATTAAAAATGAAAGAATTTATCTTCGATAATTTAAGATTTGAATTGCTTGATGAAGAAATTATTCACATTGAAAAAGCAACTTCTGCAGGGTTTTCTAATGAAAACACACTTTTTATTGCTGGAAAAGAGAATTTAACAAAGTCAGAATTTTTCGTTCAAGATAATGGTGATTACTTCACTTTATTCATGAATGAATATTATGCTGTTCTTTTTAAAGGACAAGGCTTAAAAGGTTTTAAGATTTATGATAAGTATGGGAGTATACTTTATAAATATTCTAAAAAGATGAATAGTGGAGAACTTCCTCATCCTCTAAAAACTCCAGCTATATTTGCTCTTTTTGATGATCCTAGAGTTACCTTACCTAAACATGGTTATTCAATAGAATCATTTAAAAATAACGAAGAGTTAAAAGTTGAAAATAATGTAATTGATTTTTATTTGTTACTTGCTAAAGGTCAAGCTAGTGATTTAAGAAGGTTATATGTAAAATTAACCGGAAGAAGCGAGTTAGTTCGTTTTAAAACTCTAGGTTTTTGGAACAGTCGATACTATAAATACACCGAAGAAACCGCTAAAAAAATGATCCTTGATCATAAAGAACATAATATACCTTTAGATAATATGGTTATTGATACCGATTGGCGAAAAGCAAATGACATTGGTATTGGTTATGATATTGCTACTGATCTTTTCCCAGACATGAAAAGATTCTTTAAATTTGCTCACAAAAACGATGTTGAAATTATGTTTAATGACCATCCAGAGCCATATAAAGATGCTAAAAATGTCTTTGATGAAAAGGAAGTTGCTTTTAGAGAAGAAAAACTTCAAGGAATTTTAAAATTAGGTCTAGATTATTGGTGGTATGACCGAAATTGGTCAACTCATTTGAACTCAATAGATAAATTTATAAGACCTGAAACAATGGGTGATTATTTATTTAGCGATATTACTAAACATTATTTCCAAAAAGAGGCCAAAAGTGAAACAGTTTATAAACGTCCAATAATCATGGCTAACGTTAATAATGTTTTAAATGGTACTTATGAAGGTATTTTAGATAGTGCAAGTCATCGTTATTCAATTCAATGGACTGGAGATATTCAATCAAGTCTTAATGCTTTAAATACTGAAGTTAAAAGCTTGATTAAAGGATGTGCTAATGAAATTACTTATATTAATAGTGATATAGGTGGACATGTTGGAAATCCTACTAAATCAGAATATATCCGTTGGATGCAATATGGTGCTTTTTCACCAATTTTCAGAGTTCATTGCACAAATTGTGTAACTCGTTTCCGTGAACCTTGGAATTATGATGAAGAAACTTTAAATATTTCTCGTGATTATATTAATTTAAGATATCGTTTATTACCTCTTTTATATACAAAAGCTTTTGATAATTATGAATGTGGAGAACCTTTATTTAAAGATTTAGCTTTCAATTATCACGATAAGAAAGCTTTAAACAATACAAGCGAATATTTACTTGCAAATGATATTTTAGTTTCACCATTCTCTTATCCAGAAATGAGCATTGTGAAAAAAGCTAATTTTGTGGGAAAAGTAAAAGCTAGTTATTTTAATAGCTTAAGTTTTGAAGGCAAACCTGTTGCGACAAAAACTTTTGATGATTTAAATCTTTCTTATATCGGGGAAGCTCCATGTAAAGAAGTTGGTCCATATAACTATACAGTCCGCTATGAATTTAAACTTAAGTTTAATAAAGACACGAACCTTTTTGTTGCAAGCGATGATGGTTCAACAGTTTATATTGATGGTAAGTTAATTCATGAAGATTCTTCTTCACATGCTGTTACACCAGCCGATCTTGGTATCCTTAGTAAAAACGAAGTTCATGAAGTAAGAATTGATTATTATCAATATACTGGTGCAGCTCAAATTTATTTAGGTGAAGTTCCAGCTTCAAAAGCTGTTAAAAAAGCTTATTTACCAAGTGATGAATGGATTGATGCCTTTACTGGAAAAGTTTATGAAGGTGAAACCACTGTTAAAAAAGATGAAAAGAATTTAAGAGAAATGCCTTTATTTATTAGAGGTGGATCTATTATCCCTCTTGTTAAAGAAGCAAATAGAGCTAATAAACTTGATTACTCTAAAATTACTTTAGACTATTATCCATCATTTATAAACGAAGATCACCAAGCTTTATATGAAGATGATAAAGTTACTACCGCTTATAAGATGGGTGAATATAGAAAAACTTATTTAGATTCTTATTTTAATAAAGAAGAAAATGCTTTAACAATTCATCTTTCTAAAGCTATTGGTAATTTTAATAATGAAATTAGTGAAAGAGATATCATCTTACGTTTAAATTTATTAAATAATGTAAAAGATATTAAGAAAGTAACCATTAATGGTGAAGAAGTTGAATTTAAATTAAATAAGAAGAATTCAAATTTAATGCCTTTATCATTTGGAGTAGTTTCTAATATTTTTGATACTATCTCTATTAAATTTAAAGAAAACATTAACGAAGAATATTTCATTAAATTTCATCTTTAGTCGCATATAATTTGCACTAGAAAAATAATTAGTATATAGTAATAACACTTATCCAGAATCATACATTTGTTAGGTGAAAAAGTATGATAGCAACTCTCTTAAATAGAGTAAGTGCTTCCTAATAGCAAGGTTACCACAGCCTTGAACGATAAGCCGGGAATATGATTTAACTCCCACAAAGTGTGGGAGTTTTTTAATACATAGAGGAATTTTAAATGGAAGAAAGAATTTTATTTACTAGTGAAAGTGTTTCTGAAGGTCACCCTGATAAGGTTTGTGATCAAATCGCTGATGCTATTTTAGATGCTGTTTTAAAGGAAGATAAAGATAGTTTTATTGCATGTGAATGTTTTGCGACTAGAAATTTAGTTTTAATTGGTGGTGAAATTACAACAAATGCTAATGTTGATTATGAAAAAATAGTTCGTGATGTTATTAAAGATATCGGTTATAACGATGATAAACTTGGTTTTAATTATAAAAATGTCAAAATCATAAACACTATTCAATCTCAATCATTAGATATAAGACAAGGTGTTGTAAAAGAGGATCCTTTATTATCAGGAGCTGGCGATCAAGGTATTATGTTTGGCTATGCAACTAATGAAAGTGAAGGATATATGCCTCTTCCAATTTGTATTGCTCATAAACTTGTTCGTATTGCAACTCAGTTAAGAAAAGAAGGAAAGTTTAAATGGGCTCGCCCAGATATGAAGTCTGAAGTGACAATTGACTATACTGATGAAAAGCCACGTATTAAAACTATTTTAATGAGCTGCCAACATGATGAAGATTATAACGAAAAAGCATTTAAAGAATTTATCAAAGAAGAAATCATGAAAAAAGTTGCTCTTTCTTTTAACTTAAATACTGACTTTGAAGTTTTGATTAACCTAACTGGAAGATTTGTTATTGGTGGGCCAGCCGGCGATACAGGATTAACTGGTCGTAAAATAATTGTTGATACTTATGGAGGTAGTGCTAGACATGGTGGAGGTGCTTTTAGTGGAAAAGACCCTTCAAAAGTTGATAGAAGTGCTGCTTATTATGCTCGATATATTGCAAAAAATCTTGTTGCAGCTGGAGTTGCTGATCGACTTGAAGTTCAACTATCATATGCAATCGGAAAAGCCGAACCTCTTTCAATTTCTGTCTCAACTTTTAAAACATCTCATTATGATGATAGTATAATTCTTGGAATTATTAGAAAAGTATTTGATTGCAGACCAGGAGCAATTATCAAAAACTTTTCTTTAAGAGAACCTCGTTTTAATTATAGAGATGTATCAAATTATGGTCATTTTGGCAGACCTGACTTAAATTTACCATGGGAACAATTAGATAAAGTTGAAGAAATTAAAGCCCTTTTAAAGAAATAAATCTGCAAAACTTAGATATTTTTTAAAAAGACGATAAATTACTATCGTCTTTTTAAGTGGAATAATATAGAATATCTCTAGAGGAAAATATATGAATAAATTTATGAAAGTAGCTATTAAAGAAGCTACAAAAGGAATTAATGCTCATGATGGTGGACCTTTTGGTTGCGTCATTGTAAAGGAAGGGAAAATAATTGCTAAAGCCCATAATCAAGTTTTAAAAAAGCATGATGCAACTTGTCATGGTGAAATGGAAGCAATTAGAAAAGCATCTAAGAAACTTGGAACTTTTGATTTATCAGGCTGCGAACTTTATACAACTGGCGAGCCTTGTCCGATGTGTTTAGGAGCCATTCTTTGGGCCAAAATTGGTAAAGTCTATTATGGAGCCAATATTAAAGATACAGAAGTAATTGGGTTTGATGATAAAAGGTTTTATGAACAGTTTGAACATAAAGAGCTAATTTTAAATGAACTTGATAGAGAAGCTTGTTTAAAACTATATGAAGACTATTCTTCTATTGAGAATAATGAGCACTACTAAAAATTCGGTAGTTATCGTATTTTTTAAAATTTTTAATAATCTTGTGTACTAAAAAAATAATTTCATATTATAATTAAATTAGAAGAAGACATAGAAGGAGATAATTTATATGAAGTATCAAATTATTGGCAAAAATATCGAAGTAACAGAGGGTATTTCTGCTGCATTAACAAAAAAATTATCCAAAATGGACAAGTACTTCAAAGATGATGATGAAGTAAGTTGCAGAGCAGTAGTTAGAAGCTACAAAAAAGGCGAAGCAAAAGTTGAAATTACCATCTTTACAAAAGATACAACCTTTAGAGCAGAGGTTAAAACAAACGATTTATATGCTGCTTTTGATTTAGCTATCGATAAACTTCAAGGTCAAATGAGAAAGCTTAAAACTAAATTAAGAAGACGTTATGACCATGATGGAATTGGCAAAGCAATCGCTTTTGAAGAAATCGAAGACGAAGTAGTTCAAGAAGAAGAGTCCAAAGTTGTTAGAACTAAGACATTAACACTTAAACCAATTTCGGTTGAAGAGGCAGTTATTGAAATGGAATCCATTGGTCATGATTTCTATTTATACTTAGATACTGATGATGAAAAGATTAGTGTTGTATATAAAAGAGAAGATGGCGGCTATGGTTTGCTTCAAGCCGATAATAAAGTTAATTTCTAAATAATCAAATTACAGAATTGAAAGAGCTATAAATTGGCTCTTTTAATTTGTCAATTATTGAAGTTTATTAAAGACAATGTTTATTAATATTTTACATAATAGTTAACTTTTGCAGACTTTTTATATAAAAGGTTGACAAAACTTGTCATTGTGACACTATATTGAAATTTGAGTGAAACATAGTAAAATATTTAGTACATGGAAAAGATTATTGCCACAGATTTAGACGGAACATTATTTTATCCAAAAGACACGAAGGAGATGATATCTAAACCTAATCTTTTTTTCTTACAAAATTTTATTGATAATGGTGGCAAGACAATTTTAATTAGTGGAAGAAGTCATTTATATTGTCAAAAAACAGTGAAAAAAATAGGTCGACCATGTGCAACCATTTCTTATAATGGAGCTTGTATTTTTGATGGGCAAAAAATGATATATCAAAATACAATTAAAAATGAAGAAGCAAAAAGTATTATTGATGAAATATTTAAAGCTTTTCACAATCATGGTGTCTTCTTAATGACTGAAAAAGGATTATCTATTCATCTTGTTTATAAAAGCAAAATCATTAGATGGTGCTTTGGACTTTATTATAAGACTCAAGGAATTTATGCAGAAAATCTTTTACCAAAGGAAAGTGATTTTGAAGAAGAACTTAAAAATGGACATATCTTTAAAATTATGATTTATTTTGGCCTAGGTAAGAGAATGCAAAACAAAGCAAAACAAGCCAATTCAATTTTAAGAAATACATATGACAATGTTGAATGTAATTGGAGCAAAAACGTTATTGAGATAACTGCAAAAGATTGCTCCAAAGCTAAGGCATTAAAGACTTTGTTAGAAAATCAAAACGATATAAATAAAGAAATTTATGTTGTCGGGGATAGTGGAAATGATATTTCGTTATTTAAAGCTTTCCCTAAAAATTCATTCTGCATGGGTCATGCACCTGATGCAGTTAAAAAGTATGCTAAATATACAATTGATAAATTTGAAGATTTATCCAGGTATATTTATGAGAAATAAGAATATTTACTAGATATATTTAAGAAAAATAGTAAAATTATTTAAGACAAAAGGAGATATATATGGAAACTATTAGTAGAGTTATTGTTTCTTTAGTTTATTACAATTCACTTCTTAGAGACACTCTTGAATACACATTAAATAGACCAAACGGCTATGATGTAAAATACTATGATTACAAGAGAAACGGAATTGTTAATGAAATTAAACTCAACACACCTTTAAAAGTATTTTTAGATCAAAATGGTGAAAAAGGTGAACAATTAAGAAAGAAACTTGAGGATTATGGCAATGAACTTTATAGCGACACCTCAACAGTTATTAAAAAGGCTAGCGACGGATTAAGAATTGACCATGCTCAAAATATTAAAATTTTTGAATTAACTGTCCCACTACATGAAGAATTAACTCAAGTTATTAGACTTCACGTAAATTACGCAAGACAAAACAATCAATTAGAAGACAAGATTACAAAACTTGTTGAAGCTGATGAAAGATTTTATAGAGCAGTTGCTTTATTATCATTAAATGGCGAAATCGATCGTCAATTTGCTGAATTCAATAAAGCAATGAGAGAATCAAAAGGACAACCTACACCTGCTTCAAATTTCATTCAAAATGATTTAAATTCATTAGTTAGATGCTTAGCTACAGTTAGACAAGGCGCAACATGTAAAGATGAACTTTATACTGATGCTTTAGATGCTGTTTTCCATAGTGTCGAAATGATGAATGGAAGAAGAGATTTACCAAAAGGCAAAACATTTACTGATGTTTTCAATGAAGCAAACATTAAGATTGCTGCATTTGTAAGAGATAGTGAAGCTGCCTGGAGAGAAAACTATACACCACTTTTAAATGAGTTAATTAGTGATAACCAAAAAGCAAGAGAAGCAGCTGCATCTCAAGCACAACCAACCGAAAATAAGGAAGAAAAGTAATTTAAATGAGCAAAAAAGAAAATTTTGAACAAGGAATTAAAAAAGAGAGAGCCAAAGTTTTTACTGGAAAGCAACTTTTTTGGTTTGTCTTTGGAGTTTTGATTTCTATCAATGCAATTATTTTCTTAATCCTTGGCTTAATTAATGATTATGCATCTCTTGCATATTCTCCATTTGAATCTCCAAATAATGGAATGATTGCCGCTTTAGGTGGAATTGATTTTAAATGGTTTGGGGTAATTACTTTAATTCTTGGAACAATTATTTATTCTTTAGCTTTGTCTTTCTCAGCAAAGACTCAAGAAAGAGAACAAGAAAGAGTTGCTAGAAGAAAGCAACGTAGATTATTTTCTAGCGCTGATGGTGAAAAAGTAGTAGCAAATTACAATGTTTCAACTTCAGAAACTGCTGCACCTTTACCACCAGAAAATAAATAGTTGATATTACTAGATTTATAAATTAACCATCACTAAATTTAGTGGTGGTTTTTTTAATTTAATTTAAAGTAGTGGAAAAATTTACCCATTTTTTACACAGCAATAAAATACCGATTTTATGCTAGTTTTAGCTTTAACTTGAATATTAATAAAGCGATTAATAAAAGCTATCTAGGTTAAGGCTTTTATTGCAATAAACGTAGAATTCAATTTGCTATAAATAAATTCAAAGAAGCAACAAATGACAATAAACTAGTTTATCTAGAAAATATCGTGTAAAATTGTTCATGGCTGAAACTAGTTACTTGATTTAGCTAAAAGAGTATAAAAAAAATACGATTTGCATCGTATTTTAATAGTCAAACGTGGCGGAGAAAAGGGGATTTGAACCCCTGCTTCCTGTTACAGAACTATGAGCTTTCCAAGCCCACCCCTTCAGCCTCTTGGGTATTTCTCCGGCTACATGCACTTAATAAACTTCGTGCATTTAGTATTTTACCAAGATTACGCTGGTTTTGTCATTAAAATTTTATTTATTTTTCAGAATATGAAAGAGATATTGATAACTAAAGAAAATTCAAATCAAAGAGCGGATAAATTTATTCGTAAATTTTTAAATGACGCTCCTTTATCATTTATATATAAAACTTTTAGAAAGAAAGATGTAAAAGTAAATGGGAAATGGATTAAAGAGAATTACATTTTAAAAGAAAATGATGTTTTAAGAATTTATATTAATGATGAACAAATTGCTGAATTTAATAAACCATTAGATGTAAGCAAAGTTAATTTAAAGACTAACTTAGATATTGTATATGAAGACAAAAATATTTTAATAGTAAATAAACCAAAAGGTCTTCTTGCTCACGGAGATAGTAGTGAGAAAAGAATTACATTATCTAATATGGTTTTATCTTATTTATATAACAAAGGCGAATTTAAAAATGATGGTGAATCTTATAGACCTTCACCAGTCCACCGTTTAGATCGAAATACATCAGGACTTGTAATATTTGCTAAAAATCTTTACTCTTCACAAATTATGCTCGATTTATTATCAAAGCATAGCGAGATTATAAAAAACTACCTTCTTTTAACTTTTAATAAGCCAGAGAAAAATGAAGGAGTAATTGATGCTCCATTATTTAAAGTTTCAACTAGTGGCTTTGTAAAAGTTGGCAAAGTAGAAAGCGGAGCAAAAGAAGCTAAAACTTTATATAAATTACTTGATTCTAATGATGAATATTCCTTAATTAAGGCAACCTTAATTACTGGGAGAACGCATCAACTAAGAGTGCATTTTGCTTCAATTAATTGCCCAATAGTTGGCGATGAAAAATATGGCGATTTTAAAAAGAATAAAATCTTTGAAAAAGAATACGATTACCGTACTCAATTTTTAATTGCTTACTCTTTAACATTTAAAGAAGTTCCAGGCGAGCTTTCTTATTTATCTAATAAAACTTTTAAAGCAAGAATCAGCAATAAAGAACTTGAAATTTTAAAGAAAATTAAATTAAAGATTAAAGATTTTTAAACTGATTTTTAATCTTTTGTTTGTTGTTTTCTTTTTCGCAAGTTAACTTTTATCTTACTTTGCCTTTTAACTCTTTTTAGAACATAAGATAAATAAAGTTTAATTAGTAATAGACCCTCTGTAAACTATTTAAAATTAGTCAAAAACCCTTTAAAACTCAATTTATTTTTTAAAATTACATAATAATGTTTGATTTTTAAAAGCATAAAGTATAAATTATTATAGTTTTAAAGGAGAGGTTATGAAGTTATTATATAAAGTTTTAATTGGTGTAGGCGTTGCAGTTGTAGCAGTTGCTGCGGCTGGAGTAGGCACATTATATGGTATTTGGGGCAAAGAGTTAAATTCTATTTCATCTATTAAAGAAATTATTCCAGCTCACGAATCAAATAAGGCTGGAAAAGTATATGAAATGACAATGGATGGAGGTTATTATTTTGATGAATTTATTGAGCAAGGTGGTGTTAGTAATGATGACGACCTTATTCAATTTATTGTCGATAATATTACAAAAGGAATAATTCCAATTTCCATGAAAGCTCCTGAGGTTGGCTGTTCATCTTTTACTGTTATTGATGAAAATGGACACAATTTATTTGGAAGAAATTATGATTTTGCTTCTACATCATCATTAATTTTACACACTAATCCAGGCAATGGCCGACATGCTTCAATTTCAAGTGTTGATTTACAGTTTTTAGGACTTGGAGATGGAATTGATGGCTTAATGGATAAGTTAACTGCTATTGCAGCAGCTTACGCTCCTCTTGATGGTATGAATGATGCGGGAGTAAGTTGTGGAATTTATATGTCTTATCAAGGTCCAGGTGATAAATCATATTCAACAGATCAACAAACTGATAAACCTGATTTAACTTCAACAACAATGCTTAGAATGATTCTTGATTATGCAGATGATGTTGATGAGGCGGTTAAGCTTGTTGAAAAATATGATTTCCATGATTCAGCTAATAGTTCTTTTCATTATATGGTGGCTGATAAGAGCGGAAAAAGCGCAATTTTAGAGTGGGTAAATGAAGATGCTACTGATAGTACTGATATTGATGGAACAAAAAGAGTTTTAAAAGTTTATTATAATGATCAAGACGAAAAGCTTGGCGAAGATGAAGCAAAAAATAATTTCCAATATATTACCAATTTTATTGTTACACCTGGATACTATGCTAATGAAAATCAAGAAGATATGAAAGGTCTTGATCGATATAATTACATTAAAAATACTATTAATCCAGATGGAACAAATACTGAAGGAAAATTCACTAAAGAAAAGTCTTTAAATTTATTAAAAGACCTTGGAAGAAGAAAGTGGAATCAAACAGTTGGTAGTGATAGTAATAACATTACTGTTTGGTCAGTTCTTTATGATTTAGATAATCTTGAAGCAACTTGGATATCAAATGAAGAGTTTGATGAAGAAGGAAGTGTTTTTACCTTTTCTTTAAATAAATAAAATTTATTTAAGTTTTTATAAATTTACATCAAAAAAGTAAATAAAGTTATTTAAAAAGACCCTAAAAAATTATATTATAAAGCCGAAATTGAGGTAGACAACGATGGAGAATAGAACACAAGAAAATTATCAAAGATGGCTTAATAGTTCAGTCGTATCTAACAAAGATAAAGAAAAGTTAAATGCAATGGCGGCTGCCGATATTGACGATGCTTTTTTCCAAAATATTGAATTTGGAACTGCTGGAATGAGAGGCCTTCTTGGTCCTGGAACAAATCGTATTAATTTTTATACAATCAGAAAAGCCTGTGTAGGTTTTGGCTTATATATTTTAAAGCATTTTAAATTTCCACAAAGTTGTGTTATTTCTCATGATAATCGTTTCTTTTCTAGAGAATTTACTCTTGAATGTGCAGATATTTTAAACAAGATGGGAATCAATACTTTTATATTTGATTCTTTAAGACCAACACCTGAATTAAGTTATGCTGTTAGAGCTAAAAAAGCTAGTGGTGGAATTATGATTACCGCCAGCCACAACCCTAAAGAAGATAATGGCTTTAAAGTTTATGATGAATTTGGTTGTCAACTTGTTCCAAGTAAAATTAAAGATTTAATTGATATTATTTCTACTTTAGGTGATGAGCTTACTTTAGAAGTTCCACATAGTGATAAAAAAGGAGAAAATTTTGTTTTACCAAAATCTTTAGATGATAACTATGTTGACCTTTGTAAATCTGTACAAATCAACCCAGAGTTAGATAAAAAAGATTTTAAGATTGTTTACACTCCAAATCATGGAACAAGTTTTGTTAATGCAATGAGAGTATTTCACGAATGTGGTTATAATGTTTATCCTGTTTTATCTCAATGTAATCCAGATCCTGCTTTTAGTGGAACTCTTTCTCCTAACCCAGAAGATCCAAGAAGTTATATTGAACCAATTAAACTTGCTAAAGAAGTTGATGCCGATATCATTGTTATGACTGATCCAGATGGAGATAGAGTTGGACTTGCTTGTAAAAATAAAAAAGGCGAATACACCTTGCTTACTGGTAATGAAGGTGCTGCCATTTTACTTGATTACATTATCAAAGAAAGAAAAAGAAAAGATGAGATGCCTAAAGATCCAGTAGTTTATAATACTGTTGTTTCTTCGGCTTTAGGTGCAGAAATTTGTGCTCATTATGGAGTGAGATGTGAATCTTTCTTAACTGGATTTAAATACATTGGTGATCGAATTCATTATTATGAGGTTAATGGTGGACCACAATTTATCTTTGGTTATGAAGAAAGTTATGGCTGCTTAATTAAACCTTTTGTTAGAGATAAAGATGGAATTCAAGCAATTCTTCTATATTGCGAAGCAGCTTTATGGTATAAACAACACGGTTTAACTTTAGAAGAAGCATATGAAAAACTTGGTGAAACCTATGGTCAGCATAAATCCAAGCTTTATAACATTTACTTTAAGGGCAGTAGAGGCCACGAAGAAATGCAAGAAATTATGAAAGGCCTCGAAGCTAATCCAATTAAAGTTTTATGTGGCAACAAAGTTAAAATTATTGAAAACTATTTTAACTTAACTCGCTATGATTTAGATACTAAAGAATCTAGTCGAATTGAGAATTTACCAAATGGTGACTTAATTAAATTTATTTTCGAAGATCGTAGTTCAATTTGTGTAAGGCCAAGTGGAACTGAACCAAAATGTAAATTCTATATTGAAGTAGTTGATAAGTCTTTAAAGAAAGCCGATGAAAGATGCGATAAGTATTATAAAGAACTTATAGCCTTACTTCATATTGACAAAAATAATTAAGATTTGCAGGTTATTTCAATTAATTAGATAGAATTTAAAATCAAGAACGTCTCTTGCTTATTGTGGGAGGCGTTTTTAAATTATATCAAAAGTTATAATATAGTACCTTTTGATGATTGCGCTTTTTTGATATTTTCGACTTTTGATGATTGCGCTTTTTTTAAAAAACATACTTAATTCGTAAATTAAAAACGATGTAGTGGAATCGTCGAGTGAAAATAATGGTAATACCTCCATTACGCTAGGTTATAAAACTATTTTTAGAAAAATTATTATTTTGGCGTATAAATTTTAAACGTTAGTTTAAATAAATAAGCAAAAAGAGTTTAAATTTGCTGCGTATTTAATTAAATATAATGGAATTAAAAAACGTCTCTTGCTAATTGCTTGAGACGTTTCTAGTTTTTTAGAAAACTTTAACTACCATTTTTGTGGAACTTGATTGCCTTCTTCATCATTTACATAATGCCAGTACATACCTGCGCCTTGAGGTTCACTTTCTGAGTACCAGTAGGCAAGTGCATCGCCTTCAAAACCGTCCTGCCAACCATATGGTTTAGAAGTTTGTTCACAATATAGAGATAGAGATGTGCAGTTTTCAAATGCATTGTTATCAATTGTAGTTATTGAAGTAGGAAGTATGAGAGTTGTTAAAGAAGAACAGCCATAAAATGCATCATATCCAATAGTGGTTAAAGTATTTGGTAAAGTTATTGAAGTTAAAGTTCTGCATGAATTAAAAGCATAAGAGCCTATTGTTTTTAAGTTTTGAGGGAGCACTATTGAAACGAGTCGGCAAGAATTAAAGCAATTACTATTTATGTCGGTTAATAACGATGCGTTGTATAAATCAATATTCTGTAAATTTGTATCAACAAATGCGCTCTTGCCTATATAATTCAGCTTTGTGGATTCTGTGAAATCAAAATTAGTAATATTAGTGAAATAAAATGCATAGTCCCCAACACTTTCAAGATTAGGCAATGTGGTCATATCAAGGATTAAGCCTCCGCAGTTTTCAAATGCATTACTACCAATTTTAACAATAGAAGTAGGCAAGTTAATTGATTTTAAAGATGAGTTTTTAAAAGCGTTATCGTTAATATTTTCCATTGTATCTGGGAGGATAATGTTTTTAATTTGCCTATTATTTTGGAAAGCATTATCAATTCCAGTAACAGTTTCACCATTAATTGTAGAAGGGATAGCTATTGTTTCATATTCTGCATCATTACCTAAAAAGGATCTAATAGTACAAGTACCATCATTATTTGAATAGGTTGAGAACATATTTTCACTAATTTCTATCCATCTAGCATATAAGGTGGCATTACCTTCAGGATAATATGGGAAAGATACTCTATTATTAAATTCTGCATCAAAATACCAGCCATCAAATGCTAAATTTGTAACTCCTGATTTATCTAATTCTGGATAATCCAAAGCGTCTCCATAAGTTACTTCGTTAACTGGATTTAAAAGTTCACCATATCCATTTAATTCATATGTAATTGTAAATTTAAGTGGGACTTCTTTAAATTGGGCAACATAAACCATATCTTTTGAAGCAGGTTCAACTATTGGTGACCAGTTAGTAAATTCATAACTATATCTAGAACCTGATTCTTTAGTAGGTGTTTCTCCATCATATGTTGGAGTAGTACCATAAAGAACATCATTATCAACTTCTAATTCACTGCCATCATGGTTAATCCATTTTATTGTATATGTGTCGCCTTCTAAAGAACGATATTGAGCTGTTAAATTTAAATCACTATAAACTTGTGTAGTGATTGTAAAGCGATCGCTAGTTTGATCGGTACCAGTAAACCAACCTAAAAACTCATAGCCAGTTTTAGTAGGAATAGGAAGGTAAGGTATTGTGTGACCTTCTCTTACTGTAAATGTGTCTTGAAAAGAAATGGAATCTTCAACTTGACCACCATTTAAGTCTAGAGTAACTGTGTAGTAATCAAGGTTAATTGCACTATATCCTGTATCTACACCATTAATAAACCAGTTTCCGTTATCACCAATTGTAATATCAGGAGTAGATCCATCTTGTCCAGCAGCTGATACACCAGTATTTACTCCATCAATGTACCAATACCCATCTTTAATTTCGATTTTTGAACCATCTTCACCTTTTGAAGGTAAACCTGTATCTTCACCATTAATAAACCAGTTTCCGTTAGAACCAATTGTAATTTCAGGTGTCTTGCCTTCGGCTACAATTCCTGTGTCAACATCACCAATCCACCAGTTTCCATTTTGACCAATAAAAGGTGTTTCGGCATCTACTCCGTTTTCTCCAGCAGCACCTGTTGCAGGTATTCCAGTATCGACATTATCAATCCACCAATTTCCGTTTTCACCAACTTTAGGAGTGGAGCCATTTGTTCCGTTAGTGCCATTTTGACCAGCTGGTCCGGTTGCAGGAACACCAGTATCTTTATTGTTTACAAACCAATTACCATTTTCACCAATGTATGGATAGTTTTTATCATTAGAACATGAGGTGAGTGCAAGTGGCATAAATGCCATCATTGCTATAACAAACAAAAATTTCTTTTTCATATTAAAATTACCTTTCATTATTATTTTTGAAAATCGCTAATTACACGATTTGTTTCTCTTATATTCCATCTAACTTGATTATCATCAAATACACCTAAATCATTATCAAAGTTTTCAATTTCACCAGCATCTTTATGTTCAAAAAGAATTAATGAATATGAATTATTAAAAACTTTTTGACCTAGAGTATTCAAATATTTTGGAAGCAGGAATGTATTATTGTTTACATTTTCAAATGCATGATCACCAATACTTTCTAAAAAAGCAGGTAAACGAACTAAACTTCCAGAAATTTCTTCTTGATAGTTTAAATAGTAGGTAGTTTGATTTTGCAAGCTTGTGTTTTTAAAAGCATAACTACCAATATTTTTTATACCATCATGAAGTGTAACATTATCTAAACTTGAGCAATTTTCAAAACAAGAATCTGGAATTGAAGTAATTGCATATGGAATATTAACTTCCTTTAAATTAATCATATTTTGGAAAGCACCCTTACCAAACTTATTAACTTTTTGACTAATTTCTACTGAAGTTATATTAGTTAAATCACTAAAGGCATAAGGAGCAATTTCAGTGATTGAGTAAAACTCTTGATTAAAGAAGTAAGAGTCTTTTATAGAAATATGATCTAAAGCTGATGCATCATTTACAAGAACTTTAAGAAGAACTAATTCATTATTTGGCTTCATTTTTAGATGGAAATAGCTAGGTGCTATATCATTATCTATTGTTAAATAGAACTCTAATCCTTCGTTAAAATGTAACTCTAAAAGCTTATATTCATCTAAAATCTCTGCAAAATTAAGATTTTCTTCTGAATTTAAGAAATAAAGTTTTGTTTTCTCATTATCATTAAAAGCTTTTGGTTCTATGCTTGTAACATTTTCTGGAATGTTAAAACTAACTCCAAGGGATAGATTAGCAAAAGCATTTGTTTTAATAGTTGAATAAGTGGTAGGAATAGATAAAATGCTTAAAAGATCCTTTTCATTATATTGAGGAGATTTAAAAACATAATTTTTTCCATTCCCTAAAACTTCAACTGGTAATAAAGAAAGAGTTTCTTCATCTAAAACATATGTTGGTAAAGAGATAGAAAAAGGTAAATATTCTTGATATTCCATTGCTTCTAAAACAACTTTACCATCACTATTTTTACTAGTTTTAATGATAGGAGAAGAGTTGGTATCTTCAAAATGAACATTAAAAGTATAATTTTGATCAATTATGTAAGTTTCATTTTGATTAATGGTTACCTGATTATCATTAGCTAAAGTGTAATAAACATTATGATTTAAAAAATGAGGGAAGGTAAATAAGTTATCTTCTTGTGTAGGTAGCGTTACACTTTTTGAATCACCATTAATAGTAAAATTTAAGGTAACATAATTTACTCTTTCAGTTTTTGCATAATAGTTTACACTTTCTCTAACATAATGAATTGGTTCATTATAATTATCTACTATACTTGATAAACGTTCGTTTTCGCTTAGTTCAAGTTCTTCAACAGGAAAAACTGGTAAAGAACCATATTGAAGCTCTTCAGATTTAATTAATGTAGAGTCTTCATCAAAATAATTAACAGTATATGTTTTTAACTTTTCTTCGTATGTTGCATGGTATATTTCATCGCCATCAACAGGGGAGATTTCTTCTTCATATCCTGAGAAAGTATAAGTATATTTATCAGTATCTTCCCTATTATATTGATATTCATGGAAATCAATCTCCGACTCTTTATAATCTTGTTTAAATGAGTCGATTAATCTTGTTCCATCATAAACATCAACATCAAAAAGCTTAATTTCTTTATATTGAGCAACATAGATTGCATTTGTTGTAACTTCTTTTATTTCTGGTGCCCAGCCTTTAAATTCATAACGATATTTATCATTTGAAGCTAACGTTGGAGTATCATAATAAGAAGGAGTTTCTCCATATTCCCATTCTTCGCTTGAAAGGATTTTTCCATCAGCATTCATAAAGGTAATGGTATAGGTATCTTTATGAGGAGTTTCTGGCGCAGCAACTTGAGGGATTTCAATAATGTCTTTATCGCCTTCAATATCTTCTAAGATTTTGTCAGATATAGTTTGATTAGAGTTGGTATCTACTATTGGAGCATTTGCATTATCAAAGGAATTTGAATTATTTTGCTTTGCTTGATTTACGCTATTAAAATCAACACCTGAAACAGAAAATGCTAGGGCAAGTAAACTTAAAGCTATTATATTTTTTCTCATAAAGTTTTTACCTCCTTGTTAACAAGGATATATTGAGAATATAAGTGATCACTTAAAGTGTAATTAATTTGATAAACAGTAGAAGTAATAGATGATTGATAAGGGGTAATAGATTCTATCTTATCGCTATCATATTCATAGAAAATTGAACTACCATAAGAATTCACTTTAAATGTTCTATTATCTTGGTCTTCTTTAATGATTAAGCCTTCATTAAGATAATTACTGTACTTTAAATCAGCAATAGAGCCATCGTTTACATTAATTAACTCATTAGCTAGGTCAATATTGTATGCAAGGTGTTTATCGTTTGTAAAAGTTAAAGATAAATAGTCGTATGCTGTAACTTGTTTTTGATTAAGAAAATCCGCCACAGTTGTGTTTTTATATTTAGCTTGTTTATCTAAATATATAACCTCATTAGAATCGTAATATAAAATTGCATAAACATCTCTAAGTAACTGCGTTGAGCGATCTTCATGAACAATGAAATAATCATAACCTTTTTTGATTATTAGTTTACCGTCAATTACTTTATAATCTTTAACATTATACATATCATCTAAACGAATATAAGTTGTTGGAGTTAAAGAATCGGTAATATCAATTAAATAGGTAAAATCGGTAAGTTCGCCAATATTATCATAAAATTGTACTTTTAAAACTGAACCTGTTTGAACATAATTATTTTCATCTATTATGTGATACTTTGGTTTGTCTTCTAAAATGATATAGTTTAAATCATCAGTGTAACTTAATTCATATGTAGATAAATTAAGTGCATATGCATATGATGAATAAACTTCTTTCTCAACATCAAATTCGCTTTCTTTTGGAAGTGTTTCTTTCTCGGTAAAGAAAATATAAATGGCACTATCAGTAGCAAACATCGTTGGGATGCCATAAATGTTTTGCTGATTTCTTATTAAATCGTCAAGTTTAATAGATTTAATTAAATTACCAGCTAGTGCATAGAAAGAATATGTTCCTGTTGAGGAATCAAAAGAAACATAATCGTTAGAATTGATGTGGTATTTATAAAGTGGCTCTTTAAGTGTTTCTGGAGATTGATCTACAGGATTATAGATTATTTTTGAAAAAACATGTATTCCATTGACTATAGTGGATTTAAAATAAGCATCAAAACCATTATTGTCGGTGATTTCTACAACAAAATAATCATTAGTCCGCTCAATTAGATTAACCATTGGATTGATTAAGTAGTGTGCTAAATAATTGCCACTCAAATCTAGAATTTCACTCACGCCATTAACATCTATTTGAGCTAGAGGCAAACCATAAATGTTTGTTTGAATAGGTAAGCTTCCTAAATTAAGATTTTCAGGAAAATAATTTACTCTTTGAGCGGTAATGAAATTGAACAGTGTGTAGCTTGTTCCCTCGTCATTTTCTTCCTCTAAATAGGCAAGTTGACTAGGATAATTTCCTGCACTAATTAAATTAACCTGGCTGTCACTGAAATTTAAACTTGTTGAAATATCTGCAGACGAAATAGTTTCAACTTCTTTTTCATTTTCAGCTACTGCAAACGAATATAAAGTTTGATAAGGCAGCTCATCAAGAATTTTCCAAGTTGGTGATTCGTCGATGACATTATCGTTTGTGTCCTTATCAACACTGATGTTATCCTGGTTTTCTTCAGTTTTATCAAGCATTATGTCTGGTGTTTCAGTTTCATTTTTTTGCTGGTCATTATTATTTATTTTGCTTGGACCGCTACATGAAACTAAAAAAGACAATGATAAAAGAAGTACCATCGATTTTTTATATTTCATAGATTACTCCCTTCCTCCTATAAAAATTATACTTGTTTAAACTTGGGAAAAATAAAGTTTATGGGCTTTCATGATAACTTTGACATGGTAGTCAAAGTTTACTCTTATAGGGGAAAAAGGTGTGATTGGTTATTTCGTTTTCATCATTTAAGTGTTGGCTAAATTATGAAAATTAGTACTAAATAAATACTTACTTAGTACTTAAAATTTACTTTTTTAAAAAAATGTCCAAGATTTGCAGGCTTTTAAGGATACTTAAAGCTTATTTTTTTTATTTGATGAAGTGAAGAATACATCGCATCTATTAAAAACAAGAAAGCAATCTTAGATTAATTTTTGAAAAACTCTTTTAATTCGTAAATGACCCCGTCTTCTTCGTTAGTGTACTTAGTTACATTATGAGCAATTTTTCTAAGATGCTCGTGACCATTTTTCATAACATAACTATGTTTATAATCTCTTAGCATTTCAATATCGTTATCAGCATCACCAAAAACAATAATATTATCTAAATCGATATTATAAAGTTTAGCTACATTTTTAATGGTATTAGATTTGCTTATACCATTTAAATAGAGCTCACAATATTCATCCCCACCCCAAAAACGAACTTGAACTTCAGGGAAAGTAGAGATAATTTCTTTAATTTTGTTTCTTTTATTTTCATCAGAATCTATTTTCATAACAAAAGTAAAGACGTCTTCATCAACTGTTTTATCAAGTGGTCCTTCAATAACTTCTAAGTCATTTTTTTCATAAAAAGCAAAGAGAAAAGCATCATCTTTATCGACGTAAATTTTCTTTTCATTTTCACTCATTACAGAGTCAATATATTTTCCTTTTAATAGAGAATATATAGATTTTGCAGTGTTTTTATTAATTTTATGTACTATTTCATAGTGTTTTAAATTAGGATCGATTGAGTAGTGGCCATTATAAGCGATAACAGGAGAAGAAGATAAACCGATATCTTGGTAGTATTCTAAAACACTTCTTAAAGCTCGACCTGATGTTATAACAATTAAATTTCCATCTTCCTCAAGTTTTCTTAAATAGTCTTTAGTGGCTTTTGATATAGTTTTGTCGTCTTTTAAAAGAGTACCGTCTAAATCTAAAGCAATAAGGTATTTATTATTCATGTACGTATAAACCAACTGTTTTCTTTACTTTGGTTAAAGTTTTATTAGCAACATATCTTGCTTTATCTTTACCAGCATTTAAAACTTCATTAATTGTTTTGTTATTTAAGAATGATTTATATCTTTCTTGGAATGGAACGATTTCTTCTAAAACTTTATCAGCAACAATCTTTTTAAATTCACCATATTGATGAATGTCCTTAAATTTTGCTTGAGCTTCTTCGATTGTAGTATCACTTAAAGCTGCATAAATTTGTAAAAGATTTGAGATACCTGGTTTATTAATAGGATCATAAATAATATCACTACCAGTATCAGTTACTGCCGACATAATTTTCTTACGAATAATATTTGGATCATCTTTTAAGAAAATATCACCTTTTGGATCGCTCTTAGACATCTTTTTAGTAGGATCGGATAAAGACATTATACGAGCTCCAACTTTAGGAGTTATTGCTTTTGGCATTATGAAAACTTCTTTTTCATATCGAGCGTTAAATCTATGAACAAGGTCTCTACAAAGTTCAACGTGTTGTCTTTGATCTTCGCCAACTGGAACAATATCAGGTTGATAAAGTAAAATATCAGCACACATTAAAACTGGATAGGCAAATAGGCCAACACCAATTGCTTCATGATTCATTTTAGCCGATTTATCTTTAAATTGAGTCATTCTAGAAAGTTCACCCATATAAAGATAATTAATTAAAATTGAGTTTAATTCAGAATGAGCTGGGACATCGCTTTGAAGGAAAATAGTCGTTTTTGAAGTATCTAAGCCAGCCGCTAAATAAAATGCGACAATATCTTTAGTATTATTTCTTAAAAATTGTGGATCAATAGGAAGAGTAAGAGCATGTAAATCAGCGATAAAAACAAAAGATTCATATTCATCTTGAACTTTTTTAAAGCCTCTTAATGCTCCAATATAGTTGCCTAAAGTTAAATTACCTGTAGGCTTAATTCCACTTAAAGATCTTTTCATATTACACATAGTTTTTTACCTCAACACATATTATATATGAAAAAAAGGAGATTGCATTTTAATCGTGTAAATTTTACTTTCTCTTTACAATATTTACTCTTTACAATTAATTTTTAAAGATTAAAAAGAGTAATAAATGAATGTAATGCCTAATTATGATATGATTTTTTCGGAGAAAAAACATGGATATTAGATTTTATAACTCATTAAGTGGAAAAATTGAAGAATTTAAACCTATTAAAGAAAAAGAAGTTTCAATTTATGTTTGTGGACCTACTGTTTATAATGACCCACACATTGGAAATATGAGACCAGTTGTCTTTTTTGATACTTTTAGAAAGTTTTTAGAAGAAGTTGGATATAGTGTTAAATATGTTTCTAACTATACTGACGTCGATGACAAAATTATTAAAAAAGCTATCGAAGAAAAGAAAACTGAAAAAGAGATTACTACTTTTTATATTGCTGAATATGAGAAGTGTTTAGAAGATTTAAATGTTGCTAAGGCTTATGAAAATCCTAAAGTAACTGATTATATGAACTCTATTATTTCTTATATAAATGGCCTTGTTGAAAAAGGGGCGGCTTATGTTAATGATGGAGAAGTTTTCTTTAATGTTGCTCAAGATGAAAAATATGGTGAACTTTCAAAAATTAATATCGAAGATTTAATAAGTGGAGCTAGAATTGAACAAAATAGTAAAAAGCAAAATCCATTAGATTTTTTACTTTGGAAAAATACTGATGAAGGCATTAAATGGGAGTCACCTTGGTGTTTTGGTCGACCAGGATGGCATACTGAATGCTGTGTTATGATTGATACTATTTTTAAAGGCATGATTGATATTCATGGTGGTGGTATTGATTTAAAATTCCCACATCATGAAAACGAGATTGCTCAAGCTGAAGCAATGCATCATAACCATATTGCTAACTATTGGTTACACACAGCCATGATGGATATTAAAGGGCAAAAAATGTCTAAATCTTTAGGTAATGTAATTTTGGCTAAAGATGCTATCAAAGAGTATGGAGCCGACACCATTCGTTTACTTTTATTAAATTGTGATTATAGAAGTGTATTAAACTTTTCAGATGATACAGTAAAAGATGCTTCTTCAATTGTTACAAAATTAGCTAGCGTTTATAAACAACTTAATCTTTTACTTAATGTAAACGATATAGATTTAAATGGAAACTGTGCAAAAGTTAAGCCTTTTTTAGAAAACTTAGCTAATGATATTAATATTCCAAATGGTGTAACTAATTTATTAGATTTAATAAAAGAAGCAAACGTCGAACTTAGAAAGAAAGACAAAGATCTCAATATCTTAAAAGAAGATTTTTATGCTATTACTAAAATCTCTTATATTTTAGGTTTACATTTTACTCCTAGTAAACTTTCGGATGATGATTTATCCATTTATAAAGAATATCTTCTAGCAAAAGAGAACAAAGATTTTGCTAAATCTGACGAACTTAGAAAAGTTTTAATCGAGAAAAATATATTATAAACAATTATATAACTACGTTATATCAATTAGAAAAAACACAAAAAAAGTCGAGTTTTGTGGCTTTATTGTTTTGAAAAGGTGGTGAAATTATGATTATATATGGAATTAACACCATTCGTGGATGTCTTGAGAAAAACTCATTACAAAAGGTATTGGTGTCAAAAGAGTTTTCAAATCAGAAATTGTTAAACTCGATTAAAGAAAGAGGGATAAAAGTTGAACTAGCCAGTAAAGAGAGAATAAACGAGCTAGCTCCAGGTGTAAATCAAGGGATTGTCGGCTATATAAAAAATGTTGAGCCGCTTGATTTAGCTGGTTTAATTGCTAAAGCCAAAAAGCAACAAAATAGTGGTGTTACTCCAATCATTGTTATGCTCGATTCTTTGACCGATCCACATAATCTTGGAGCGATTCTTAGAAGTTGTGACGCCTTTAATTGTATTGGGGTAATCTATAAAAAACATAATAGCGTTTCACTTAATGGTACGGTCGCTAAAGTCTCAACTGGCGCTATTAACTTTGTCAGTTGTAGTGAAGTTATCAATTTAACAAGAGCTATAGAAACATTAAAGAAAAACGGATTCTGGGTTGTAGGACTAGATGGTGAAGCTAACGCAACCTTCAAAGACGTTCCACAAAATGCACTTTTATGTGTAGTTGTTGGAAGTGAAGGATCCGGAATAAGCCGTCTTGTTAAACAAAATTGCGACCTAGTGTGTGCTATTCCAATGTTTGGTCATGTTAATTGCTTAAATGCCTCAGTTGCTTGTTCAATCGCCCTTTATGCTTTAAGAACCCGCTAAGTTTGCTAGTCTAAAGGAGTTATATGGCTGGGAATAACGAATATCTAAATAATCTTTTAAAAGAGGCAAGAAGTAATTGTCGACAAGCTCAAAAATTACTTTATAAAGAAGCACTTTATTTAATCCAGCCACTTATTTATAAGTATTCTAACTATGCAAAAAACTTAGGAATTAGTCGAAGCGATCTTCAAGATTTAATGAATGATACATTCTTTAAATTATTAAGTGAAGATATTGAATTTTACGATAATTTTGTTTCTTATTATCGTCGAAAATATGAATTTGATGTATTAAGACTATTTAAAACCTATCGCACTAAAAAGAGTGTTGTTTTAAAAGAGGCTTTAACTACTTCATATTTTATTAATCGTAATAATGAGGATGCTTTACAAGTTTCATCTGTAGAAGAGGTGCCTGAGAATGAAGTTTTCATTAATGAAAAGGTATTTTTCTTAGAAAAACTTCAAGAAATAAAAGTTATAAAAGAAAATGAGTTAGGAATACTAACTTATTATCTAAATGGGTATTCAGTTAAAGATATTGCATCAATCTTTAAAACTTCTGAATATAAAATAAGACATATCATTTCTCTAACTGCAAAAAAGATTGCTAAATATAATGGACTAAGTGAAGATGTTGAACATTTATCGGACAGTTATTAATTTAATAAGCGACAATTAATGCATTGATCTTATCACTTTTTTAAGCTGCGATATAACTAAATTAGGAAAGGATAGGCGATGATTAATGGTCGGCGATAGGTTTATTAATGCTAAAGAGTTATTGAGTCAACATAACAAAATTGTGTCGAAGAAAATTCAAGAAACTAAAAATATTAAGGCGTTCGACGAATATAGTGTGTGGGTTTTTAACTGATAGATATTTTTTATAAAAAATTATAAAATATTAGTTATATTTTATATAAAATATGTTAAATTAAATCATGGGAAAATTAGTTAATATAAGCGAAGCAGCTCAAATATTGGGTGTAACCACAACAACACTTCGAAATTGGGATAAAAAAGGTTTATTAAAACCAGACGAACTTACAAAAGGCAAAGCAAGACGCTATAGAATTGAATCTTTGAGAAATGTTAATAGAAATATTATCTTTACTAAAGATGATTTAAAAACTATCGCATATGCGCGTGTTTCTTCGCATGATCAAAAGGAAGATTTAAACAGGCAAGTTCATTTATTAGAACTTTATTGCTCAAAACATGGCTATAAATATGAAGTAATTCAAGACATTGGTTCTGGAATGAATTATTATAAGAAAGGTTTGACTAAACTTATTGATTTAATTTTAGACAATCAAGTTCAAAGACTTA
>OIEN01000453.1_pt1 | contig 25719 bp, 29 predicted proteins | sample 1581741 | NCBI WGS metagenome assembly OIEN01 (sample SAMN01760944, study PRJEB22395) | human gut metagenome | reverse complement strand
TAGAAGGTCCGTCCCTTTTTCTTAAAAGTGAGAATTTTCCTCCGTCCCCTTTTCTTAAAAGTGAGAATTTTCTCGCCGTCCTTACTTTTCTGTTTTTTTATGATCCTGTAGATTGGTACGACTTTAATCCCTGATTCCAAATTTTAAAAGCCACGTACATGAAAACTAAACTTGCAAATGGTAATAAACCGTACCATGCTTTTCCTTCCGGTTTATCTAAAAGAAACAAAACAGGATAATAATTAATACATCCGAAAGGTATCACATAAGTAAAAAAATCAGCGAACCATTTTTTGTATATGCTTATGGGATACGATGCCACATCTCGTCCTCCGTCAGATATTATATTCATAGCTTCCATTCCTTCGATTGTCCAAAAAGAAAAAGATGCTTTTAAAAGAAGTATCGAGAAGAATAAAATCATCGAACCTAGTATCATTAAAAATAGAACGAAAGCTTTGTATAGAGTCCAGTTCACATTTACAGTAACTATTCCATAAATTAGTATAATCGTATACTCAATTAGTCTCCCTATTTTTGAGGCTTGAAAATTAGAACATAAAACTTGAAACGTAATATTTCTCGGTCGTATTAAAATTTGATCTAAAAGTCCATGCTTTATTTCTTTATGAAAATGATCCAATCCTCTTCCAAACATTTCTGTGCTAACATGTCCAAAACATGCAATTCCTAAAATGAGCATAATCTCATTTAAAGTCCACCCGTCTATTCCTCCAAATTTATTTACTAATATCACAACTGCTATAAAAGAGAAAAATGAGGAAAAAACAGACGCTATAATACTCAAAATAAATGATGTTTTATACTCAAGTTCACATTTTATAAACATCCAAATAGATTTAAAATATAGTTTCATACTTTTCCCTCCTATCCACCTTGAATAACTACCTTTTTAGTAGCATGATTTATTAATAAATTTCCAACGTAAACAATTATAACTATCCATACAAGCTGAGTTAGCACACTAACTATTCCTTGACTAACTGATATATTTCCTGTATATACTCTAAAAGGCAAATCAAAAGATAGTCGAAAAGGTAATATGTAACATATATTTTGTAGCCAGCCAGGCATAAATGGAATAGGTACAACACTTCCAGCAAAGAATTCAGCAATTACAGCATAAACATTAAAAAGTCCTTTAGAAGAAGTCGTATAAAACATTATCACATATATTAACATTGCTATACCTATAACTAAAATGGTTCCTAGTATAAGTGTAAGTAAAAACAAAATAAAACTCCAAATTGAAGCAGGTACACCAAGCATATAAGCCTTTGGCAAAAACAAGGCTACTAAAATTATTGGTACAAACCTCAAAAGTGTTCCAGCTAATTTATTTGCAAGTAACCTTGCAAACCAAATTCCATAAATACTTACTGGTTTTGTAAATTCATACGCAACTCCGACCAGTAATTATCGAATCACTTATATCACCATCATTACAGCTAAATCTAGTAAGCATGAAAAAAGCTTGTCCAAGCCAAATATATGATACAAGTTCGTTCCATTGCATTGGAAGTGGAATATTCGTTTTGTAATACGCATCATATATCATAATAAGCATTGCTCCCCAGAAAAACTGCGTCATAATTCCAGCAATAGCAGCGAATCTATACTGCAAGGCAACATTAAACCTAAGCTTAAAAAAAGATAAATAAATGTTCATTTGTCGCACCTCCTAACTAATATGCATTTCTTCGTACATCTTAGCTATTACTTCCTCAATAGGTGAACTTTCTACTTGAATATCTAAGACATTTACTTGCTTAGTTAGTAGACTAATTACGTTTTGCAACTTAATTATATTTGAATTAAATTTTAAAATTGCTCTTTGCTCGTTTCTGCTAACCACTTCGACATCATTAATATTTATTTTATTTGTCGTGTACTCGTACTGGACACTCATTATAAACTTGGATGAATACTGTTTTCTGATTGCTTCCAAGCTTCCATCATAAAGCTTTTTACCCTTTCCTATAAGGATTATTCTGTTTGTTAAAGCTTCTATATCTTGCATATCGTGAGTTGTAAGAATTACAGTTGTTCCCTCTTCATAATTTAAATCTTTAACAAATTTTCTAACAGCAATCTTTGAAACAGCATCTAACCCAATAGTTGGTTCATCCAAAAATAGTATCTTAGGTTTATGAAGCAAAGACGCAGCAATCTCGCACCTCATCCTTTGACCAAGACTTAACTGCCTAGTAGGTGTACTTATAATGTTAGTTAATTCTAAACTTTCTATTAATTTTTCTCTGGTATTTTTGAAATCTTGTAATGGAATTTTGTAGATATCTTTTAAAAGATAAAATGAATCATCGGGTGGTACATCCCACCATAATTGAGAGCGCTGACCGAATACAACGCCAATATCTTTTACATACTCTTTTCGTTCTTTGTATGGCACTTTGCCATTAACTATGCATTCTCCACTTGTGGGGACGAGTATGCCACACATAATCTTAATCGTAGTAGACTTTCCAGCACCGATTAGGACCTATATAACCAACAATTTCTCCTTCGCTAATGTCGAGAGAAACATCTGTGAGTGCATGTACTTCTTTGTAATCTTTTTTGAAAAAAGATTTTATTACATCTTTTGTAGAAGCACCTCTTGTTGCCACTTTAAACGTTTTAGAAATATTCTCCAAATGTATCAAGAAAAACACCTCCTTAAAATACGTATCGTAGCTATTAATTTTTTTTGCAAACCATGTTGCCATTTTACAACAACATATAACAAGAGTCAACAATTTTCTTTTATTTCGTGTGATTATAAATATTCCTGTGGAATTGTATAAAAAAAGATGCCAATTAAATAGCATCTTTAAAAATATTCTTAACTTTTTGGGATTCCATATTCTCTTTCCATTGCTTTAATTGAAACGACCCATTGTTTTCCGTACTTACACACATCAATTCCATTAATAAGCTTACCATATGCTATTGCTTTTCTGAGAGTACTTTCATTTAATCCCCAAATCAAAGTTGCATCACTAAAAGCCATCAAACCATCAAATGGTGTTTTTATTGTTTTTCCGTTTTCAAACAATTCATCACATGAAATATCTATGTTATCATTCCATATAACTCCATAGCCACCAACATCTACTTCAACACTATAAAACAATTTTTCATCTTTTAAGTCATTAAACATTGAATTGTTATCAATCAATTTAGCAACATCATATATTTTTGTGATGCCTTCTGAAAATTGAACAGATAATTTATAATCCTTCAAAGCAGTGACATTTTTAATTTTATGAAACATAGCTATCCCTCCTTTTTGTTCTAATGGTGCTATATCTTTAAAATCTTGTAAGAAAAAGGGACGGAGGAAAATTCTCATTTTTAAGAAAAAGGGACGGACCTTCTAAATATTGAGGTCCGTCCCTTTTTCTTACCGTTCCTTTTTCTCATATTATCTATATTTCTCGCTATCTATAACATTACCATCTACATCTTTTAAAAATATATTTTCATCATCAATAATTAAATAACTATTTGGTGTATTATTTTTAGGTAATGAAATAGAACCAGCATTTACACATATAACTCCATCTTGTTCTAAGATAAAGCCTGTATGAAAATGTCCATATACTAAAACATCAACATTTTCTGGAATATTATCTTTATTATATTTATGCCCATGTGTAAAGAAAAATTTAACATCGTTAATCTCAAGTCTTATATTGTCTTGAAATTGAAATTCAGAAATCATTTCATCAACTTCTGCATCACAATTTCCTCTTACACATAAAATTTCTTCTTTCAAGCTATTTAATATTTTCGCCACTTCCATAGGTGCATATTCTTTAGTAAGTGGATTTCTTGGACCATGATAATATAAATCTCCAAGTAAAATTATCTTATCTGATGCCTCGCTTTTATATATTTCTAACATTTTATCTGCATAATATTTTGAGCCATGTACGTCTGAAACAACTAGTATTTTCATCTAATTACTCCTTTGTAACTTTATAATTAGTCTACTAACTATGATATAGAAGCATCATAAATTTTAACAATCACATCATGTAATTTTTGATCAAACTCATCTTGTGTTTGATGTGCATTTAAGTCTTGTAGTAATGCTCTTGAAAAACTAGCTATCATTCTATTATTTTTAGCAAGTAATTCTACAGCTTTGTCAATATCATATCCACCAGATAAAGCCACAATTCTTACAACTGCCTCATAATCATATAAATCTAAATATAGATTTGCTACAGTTGGGATAGTGAATTTAAACATTATTTTATCTTCTTTATTCCAAACATCTAATTCTTTCTTAATTTCTGCCTTTAATATTTCTTCACATTTTTCTTTGTCTGGAGCATTTATATCAACCTCTGGTTCAATTATTGGTACAAGACCCGCATCACAGATTATTTTTGCGAACTCAAATTGTTGTTTTACTATTGCTTTAATTCCCTCTTCATTTGCACTATATATAACTGATCTCATCTTTGTTCCAAATACATTCTTTTCATTTGCTTCTCTTAATTCTTCAGCTAAATTTGGAATCTCTTTCATCAATTTAACACCATTTACTTCTTCTGCTAATCCTTTATCTACTTTTAAGAAAGAAACTATTTTTTTCTCATTCCATAGATAATCCGCAGTAAACTCATCTCCTACTTTTGAAAGCATAGTTTTTTCAAACAATATTGCACCCAAAATATGCTCACTTGTAAAAGATTTACTTGTAAATACTCTTTTTCTCATTTCGTGAATTAGACTAAACATCTCTTCTTCACTACTATATTCATCCTCATTTATTCCATAGTTCTTTAAAGCTTTACCTGTGCTACCACCACTTTGATCAAGTGCTGCTATAAAACCTGGTCTATTTTTTACAATATCATACATTTCTTTATTCATCATATTCTCCTACCTTTTCTTATATAAATTACAGTTTTTGGTTTCCTGCTAACCTATTTATATTGTATAGCAAAACCTGTCAGTATTATTCACTTAGTATTATAATAATTTGCAATCTATAAGTCAAATATGATTTTTAATCTACCTATTTTCACACCTTTGACATGTCTATTTTTTTAGTTGAAAGATTAAGACTTGTGCTTAGCCAAAATACTTTTTGTGTGGTTTTTTATTTAATTTTCTGTATTTTAACATCTCTAGTTTTTTTAGTATATGTTAATTTACTCTGCAAAATCATAAAAAAGAAGATGTATAAAAACTATACATCTCCTAAAATGCTTCTGACTGTCTGTAACAAATAAAATGCATAAGTATATATTCTCTTCGCAAAAAGGGGGTCTGTGCCAGTTTTGACACAAACCCCTTTTTGGAAAAATCCTTAGCGAACGTAGAACGTCCACGTGGATTTATCAAACATCCATGCTGGTGCATAGATGATAACAATGTTATTTTTGACAAGCCCCACTGCCGTACTCTTGGAAAAGCGACAGTTTTTGACTTTCTGTCCGACGAAATCGTCGTCAGAAAATTCTTCAAGTCTTGCGACCTCGAGTGCAAAGGAACTAACGTCACTATAGACGTGAATCGTCATATCCTTATTCTGATCAACCCGCTCGAGGATTTCAGAGATAAACGGAATCTTCTTATTATCCAGCCAGCTCTTAAGCCTCATCGTCCGAATATCCCTTGCTTCATTTCCGTCGCTTACCAGGTTTTCACTGTCAGGCATAAACCAAAGCGAAAGTAAATACGGTCTCTTAGTCTTTTCACGGTCAGCTTCTTCCAATGAATATTCAAGGATCATATTGCCGCACTTCGCAACGGTCGGTTTCTCTGCCCTACGCGTCGTGACGGCAACGCCGCCTTTGACAGTCATTACGAGCTGTCCGATTTCGTTCAGCACATCCTGAGGGATCGTCACACCAAAGCGCTTAGCCCTTTCCACGACACGATCCAAAACCGCATACTTCTTGGAAATCATCATCTGCTCGCGCTCATTCTGCTTCGCATAAGCATTCTCAATGATTTCGTCAATGGTCGTGTAAGAATCTTCCTGATTGAACCGATGCATATCCTCCATAAGAACCTTCCTTTCAAACAAATCCTCGTTTCGCAATCTTGTCAGTCAAAACAGCAGAGAGATTACAACATCAGGTAATTATACCATCCTTTCTTCTCAATTTCTCTCGACAGCTACTATGATATCATAATTAACATAATTTGTCAACGCATTTTTATGATGTTTCTTCAAATTCAAATATAAATTATCATAATTGACTAAATTTTAGGAAAATCACTTATTTTATAGCCAAATTTCTTTATTTCTTCATATATTCTACTTATAGGTAACCCCACAATATTCGTGTAGTTTCCATCTATACTTGAAATAAATAAAGAACCACAAGTTTCAATAGAATAACCAGCACATTCATATACTGACTTTTCATTGTCAATATACCAATTCACTTCCTCATCAGTCATTTCTTTAAAATAAACAGCTGTATTTTCCGAAAAAGTAATGTTCTTATTTTTATCTAAATCAATTATCGTGACCCCTGTTACTGCATAATTTACTTTACCAGAAAGCTTCTTTATATTTCTAAATGCCTCTTCTCTGCTTTTTGGCTTTTCAAATTTTTCATTGTCCATATATCCAATCGTATCTGCTGAAATAACTATTCCATCTGATAATCTTCCCGCGACCTCTTTGGCTTTTCTCCTTGAAAGCTCTTTCACATATTCATCTGGCGAAGAAAATTCAATGTCTTCTGAAACATTGCTTGGAATTGCCTCACATTCAAATCCTGCCATATTTATAAGTTTCTTTCTCCATTTTGAATTTGATGCTAATATTAGTTTCATTATATTCTCCTCATATTATATATATTTATAGTATTTAACGTCTACTATATAAGACGTATAATATACTTGTTTTAGATGCTGTGAATATTTTTATAATATTTCATTAACTAATTTTTGTATCATCATAATTATTAATATTCATATCCTTATGTTCTTGGACAAATTTATTAATTTCATTTAAAAAGATTTCGCCATACTTTTCATACTTAACTTCACCAACTCCAGACACCTTAAGCATACTCAACTTATCGTTTGGAAGTTTAACACACATATCTATTAATGTCTTATCACTAAAAACTATATATGGTGGCAAAGCCTCTTTACGTGCTATCTCCAGCCTTACCTTCTTTAGTAAATCAAATAATTCAAATCCTGCTTTAGTCAAGCAATCTGTTTTTTTAGTGGCTTTCTCTTTAGACTTAGTATTAGTGCTTTCGACATCTTTAAAAATAAGTGTACTTTCTGCAGTTTTAACAAAAACATGCGCATCTTCATTTTTTAATTTACTAATATCACCTATTTTTAAAATTCCATATCTATCTTCTGTTTGAGAAATATATCCTTCAAATATCATTTCGGTCACTAACTGTTTCAAAAGTTCCTCATTAGAATTTTTTAATTTTCCATAAGACTTGTACTCAGTAGTTCCCATCTCTCTAAGACGTGCTCTATCTAGTCCAAGTACTGTGCCAATAACTGCATTAACACCATATCTTCCTTTTGTTTCAGCAATGCAATTTATAATCCATTTTGCCTCGTATGTCATATCTATCTTTTGAAACTCTTTGTGACAGTTTTGACAATTGTCACAAGGCTTTGAAACTTTTTCACCAAAATACTCAAGAATAAAATTTCTAAGACATGTTGTAATCTTACAGTAATATTCCATAGCTCTAAGTCTTTTTAAATCTCTACCTTTTATAAGTTCTATCTCCTCATACGATGCATTATTAAAATCTTTTCTTTCTAACAAAAATTTGTTTATCATTACATCTTGTGGTGAGAAAAGCAATATACAATTTGAATCCTCACCATCTCTGCCAGCACGTCCTGCTTCTTGATAATAATTTTCCATACTTTGTGGCATATTGTAATGAATTACAAATCTAACGTTTGACTTATCTATTCCCATACCAAATGCGTTTGTTGCAACAATTATAGGACAAATATCAAATATAAAATCTTCTTGATTTTTCTTTCGCTCTTCATTTGAAAGTCCTGCATGATATTTAGTAACTCTTACATTAAATGTTTTAAGTAGTTCACAAACTTCATCTACATTATTTCGAGTTGCACAATATATAATTCCACTATCGTTTGGATGTTCTTTTATATAATTAACTATATATTCATTTTTACCCTTTATATTCAGCTTCTCAACAGAATAATAAAGATTCTTTCTATCAAATCCTGTAACTATTACGTAAGGATTTTCTAATCTAAGCATACAAAGCATATCGTCTTTAACTTCCTGATTAGCTGTTGCTGTAAAAGCAGATAAAATAGGTCGTTTATTCAAGCCATTTATAAAGCTTGTTATTTTTAAATAACTTGGTCTAAAGTCTTGCCCCCATTGTGAAATACAATGGGCTTCATCGACAGTAACCATTGCTATTTTTATATTTGCCATAAAATCTATAAAGCTTTGGCTTTCTAATCTTTCAGGCGCAACATAAACAATTTTATATTTGTCGTTTTTAATATCATTTAATACGTTTCCTATTTCGAAATCGCTTAACAAAGAATTAATATAAGTTGCAGTTATTCCTAAATCCTTTAGTGCTGTCACTTGATCTTGCATTAAAGATATTAATGGCGAAATAATAATAGTAATTCCATCCATCATTAAAGCAGGAATTTCATAGCACAAAGATTTACCTGCACCCGTTGGCATTATCGCAAGTACATCTCTTCCTTTTAAAATTTCATTAATAACTTCTTCTTGACCTTCACGAAAAGAGTCATATCCAAAGTATTTTTTTAATGTTTCTTTTGTCGTCATATTAACTTTTCCTTTCAACTTTTATTTTACCTAATTGGGGAAATTAAAGAAATATATTTCATATAAAAAATAAAAATTAAATTAAGAATAGCTATAGTTTTATTAGATAATCAACTAAGGCTATAAGAATTTTAACAATACAGTATTTGAATTATATCAAAATTATAATTAGTTGTAAACAGAAAATATTAAAAGGGTTATAGCATTTGCTATAGCCCTTTAAGTACATATGCTTTTAATAATTAAGACTCTTCATTCGAATCGCCTTCGTTCTTGCGTTTTACCCACTCAACAAAACTTTCGCGCTTTTCAATTTTTTCATCGTCGTCACTATCATCATACTGACTAAACTCAGTAGACATGAAACGTTCCTGAGAGGTAAGAGGCAACCTTTCATCATCGGGGAAAAAGAGTACAATCGGGAAATTTTCATCAACGCGTTCCTCACAAATAGTAATATATCCCTCGCTCTTAAAATACTCCAAAATTTCATTAGGAACGTACCCAGGATACACATACATAGGGTTACCATCTTCCGCTTCCGCTCTCTCTGCAAGCTTATCTTCGATAAACTCCCTCTGTTCATTCACCAAGGTAAAGAAAGTAACCGGAATGCCCTTGCGCATTTTAAAATGAATCGACACATTTTCATCCTGCTGCTTAATCTCGTCCTTAACTTCAGGATACACATGTCCCATATAAATGTACTGAGGATCACGACCATCAATCGCATTAATAATCCTAAGCTGTTTCTTAATAAATCCCGCCTGCCGAGCAATCGTCTTAATCTTGACGTCCTTTGCCAACATAGTTGCATTCCTCCTTGATGTGAGTTGATATTATCCCAACAGTTAACTAAAACTATTGGTTTAACTAATCTAACAGTCGCATTGTATCAAAATTATTAACATTTGTAAATAGTTTTTATGTAAAATAGTTATTTTAAGTAACCTTTAAGTAACTATTGACTTTTTAATGTTAGAAGCACACAAGTCTCCACATGACTCGTCTGCGGAAACATATCCACAAGTTTTATCTTTTTTATATCAAATGCCTCTTCTGTAAGCACCTTCAAATCTCTCGCAAGTGTTGCAGGATTACAACTAATATAAACCAATTTTTCTGGCTTCATATCTATTATTGTTTGAAGAGCAGTAATATTACAGCCCTTTCTCGGTGGGTCTACAAAAACTACATCAGCTTTAATCCCCGTTTCATACATTTTGGGGATTACTTTTTCAACTTCGCCAACAATAAATTCTGCATTCGTAACTTCATTTAGTTCTGCATTTTCCTTTGCGTTTTCAATTGCTTGGGGTACAACTTCTACACCATATACTTTCTTTGATTTACCAGACATATACATTGAAATAGTACCAATTCCACAATATAAATCAAATACTGTTTCGCATCCAGAAAGCCCTGCAAATTCTTTAGCTGTCTCATATAAAGCTTCTGTTTGTGTTGGATTTACTTGATAAAATGAAAGTGGAGAAATCTTAAATTTATAATCGCCGAGTCTATCACATATATAATCTTCACCATGCAATGTAATACATTTGTCTCCAAGTATAACATTGCCATTTGTAAGATTAATATTTTGAATTATCGATGTAATTTCTGGATATTCTTTTAATATTTCATTTAATATTTTTTCTTTATTCTTAAACATTTCACCATTAGTAACAAATATTAACATCACTTCAGACGTACTTACTCCAATTCTCGCAACTATATGTCTAAATGTTCCTTTCCCTGTTTTTTCGTCATAAAAACTAGAATTATATTTTTTTAAAACACTAAAAGTAAATTTTGCAAGCTTATCTATGTATTGATTTTGGATAAAACATTCTTCGTTTTCAACAAGTTCATGAGATCTATCAGCAAAAAACCCAATTTTTCCACCACTTACAGGGTATTGTACTTTGTTTCTATAATAGTACGGAATACCCATTCCTATTATTTCGTCTACTAACGGTTCGTACCCTAACTGTTTTTTTAATGTGCTTTTTACAATGTTTACTTTATGTAATAATTGTGATTCGTAATTTAAGTGCTGTAAATTGCAACCACCACATCTTCCAAAGACATCACACATAGGCTCTTCACGTTCATCTGAAGTTTTATTAATCTTAAGTAGTTTTCCAAAGCCAAAATCCTTATTTACTTTTACCATTTTTATTTCTGCATCTTCTCCTGTTATTGCACCTTTTATAAATGTTGTATATCCATCAATTTTGGCTATTCCTTCGCCTTCAATTCCCATATCTAAAATTTTTACATTGTAATTTTTATTCTTTTCAATCACAAATTATCTCTCCTTTTCGAATATGATAATTTAAAATTATCACATTCAATTTGTATTATCAAATTAAATCGTACGTCAAATATTTACAGAATAATTTCTCTATACAAAAATCTTTCTTTTAGTTTACCTATTCCTACAAATTTTTTTGTAATATAGTTGTCTACATAGATTTTATATAACCCATCTGGCTTGTTAAAATAAAGTGGCATTCCATTTGATATTTTGAAAAACGCATCCTTTTTTATAGATACTTCTTGGTCAAAAAGTTTGTCTATTGTAATTATCCCTGCATCTGAAGCCTCTTCCAATTTAACAGCTTGATCTATTGAAAACATTCCTGCTTTTATTCTTCTAAGCTCCATCATAGTGCCAACAGTATTACACCTATATGCAATCGTTTCACAAATAGTTCTTATATAGGTTCCTTTAGAACAATGTATTCTAAATTTTAAAGTATCGCCACCATCATATTCAACATTTTCTACACTAAAAACTTCTATATCTCTTGGCTCTCTGTGCACATATTTTCCTTCACGTGCATATTCATATAGTTTTTTTCCATTAACTTTAATAGCAGAATACATTGGTGGAAGTTGTTTTTGTTTTCCTATTATAGTATTCATCGTCCAATTAAGTTTTGATTTATTTACTTTGTTTTTGCCAGTCTCTATAACCTTTCCAGTTCTATCTCCAGTATCTGTTTTTTCTCCAAACTTCATTTCTACATCATATATTTTATCATCGCACGTTAAGTATTGAACAAGCTTTGTTCCTTGTCCTACACATACTACTAAAACGCCGGTAGCTATTGGGTCTAATGTTCCTGTGTGTCCAATTTTTTTAGTACCAAAAGTGTGTCTCAATTTCGCAACAACATCATGCGATGTCATATCTTTTTCTTTGTCAATCACTATAACTCCATCCATATATATCCTCCTTTTTGCTAATAAGTTTTTATAAATCACTCATCTGCTTTTAACATTTTTATAGTATATAAATATTACTTCAAAATTTTATTTTTAGGAACATCTATAAAACTTAAAATTACCTAAAAGTGCTAACGATGTTTAAGTAAAGCTTCAAACATCATTAGCACTAAAAAAATTTATTTTAATACTTTTTCAATCTCACTAACTAAAGTCTTTTTTATTAAATCAACTGACATATCTGTTGTAAGTCCTGCAGCTTTCATGTGGCCTCCACCACCATATTTAGTTGCTATTAACGAAACATCTAAATATTCATTCGAACGCATACTTACTTTAAATTTATTGTCGACTTGTCTTACAAAAATAGAAACTTCAACACCGTCTATATTTCTTCCGTAATTCACTATGTTTTCGTAGTCACCACTTGAAGAGCCAACCTCTTCTTCATCTTCCGTCAATATGTATGTGAACGAAATTTTGCCATCGGCTAAAATTTCTAATTTATCTATAGCTCTGCCTAAAAGTTTTGTTCTAGGAAGGGTAGTAACATCAAATAAATTTCTATATATTTTTGTAATGTCGATTCCAGTTTCTAAAAGCATAGCTGCAAATTCAAATGTTTCTATTTGTACATTATATCTAAAACCACCTGTATCTGTAAGTATTCCCGCATATACGCATGCTGCTATATCTTTACTTATAGCAATATCCATATATGCAAGTATTACAAGTAAGTTTTGACATGTTGAAGAAGCAACAGCATTAACATAGTTTACATCGCCGAAATTTTGATTTGTAATGTGGTGGTCAATAACTATTGTATGTTTTGCATTTCTAAAAACATCTTTTAATACGTGTAATCTTTCCAAATCACTACTATCTAACGCAATACACAAATCATAATTATATCCCTCTTCACAAGACTCTTTTATATCTTCAAAGCCAGGTAATATGCTATACATTTGATTAACATCAGGAATAATTACATCAACATTTTTTCCAATCTTTTTTAATCCATGCATAAATGCAAGTGAACTTCCAATAGCATCACCATCTGGATGTTCATGTGTTAGAATAACAATCGAATTACTCTCTTCGATTCTCTCCTTAATATTTTCTAAAACTGACATACAATTTCTCCTTTATTCTTCATTTTCTTCTTCATCATGTTTTATATTTAGTCCGTTTATAACATTTTGAATATGTGCTCCATACTCAAGAGAATCATCTAGTTCAAAAATGACTTCTGGAGTAGAATGCATTCTAATGTTATTTCCAATAGCTTTTCTCACTATTCCGCTACCAGACTTAAGTGCATCCATTGCTTCTTTCATATCTTTTGTGCCAAGCATACTTACAAATATTTTACAATACTTCAAATCTTTTGTAACGTGTACTTTAGTAATACTAATAAGCCCTGTAAGTCTAGGATCTTTTAATTCTTGTGAAATAACTTTACTAGCAACTTTCTTTACTTCCTCTTCTATTCTATCTGTTCTTTCCATATTATAAATCCTTTCTTTTTAGTTTCATATATTAGTCTTGCTTAATTTCCTCCATAATATACGATTCTAATACATCTCCAACTTTAATATCATCGTAATTTTCAATTTGTACACCGCATTCATATCCAGCAGCAACATCTTTTGCATCATCTTTCATTCTTTTTAATGAAGAAAGTTTTCCTGTATGAATAACAACGTTATCACGAATTACACGAAGTCCAGAATTTCTAACAATCTTGCCATCTGTTACATAGCATCCTGCAATAATACCAACATTTGTAATTTTAAATACCTGTCTAACTTCTGCAGTTCCTTGAATAACTTCTTTATATTTTGGCTTACGCATTCCTTTTAATGCAGCAGTTACATCATCTATTGCATTATAAATTACAGAGTATATTTTTATATCAACGTTTTCTTTGTCTGCTATAGATTTAGCCATCGGCTCTGGTCTTACATTGAATCCAATAATTATAGAATTTGTAACTTTTGCAAGTGTTACATCTGATTCTGTAATTCCACCAACATTGCAATGTATTATTCTTACACGAGCTTCATCATTTTGGATTTTTTCTAATGATTGTCTAATTGCTTGTGCAGAACCTTGTACATCAGCTTTAATTATAATATTTAAATCTTTTAATTTTCCTTCTTCAATTTGATTAAATAGATTGTCTAAAGTAACAGGAGCATTACGTCTAATCATGTCTTCTCTTTCTTTACTCTTTCTCTTTTCAATCAAATGTTTTGCAACTTTTTCATTTTCTACTTCATAGAAAGTCTCACCTGCAGTTGGTACTTCTGGAAGTCCTATAACCTCGACAGGAGTAGATGGTCCAGCAGTATTTACTTTTTGTCCTTTGTCATTAACCATTCCTCTAATCTTACCAATAACACTTCCCACAACTATTGTATCACCAATATTTAAAGTTCCTCTTTGAACTAAAAGTGAAGCTGTAATACCAGTATTTTTATCTAGTCTTGCTTCTAAAACTGTTCCTTTTGATTGCTTGTTTGGATTTGTTTTTAAATCTTTCATATCTGCAACAAGTAATACCATTTCAAGAAGTGAGTCAATGTTTTTATGTTGTTTTGCCGAGATTGGAACGCAAATTGTATCTCCACCCCACTCTTCTGGAACAAGTCCATACTCTGTTAGCTCTTGTTTAACTCTATCTATATTTGCGCCTTCTTTATCTATTTTATTGATTGCAACAATTATAGAAACTCCAGCAGCTTTTGCATGGTTTATTGCCTCAACAGTTTGTGGCATTATACCATCATCAGCGGCAACAATTATTATTGCTATATCTGTAACTTGAGCTCCTCTGGCACGCATTGCTGTAAAAGCTTCATGTCCTGGTGTATCTAAGAAAGTAATTGCTCTTCCATTTATTTCAACTTTATAAGCACCAATATGTTGTGTGATTCCACCTGCTTCACGTTCTATAACATTTGTAGAACGAATCGCATCAAGAAGTGAAGTTTTACCATGGTCTACGTGTCCCATAACAACAACTATCGGTGGTCTTGGAACTAAATCTTCTTCTTTATCATCACTATCATCAAACAATATATCTTCGTCAGAAACAACTTCTTTCTTTTTAGCAGTTACACCAAATTCAGATGCAACTAAAAATGCTGTATCAAAATCTAACTCATTATTAAGTGTAGCCATGATGCCATAACCCATAAGCTTTTTAATAACTTCTGATGCTTGTTTTTTTAGTTTTTCTGCTAAATCTTTTACTGTAATAGTATCTCCAATTTCTATATCTGTAAGCTCGAAAATCTTTTGCTCAATGTGTTCTTTACTTTCCATTGGTTTCTTTTTATTTTTCTTAAATGCTTTACTTCCTTTAGATAAATCGTAGTAATCAAACATTTTGCTATCTGTATCGTTAAACATATGTGATAATTTATCTTCTGATTGTAAATCCTTTAATTTGCCCATATTGATTTCTTCTCTAGAAGATCTGTTATTTTTATTTTTTGAATTCTTTTTAGAAGATTCTTCGAATTTTCTATTATCTTTTTCTTTATCCTTATAAGCTGTTCTAACACTTTCTCTTGCTTGCTCTTTTTGATCTTCAGCCTCTGAACTAGCTAAGATTCCTTGAATTTCTTTTTCTACTCTATTTCCACCATTACCATTCTTTTGGAAACCTTTTTTGTTTGAATCAAAATTTCTATTTTGTCCATCAAACTTTTTGCCATTATTATTTTCAAACTTTCTTCCGTTATTATCAAAACGTTTATTACCATCTTTGTTTTGATTATCGAAACGTTTGCCAGAATTAAATTCTTCTCTATTTCCGTCTTTATTATATGGTTTTCTAGAATCGAATGAAGTTTTATTTTTATTAAAATTATTATATTCTCTATTTTCCTTTTTAAATTCTTTCTTTTCTTCTCTCATAACTTGTTTTGTTTCTTCAACCTTTACCTTATTTTGTTTTGTTTCCACATTTTTCTTAGTTATATTATCGTCTGAAACCTTAGTAAATTGATTAACTACAGTAGTCTTTGTTTCAGTAACATTTTTCTTTTCTTCACTTAAATTATTAGCCGGAGCTTTATTCATAGCTTCATCTTTTTTAATATTAGTCTCCACATTTTTAACTAATTTGTCATTATCTTTAGAAGTCTTTGATTTAACAGTTTCAACATTTTTTTGAACCATAGTCTCTGTTTTTGGAGCTACTACAGTTTTTTCATTTACTTTATTTGGTGTGATACTTCCGATTTTTCTAGGTGGTGTTCTATATTTAATATTCATAGAAATATCTGATCTTCTTTGAACTACTCCTAAACCATCATCTTGTCTTCTTACATCTTTTTTCACAGCTGGTTCAGTTGTTTCAATTCTAGTAACCTCTCTTCTAATAATTACAGGAGACACAGGTACCTTCTTATTTTTTTTAGCAGAGTCAGCTATATTTTCTTTTTCACCTTTAAAATGTTTTCTTATCTTTTCTGCATCACTATCATCTAGTGAAGACATATGATTTTTTACATCATATTGCATGTTTATTAGTTTGTCTACTAACTCTTTGCTTTGCATTCCTAACTCTTTGGCTAGTTCATGTACTTTTATTTTTCCCATCTTCTAAAACTTGCCTCCTTTAATTATTTTCCATCATATTTCTTAGTTCTGTATAAATATTCTCAGATATTTTAACATCAAATTCCTTTTCCAATCTTTTTGCTTTTATGGCTTTTTCAAGGCATTCTCTATTACAACAAATATATGCTCCTCTACCATTTTTCTTGCCAGTTTTGTCCAAAATTATTTCGCCATCTGCCGTTTTCACAACTCTGCATAGTTCATTTTTCGGTTTCGATTCAAAACACCCTAAGCAACGTCTCAATGGTATTTTTTTCATAGACTACACTTCCCCTTTTATTTGAGTTTCACTTTTTATATCAATCTTCCAGCCTGTAAGCTTTGCAGAAAGTCTTGCATTTTGACCATCTTTACCAATAGCAAGAGATAATTGATTATCTGGTACTACGACTTTAGATGACATATTTTCTTCATCTATATCTACAGCTAAAACAGTAGCAGGGCTAAGTGCAGAAGCAATATATTGAACTGGATCTTCGCTCCATTCTACAACATCTATCTTTTCATCTTTTAATTCGTTTAAAATATTTTGAATTCTTATTCCTCTAGGACCAACACAAGAACCGACTGGATCAATATTCATGTCTTTAGAATATACTGCAATTTTTGTTCTAGAACCTGGTTCTCTAACAATATTTTTTATTTCAATTAGTCCTTCATAAATTTCTGGAATTTCAAGTTCAAATAATCTTCTTACAAAACCAGGATGAGTTCTTGAAATAATCATTTGCGGAATACCTTTGCTATTTTTTTGAACCTCTACAACATAAGCTTTTATTTTATCATTAACATTATATACTTCACCAGGTATTTGTTCATTTAAAGTCATAATTCCTTCGATTCTACCTAAGTCAACTATAACAATATTTTTATCAACTTTTTGAACTATACCACTTACTATTTCACCTTGTCTGTCTGAATATTCTGAAAATACTATTTCTCTTTCAGCTTCTCTTAACTTTTGAACTATAACTTGTTTTGCTGTTTGAGCAGAAATTCTTCCAAAATTTGCAGGTGTAATTTCAACTTCTACAATATCACCTAAATTTGCTTTTTTATCTATTTTTCTAGCATCGCTAAGTTCTATTTCTATTGCAGGATCAAAAACTTCCTCAACAACTTCTCTTAGTGAATATACTTTGATTGAAGCTTTCTCTTCGTCTATAACAATTTTAACATTTTCTTGCGAATTAAAGTTTCTCTTGTATGCTGTAAGTAATGCTGTTTCAATCGCATCTAAAATATAGTTTTTGTTAATACCTTTCTCAATGCTTAATTCCTCTAGTGCTTCAAAAAATTCTTTATTCATTTTTTAATTCCTCCCAATTAAATAAAATTTTTGCAGATGACATGTCATCTAAATTTACTTTTACTTCTTTCCATTCAGTTTTTATAATTAGTAAGCCATCTTCAAATTTTAAAAGTTCGCCACTAATTGATTTTTCTCCGTTTATAGGCTTAAAGAATTTTACTTCTATATTTTTCCCTATAGCCTTTTCAAAATGCTCTTTTTCTCTTAAGTGTCTTTCTAATCCACAAGAAGAAACTTCCAAAGAATATGATGTAGATATTGGATCTTTTTCGTCTAATAGTTCTCCAACTCTATTACTTACCTTCTCGCAGTCATCCAAGTCGATGCCTTTCTCAGAATCAATAAAAATTCTTAAAAACCATTCTGACCCCTCTTTTAAATACATTACATCATATAGTTCGTACCCTAACTCATTAATTAGTGGACTAACCATTGATTTAATTTCTTGTTCCGTTTTAGTCATAAAATCTATATCCTTTCTTGGTAAAACACTTGTTATTACTTGTAAAAACAATATTATCTACATCGCCTTATATACAAGCAAAGAGTGAGGTTTCCCTCACTCTTCAAGTATTCTCTATTATGCTACGCATATTTTATCATAGAAGTAGGCTAAAATCAAGCATTTTCTACGCATTTTTTCAAAATTTCTTCTAGTCTTTCTTCCTTTTCATTTAAATATAGCCATCCTATTAAAGCCTCAAAGCCAGTAGCATACTTGTATTCAACTATATCAGCATTTTTAGCTGTTGAATGTGGATTAGAATTTCTTCCTCTTCTAACTATATCTTTTTCTTCATCAGTTAAAAAATCTTCGATTTCTTTTAATATTTGCGATTGTCCTTTGGCACTAACATATTTTATGCTTTTCTTATGTAGCAAGCCATTTTTACATAGTCCTTGTCTTATAACATATTCTCTAATAAACTTCTCATACACAGCATCTCCCATATAAGCCCATACTAATGGAGACATCTGCGATATATCACCCTTACTTATCATTCTACTTCCTCCAATGTAATATTTCCAATTTTACCATTTCTAAACTCATCAAGTACAATATTTGCTACTTTAGTATAATCTATTTCTCCACCTCTTACAAGGCAACCTCTTTTTCTACCAATCTCGTCCATAACTTCATAAGACATATCATACTCAAAGTCATCGGCTATCTTGTATCTAGCATATAACTCTCTTTTATGATTTACTAAAAGTTCCTCTATAAGTCTTAAAGCAAGTTCTTCTGTGTCTAATATTTCATCTTTTATAGTGCCAATATATGCCAAATGTCTTGCTAAAACTTCATCATCAAATTTTGGCCAAAGTACACCAGGAGTATCTAAAAGATTAATATTTTCACTTAATCTAACCCATTGATTTTTTCTTGTAACACCTGGTTTATTGCCCACTTCGGCCGTTTGCTTTTTCGCAGCTTTATTTATAAAAGTAGATTTACCAACGTTTGGAATTCCAACAATCATAGCTTTTATTCCTGCACCTGTTCTTCCCTTTTCAACTTGCTTACTAATTTTATCTGCCATAAGCTTATATGCTGCATCTGTTGCTTCCTTTATTCCATTGCCTTGATTACTATCTGCAACTACTGCAATTTGATTTTTACTATTAAAATATTTTATCCATTTTTGCGTAGCTTCTTTATCTGCTAAATCAGCCTTGTTAAGCACAATAACCCTAGGCTTTTCACCTATAATCTCATTTAAAATAGGATTACGACTAGCCCTTGGAATTCGAGCATCAATAATTTCGAAGACTACATCAACCAATTTTACAGCTTCACCAATTTCTCTCCTAGCTCTAGCCATGTGACCCGGATACCAGTTGATATTTGTCTGATTTTGTGTTTCTTTTTTATTTTCGTTACTTTTCATTTCTTGTCTTTTTTTTCTTTTTTGATACATATCCATATTTTCCTCTTCCTTTTTATAAATTCTAATTCGTGAAATTATTTATTACTAAACATAAATATTCCATTTTAACTTTCTCCAATTTAGGCAATAAATTACTATTTTATATTGTTATTTTTCTCATAAATCATTTTCTATATTTTTTTTATTATTTTCTCTTCTGTGACAATTAAAGATTCATCATTCGTTAATTTATAAACATTGTATTTTTTTTCTTTTAATAATTCACTATATATTTTCTCCCTTAGTTCTGGTGTATATTCGTTTGCTTCACAATGAGGTACTATAACACCGTCAAATAATCCTAGTGCATTAAAGTCCATAATATTTATGTAATTGTCCTCTAATTTTAATAAATGCTCAATATTTCTTGTGACTATATGTGCACCACACGAACCACCTATATAAATTACACCCTTTTTTATATACTTTTTTATTTCATTATCAAAATTTGCTTTTCTAATCTTATTTAATGTTGCAAATGTATTACCACCACTAATATAAATAATATCTATATTTAGATTTTTAAACTTTTCACTTTCGCTTTCATCGAAAATATAAATATTTTCTCTTTTGCCAAATCCACATTCTATTAATCTATCATAATATTTATCCGAATGAATTTTTTCATATGTAGCCTTTTGATTAGGAATAAATAAAACTTTGCATTCACATAGTTTTTTATCTAAGTTATCTAATATAACTTGCTTGGAATTGGGATTTGAAAAGTCACAAGAACTCAAAATCATTTTCATAATTTTACCTCTTTTACATTTGCTAAATTTATTAATTTATCTCCTTGTTTCTAATATACTCTCCTTCAAACTCACTCTCTAAAATGTCCATCTGCAATTTATCATAATATTTTCCGTTTAAGAATATTGCATCTCTGCTTCTGCCTGTGTCTTTGAAACCACACTTCAAATAACATTTGTGTGCTCTTTCATTTGCAGCAAGTAACTCCAGTTTGATACTATGTAAGTTTAAATATTTAAATCCATACTCCAACAATAATTTAATAGCTTCTGTACCGTATCCATTGCTTCTATATTCTTTGTCACCTATAAAAATTCCTAAAATAGCACTTCTTCCAATCCAATCAAAGTGCATTAATCCTACTGTTCCAACTAGCTTGTCACTATTTAAATCAACTATGTTAAAGTTACGTTCATTTTCATTTTTAGAAGATACTTCAAGCCATTCTTTTTCACCAATCAAAGTTGTTATATATGGACTTCTTCCTGTATAGTCTGTTACTCCAAAATCATTCATCCACTCAGTAAATTTTTGTATTTCTTCTTGCGAAGCACCTTTTGGCGATAAATATATTCTATCTCCAACTATTTTCTTAAAATGTTCCATACAATATTCCTCCATTTAGATAAAACATTTTTTATCTACATCATTCTCTTTTGCTAATGAATCTGTATATCTTTTAGCATGATTCGCCTTACCTTCATAAGCAATTGTCTTTATCATTTTTACTCTTTTTTGAAAAACTTATTTTTCCTTTTGTATTTTTTCTTTATTTTTATTGTCTTCTTAGTTAATCAAACTAACTATTTTTCAACAAATATCTTTCGTGTAATAAAATTATATACCATTACTACTGCTGTTGAAACTATTTTAGAAAGCATATAATATACTCCAAACTTTTCCACCATAACGTACATTATCAAAGAATTAATTCCTAATCCAATAACACTTAAGATAATAAAAATAACAAAATCTTTTACATCTTGTTTCTTTTTCACATCAAATACCCACTTAATGCTTAGTATATAATTAAATATAACCGATACTGTAAAAGAAATTATAGACGATATCAAATAATGTATGTGTAAAAATTCCGTACAAAAATAAAGTAATACATAGTCTATTACAAATGCCGTACCGCCAACCAAACCAAACTTTAGAATTTGATTTAACAATTTATTTTTGAATATTTTCATCTTTAATACTCCTTAATAAATTTAAATAAAGTTCATATTGTTGTTTGTCCTTTTTCACTATAACTTGCAATATAATTCCCGTAATCCATAAAAGCAAAGCAATCACTAAAAATATACAAGAAACAATAAGACTCGGAAATCTTGGCACTAAACCTGTTTTAAAGTATTCAACAACTACTGGTATTCCTAAAACAAGTGAAAACGCAGCAAAAATAAATGAAATTATATTAAAGAAAAATGCAGGTTTATATTCTTTAAAAAGTGTAGCTATAGTTTTTAAAACTTTAAATCCATCACTATATGTGTTTAACTTAGAAACAGAACCCTCTGGTCTATCTCTATACGTTACAGGTATTTCAACAAGCTTATAATTTTTATCAACAGCATGAATTGTCATTTCTGTTTCAATTTCAAATCCTTTTGAAAGTACAGGAAATCCTTTTACAAATTCACGACTAAATGCTCTATACCCGGTCATTATATCTTTTATCTTGTTTTTGAAAATTCTATTTATCAAAAATCTTACCATCTTATTTCCTAAATTGTGAAATGGTCTTTTGTTCTCGGTAAAGTAAGTACTTGATAATCTGTCACCTATAACCATATCTGCCCTACCATTTAGTACTAAATCGCACATCTCTCTAGCATTTTCTTTAGGATATGTATCATCACCATCAATCATTAGATAGCAGTCGGCATCAATATCTCGAAACATACTTCTTATAACATTTCCTTTTCCTTGACGATATTCATACCTAACTATCGCTCCAGCAGCTAATGCAATCTTATCAGTTCCGTCTACAGAATTATTATCATAGACATATATATTTGCTTCAGGTAAAACTTCCTTATAATCCTTTACAACTTTTTCAATTGTTTTTGCCTCGTTATAACATGGTATTAGTACTGCAATTTTCTTTTCCATAAAAATCTCCTTTAATCTTTTTTCTCTCCTATAAAAGGTAGTATCACAAATAATGGTAAACATGTATAAGCACCAAAAATATATCTAAATTCTCCATATACAGGCGATGCTAAAAGCATAGTTAGCCATATTCCCAAAACAGGAACAAACGCATAAATATATTTTAATCCTTTTCTTTTTTTGGTTATATAACCGAAGATTAAAATAATCCAAAAACATAGTGCTATACTCCAAGTAATCGTAAGTATTACTGCACTTCTGCTACCTAAAGCTTGTATTATTTTGTCCATCAAAGGTGTAGTTATTGGATTTAGTGTAAGCCTTTGAGCATTTTTAGCTATTCCAGTAGCTACAGTCCAATGAATAACCCCAGGATACCAATATCCTAAAGTGCTAATCAAATATGCCTCTACAGCTATCTCAGGATGCTTTAAAACTAATGATATGTATAATTTTAAATACTCTAATTTGTTTTTATTAAATTCTCTAGCATTATAATTTTCATTAAATTTAATTCCATCCGATGTTTTCGGATTATATGCTTTTTTTAAATCTTCTATTGACATTATTTCATTTAATAACTTAGCTTCTTCATTTGTAAAGTCAACTCCTTTATATGCCATTCTTCCAATTTGTTGCATTGGCATTCCTATATATTCAGCAGAAGCAGATTTTTTTATATTTAGCGCATCAAATATTGGACCTTTTATTACAAAATAAAATACAAAAACAAAAAGCATACAAGCAAATATCTTTTTCCAAAATTTTTTCGGTAACAAAAAAGTAGCTAGTGCTAAAACCATGTACATATAGATAGCATTATTTCTGAAAAATACACAAAGTAAAGATATTAAAGTAAATTTAAATAATTCTTCAAAGCTCAAATTGTCTTCATCTTTTTTATCAATTAACTTCACTGTTTCAATCGTAAGCAAAAGTAGAAATCCGCCAAACATAACATCTTTCCACATTGTAATACTATAATACCCAAACACAGGTAAAAAAGCATAGAATAAAACTATCGCTGTCAAAGCCAATTTATTTACATTTCTTTCATACAAAAATTTAATAAGATATGCAAACGTTAAAGAAAGACATACCATTTGTGTAAAAGATGAAAATGCAACGCCTGTCTCTATTGAGTTAGATAATCCAAATCCAATATAATATGGAATAGCAACAAAAAGTGTATGCATAACAGGATGATGGTCTGAAAGATTTGAAAATCCATTAATAATCGTGTTTAGCTGTGATACTGAATCTGTTGATAATAGTCCAGGATAAAAGTTTAAAAAATATGGCATCTGACAAAGTAAAATTACTATAAACGATAAAATAAAAATCAATTTTGCCTTGTTCGGTGCATTAATATTTTTATTGATTTTCAAATCTAATAAATATGGTACAGACCATGTAAGTAACAAATAAAAAATATTAAAAACCCCAATAAGATAAAGCAAGTTAATAGGCTGCATAAGTAAAGTAAAATTATTTTCAAAGCTATAAATATTTTCATACATAACTTCTCCAATAATCATCATAAAAGAAAAAATTCCTGCAAAAGTAATGCAACTCTTTTTATATTTATTACTTTTAAAATCAGTTTTAATAAATGCACCAATCAAAATAAAATATACTAGCCAAGACCACATATCAAGCTTTGGAAATATGCCCTCTTTGTATAAAGCAATATATGTAACTGTCGCCATTGCAACATCTAAAAAAACTCTACCCCATTTATCTAAAAAAGTTTTAATTTTATCTAACATATAAAATCTCCCTTTATTAATTATTTCTAATAAAATTTTCAAATAAATACTATCACATTTCAATTAGAAAATCAATTTTTAGCCACTATTTCCAAGTATTGTGGGTTTACTTTATGTAAAGTCGTAAGTTATAATAAATGTAGAGTAACTTGAATTTGGAGGTGTAAATATGAACAAAAAAATTATTTTTTTATGTTTAATCAGTTTACTCTTATTTAGCAGTGTATCACTTGCTGCATACACTAGTAACTATGCAGAACCAAGCATTTTATTAAGAAAAGGTACCTACGGCACTGGTGTAAAATGGTTACAAGATATGCTAAACAAAAATGGATATTCACTTACAGTAGATGGTGCTTTTGGAAATGCAACATATAATGCTGTAATAAGTTTTCAAAAAAATAAAAATTTATCCGTAGATGGAATAGTAGGTCCTGCTACCAGAAAAGCTCTAAAACATGGCAATACAACTACAAATTCAAATAGTCTGCCAACTTTTAACAGAGGTAATACTAGCTTACTTTCTATAATAAAAAATTGCAAAGCTTATTACGCAAACAACAATTTTACATACAGCACTGCAAATGGTGTAAGAAGCATCCCAGCAGATAAAAGTAAATCATACTCTGGAAAACATTACGTAGATTGCAGTTCTTTCGTAACTTGGTCATTATATGAATATGCTTTAGCTAACGGTAAAACAACTATGCAAAACTATTTTAGTTATCAAAGAAATAGTGCTACATTTGCTCAAATTGGTGCAAATGGTGGAAATGCTTATCTAAAAGTAGTCTCTAAAAAATCTGGTAATACACCTGTAAATCTTTCACTTGCAAAACCAGGAGACATTTTAGTTTCAAACGGACACGTAGAATTTTTTAGCTCATACACAAATCCTTCTGGAAACTACGTAAATATAAAAGTATATAATTGTGGTTCTAATAATAGCATCAAAAAACCAGCTCTAACCACCTCTGCAACACTTAATAAAACAAACATTACCTATATCTTAAGAGTAAAATAAAAAAACTGACAGCGAGAAAAATGGGTGACGGAGGAATGATGCGAGAAAAGGGGACGGAGGAATGATGCGAGAAAAAGAAGAGGAAAGATTAGATGAAGATCGGAAGAGCG
>OIEN01000452.1_pt1 | contig 25732 bp, 30 predicted proteins | sample 1581741 | NCBI WGS metagenome assembly OIEN01 (sample SAMN01760944, study PRJEB22395) | human gut metagenome | reverse complement strand
TGGACCCACTGATTAAGAGTCAGTTGCTCTACCAACTGAGCTAAGAGTGCATCTTTTTTTCTTTTGCGAGTGCAAAGGTAAATCTTTTATCCGAAATAGCCAAACCTTTTAGCAGTTTATTTTGTATAATTTTTTCAACCTATTCCTGAGTGGGTGGTTATAAACGAGATAGAAGAACAAGGCCTGCAATGGAAAAATGTCCATGCCGGCCTTGTGGTAGTATAAAAAGAGAGATTCAAGTTTCACACGACTATCTGTTTCAGGATTGATACAACCTGAAAAGAAAAACAGTTTTATAATATCATCAAAGAATTCCCCATTGATTCGCAAGTGTTTACAAATTTATAAAGTTATTCTATGTTGGCAAACCGGGGTAGTTGAAGAAAAGGAGGGAAATAGGGATTTCCTGGATTAACTGACAAAAAAACGGGATTATCTGGTTATTTTTTTTAAAGTAAAAAAACGCTTAGACATTTAAATTAAAATGCCTAAACGTTTGGATCAAAATGCCTAAACGTTTGGATCAAAACGCCTAAGCGTTTCATCACGAACGCCTAAGCGTTTTGTTTCAAACGCCTAGACGTTTTCTCCTAGTCCTCAAATGTCTTCAGAAAATCTTCAAAAGTCTTCAAAAATCCTCTTGTCAGAGCCCCATCTTTTTGGTCTTTCCGCTCACCTTCTGGATGTCCAGCCGGATGATTTCCGTACGAGGGAACGATTTGTTGGCATACTCGATGCCCTGTACCTTGTGGTCGGGACAGTATTTGGAGAGCAGGAGGGAGAGGGCCGACATCCGTTCTGCTTCGTGCAGGCTGTGGTGGGCCGTGCATTGCAGCACCACGCTTTCGTAGCCCGTAGTGAACTTGTCGGGAATGACGCGGCTCCGTCCCGTCACGCAGAACGATACGTTAGGGCAGGCGTCGATGCAACGCAGCTTGCGGCCCACCGGCGCACAATGGATGTAGATGGAGTTTCCGCGGTCCCACACATAATTAATCGGAATGCCGTAGGCTCCGTTCCCGTCTTCGCTCTGCATGGAGAGGATGCCGTATTCACCGTCGCGCAGAATTTCAAAAGCGCGGGTCTCGTCGAGCAGGCGGTCCTGCCTGCGCACGTCCTGATTGTTGTATTCCATAATCCCTCCGCTTTTATTGGTTGGCCAGTTCATAGATTTCGCGGGTAGCCTGTGCATCCAGCGGCACGTAGCAGCCCACGTATTGTCCCTTGTTCTCGTGCAGTTTCTTTACCAGCAGGTCGATGTCCGGATGCTCGATGCCCAGTTCCTTGAAGGTGACAGGCATGCCGATGGCATGGAAGAAGGCTTTCAGGCGAGCCACTCCCTCCAGGGCCATGGCTTTCTTGTCGTCCGACTCGGGCACATCCCATACGCGGTGGGCATACTGGGCCACCTTGCCCACGTGATGGCTGGCCATGTAGGTGAGCCAGGCCGAGAAAATCACCGCCAATCCGGCCCCGTGTGTTACATTATATATAGCACTCACCTCGTGTTCCATGAAATGCGAAGCCCAGTCTTCCACAGCTCCTACGCCGCACGTTCCGTTGTGGGCAATGGTACCGGCCCACATCAGGTTGGCACGGGCTCCGTAGTTCGTCGGTTCCTTCATCACCCGGAGGGCCTCCGTGATGATGGCTTTGAGCGTACCCTCACACATGCGGTCGGGCACTTCCTGGTCTTCGGTGTTGGTGAAATAACGCTCCATGATGTGCGCCATCATGTCGGTCACCCCGCAAGCCGTCTGCCAGGCGGGCAGGGTATAGGTCAGCTCCGGATTCATCACGGCAAAGGTAGGACGAAGCAGACCGTGCGTGCGGACACTCAGCTTCTTCAGTCCGTCGAGTTTCGTGATGACCGTGTTTCCGGAACCTTCGCTTCCGGCTGCCGGGATGGTGAGCACCACGCCCAGGGGAACCGCTTTCTGCGGTACGGCCTTGTTGATATAGAAATCCCAGAAATCACCCTCGTAGGGGATACCCATGGCGATGGCCTTGGCCGTGTCGATGACGGAACCTCCGCCCACGGGCAGCAGGAAATCAATCTGCTCGCGGCGTCCCAGGTCGATGCCTTCGTACACCTTCGGGTCGGTAGGGTTGGGCTGTACACCTCCCAGTTCCACGTGAGGGATGCCCGCTTCGTCGAGTTCCTTCTTAATCTTGTCGAGCAGTCCGCTGCGCACCACTGAACCGCCGCCGTAGACAATCAGCACTTTCGTGCCACGGTATTTCTTCACCAGTTCTGCCGTCCGGCTCTCTGTGCCTTTTCCGAACACGAATTCGGTCGGGCTATAAAAATCGAAGTTATTCATATTGCTTACAGATTATAGGGTTTATATGCTTTATTGGACAAAGTTACAGAATTTCTCCGTATTTTTTATAAGAAATACGACACACCTCGGCCTCCTCCCACGAGAAAACTGTAGTTTCCATTTGCCTCGGCACGGGGCTTTTTGTATCTTTGCGGCACAAACTTAAAAACTGCCCTAATGAAATCGGATATCGAAATAGCACGCAGCATTGAGCTGACAAAGATTAAACAAATCGCACGCGAGTATGGCATTCCGGTAGAGGAAATCTCCAACTACGGACGTTACATTGCCAAAGTTCCTGAAACACTGATCGATGAGGAAAAGGTGAAAAAGAGCAACCTGATTCTGGTGACGGCCATCACGCCGACAAAGGCCGGTATCGGAAAGACAACTGTTTCCATCGGTCTGGCACTCGGACTGAACAAAATCGGCAAGAAGGCCTTCTGTGCCTTGCGCGAACCGTCACTCGGTCCTTGCTTCGGAATGAAGGGTGGAGCTGCCGGAGGTGGTTATGCACAGGTGCTCCCGATGGACAAAATCAACCTGCACTTCACGGGTGACTTCCACGCCATCACTTCGGCCCACAACATGATTACAGCCCTGCTCGACAACTATATGTACCAGAACAAGGACAACGGCTTCGCCATGAAGGAAGTGCTCTGGAACCGTGTGCTCGACGTAAACGACCGCGGCCTGCGCTACATCGTGACAGGACTGGGAGGCAAGAGCAACGGTATCACCCGCGAATCGAGCTTCGACATCACGCCGGCCTCTGAAATCATGGCCATCCTCTGTCTGGCAAGAGACGAAGACGACTTGCGCCGCCGCATCGAGAATATCCTGCTGGGATTCACCATCGACAACAAGCCTTTCACGGTGAAAGACCTGGGCGTGGCAGGTGCCATCACGGTGCTGCTGAAAGATGCGTTGTCGCCCAACCTGGTACAGACTACGGAACATACACCGGCCTTCGTACACGGCGGTCCGTTTGCCAACATCGCCCACGGATGTAACTCCGTACTGGCTACCAAGCTGGCCATGACCTTCGGCGACTATGTAGTGACAGAGGCCGGATTCGGTGCCGATCTGGGTGCGGAGAAATTCTACAACATCAAATGCCGCAAGGCGGGTCTCCAGCCGAAACTGACGGTCATCGTGGCTACGGCGCAGGGACTGAAGATGCACGGTGGTGTGGATGTGGACAAAATCAAGGAACCGAACATGGAAGGCTTGAAAGAAGGAGTGAAGAACCTCGACAAGCACATCGACAACCTCCAGTCGTTCGGTCAGACCGTAGTAGTGGCCTTCAACCGTTACGCCAACGATACCGACGAAGAACTCGACTTCGTGCGCCGTCACTGTGAGGAAATCGGCGTGGGCTTCGCCATCAACAACGCCTTCATGGAAGGGGGAGCAGGTGCCGTCGACTTGGCTAACCTGGTGGTAGACACCATCGAACACAACCCGTCGCAGCCGCTCACCTTCACTTACGACGAGAACGACTCAGTAGAAGAGAAGGTGACCAAGATTGCCTGCGGATTGTATGGCGCCAAACAGGTGCTGTTCGGCCCGGCTGCCCGCAAGAAGATACAGATGATCAAGGATTTGGGATATACTCATTTCCCGGTCTGCATCGCCAAGACACAGTATTCTTTCTCTACCGACCCGAAACTCTACGGGGTGGCTTCCGGATTCAACTTCGCCGTGCGTGACATCGTCATCAACGCCGGAGCGGAAATGCTGGTAGTGGTAGCCGGAGAAATGATGCGTATGCCGGGATTGCCGAAAGAGCCGCAGGCATTGCACATCGACATCGTGAACGGAGAAATAGAAGGATTGTCGTAAGCCGATGAAGCCACAGTTTCTTGTCGGAGCCCTGATGCCCGGAAGCGGGCAGACCCTCGTGGCCTTGGGACTGATGCGGGCGTTGCGCAACCGCGGCCTGCATGTACAGTCGTTCAAGTGCGGACCGGAGCTGGCTGAGCTGCGCTATCATGCGCTGGCCACAGACTACGAACCGGCCAATCTGGATGCGTGGATGGCCTCGCACACTCATTTGCAAACCCTCTACAACGGTTACGGCGAAAAGGCCGATGTATGTCTCGTAGAAGGGAAGGGAGGACTGTTCGACGGTTTCCGGAAAGCGCAGGGAAGCGGGGCCGAACTGGCCCGTCTGATGAGAATACCGGTGGTGCTGGTGGTCAGCGCGCGCAATGCGGGCTACTCCACGGCAGCCATGCTGCAAGGCTTCAAGCATTTCTATACAGATTTGAAAATAGCCGGAGTGATTTTCAACCAGGTCACTTCGGCTGCCCAATATGGTTTCCTGCGCGAAACCTGTGCCGAGGCGGGAGTGGAATGTCTGGGTTATCTTCCTTTACTGGAGGATGCAGGCCTTCCTCTCCGGCATCAGGCACTTACCCTGCCGCTCCGGAAGAGCCTTGATCAGCTCTTCAACAAAGTGGCTGAACAACTGGAACAGCATATCGATTTGTCCAAGCTATTGAATCTTTGTACCCGTATCTTCCCTTGTGCGTACTCACTCCCTTACATTTCGGAAACCGAAACGGAGGCATGGATTGGTGCCCGAAAACTGCGGATTGCCCTGGCTTCCGACCCGGCCTTTCCTTTCCTGTACCGGAGAAGCATCGACCGGATGCAAGGAGAAATCATCCGTTTCAGTCCGGTGTTCGGCAGCGAACTGCCTCAGGCAGACATCGTCTACCTGCCCGGCGGCTATCCGGAACTGTTTGCCCGCCAGCTGCATCGCCGGAAACGCCTGATGGAACAATTGCGAGACTACGTGGAAAACGGTGGAAAACTGTTGGCCGAAGGGGGAGGAATGGCACTGTTGGGACAGACCTTGACCGCACGTCCCGGCGGAACGGCCTACGAGATGGCCGGCATCCTGCCTTATTCCGTCTGCATGAAGGACAATCGCCTGTGCAGCGGGTACCGCCAGACTTCCTATCGGGAACTCAAGCTGAAAGGATATGAGTATCGCTACTTCGACATCGTGCCAACGGAAGAAGCCGCTTCGTTCCTGACTCCGGTGTGTCATGCCAAGGGAGGGGAGATGCCCGGCTCATACTTTTTCCGTTACAAGAACTGCATCGCCACTTCCGTCCACAATTATTGGGGAGAAATCGGTCTGTACAAGCTCTGGGAGTAGGTCGGCAGCCTCTTTTTCTGCTTTTCGGGCGAAAAAAAATGAAGAAAAAGGAGGATTCTAAAAAAATAATTCTATCTTTGCATCACCAAATCGCGGCAGTAGCTCAGTTGGTAGAGCATCAGCTTCCCAAGCTGAGGGTCACGGGTTCGAGTCCCGCTTGCCGCTCCTCAGTGTTTAAAGGCTAATATTCTGATAATTAAGGATGTTAGCCTTTACTTCTCTAAGAAACTTTCTCCGATTTATAGATTAAAAAAAAGGATATAAACCTCACTTTTGAGGTTTTGTGCGTATCCTTTGCGTATCCTAAAAATTTTAATCTATATGGCAACACTCAAATTGACCGTATTCAAGGCAAAAGTCCTGAAAGATGGCAGGCATAATCCGGAATAATCTGGTCAAAAAAAAAGGCGCACCATTATGATGCGCCAGATTGTCAATTTGTTCTTTAATTTATATCAAAGCCTCACGGCTGGAATATCAAAACTTGACAAGTTCCATTCTTTTAAGTATTTCATCGTATTTTGATTGTATATATGCTTTCTGTTTCTCGGAAGGCGTCACAATCTTGCCCTTGTATTTTCGCATTACAGATTCATTTAAACCTATTTCCTTTGCAAACTTACTGGCATTGATGAACGGAAATGCCTCAAAAAAACCGCTTAAGTCATACACATACTCCACGGAATAACCAGCTTTATACCAATTGGGAAATTCACCATGTTTTTCTTTGTAATATTCCGCCTGTTCCTCTAAAACAGAAATAAAGTCCTCTTTCGCTTCCTGTTCTGTAAGCCCAAAGCCATACGCACCGTTTACATCTTCAGAATAGATAGAGATTCCTCCATCATCTGCTTTTTCAATAATAGCCTGAATCTTCTTCATAATCGTGTATTTTAAGTTTTGTCAATTAAATGCACCCACCGAAGTGGGTGCTGTTCTTTTACTTCTTTAACCCCGCCTTTTTCATCATGCTGTCAAGAGTACCTTTAGGTATCTCTTTGGCTGGATGTCTGCCTACAGGGATAAAGTAGTCAAAGTCGGGATGAACATACTTGTGATGTTTCTTTCCCTTTTCGATTGTCCAGCCTGCTGACTCAATCAATTTGTAAAACTCTGAAAACTTCATAAATCAAAGAACTTTTAATTGACAATGCAAAGGTAACATTTTCGTTACTATCAAGCAAACTTTGTAACGTAGAAAAGTAACGTTTCTGTTGCTTTTTAACATTCTAATAGAGTCGTATCTATTTCTTGTTTCTTCTTCTGTGCGAAGCTATGTCCTTACCCTTTATAACCTTCGTTCCGGTAACGGTATGGAGCTTGTCACGCTGCATTAATACTAAGTTTCTGTACGGTATTTCATATGCTACTTCCCGGTATAACAGATGCAGATTTTCCATGAACGACGCTATCTGTCCCAAGAAAGTATCATTCACTACAACCTCGGCTTCGCTTTCTCCCAAGGATAGCAGAACTTCTTTCAAATTGTCTGCTTCTTGTATGTCTGACAGATTGGAGATTGCTCCGGCCAGTTTGTGGACAGTAGGAGGGTAGACCGTGTAGGCTTTCCCATCGACAAACACTGTCCTGAAATCACTTCCGATAATGGATTCTGATACTATTTTCGCTTCTTGATTCATTCTGATAAAAATTAAGGGGTGAAGCCCTTTATTCATTAAACTGAAAATACGGCAATTTTTCTTTGTCCTTTGCATGGAAAGGCATAGCCAGCTTGGTTGTCTTTAAGATAATATTCAAACGTATCACGATAGGCTTTATCATAATTTTCTCCATACAACTTCATCTCACGTATGTAGTAATCCAATTCCTAATTGAACTTTTTAGTATCAGCATGCCTGCCTTTCCGGTCTGCTTCCACCACTTCCATAAGTTCGGATATGACCAGACGGAGGAAATGTTCATCACTTAGGCTCTCTTCGTGCCATCCGTGAGCTATTGTGCACTAGTAGGCCTTATCTCTCAATTTGTTTAAGTTCATAATGATTTTGATTTTAATAACTCACATATTTATCACTCTGTCATTTAGATTGATTCAACTTAGATTCGTAATAGAATTCAATTGGCTTTTATAATATACTGATTATCATGATGTATAAAAAGTGTCCTTTTTTATTTAAAAGCTAATTTATAGTTTCGCAGAAGCAGAAGCCAATCTCGCTTTTCGGGTGAAGTGTACCATGTCGGTAGACTGATATAATCGGAAGCAAGATTAATTATGAAATTCAGAAATTTTCTCATGCAAGCTTCTGTAAAGGTAATGTACTTTATGTATCAGGAACAACTTAACGGTTATCCAATAATCAAGCTATTGAAAGATTTGTATGACATCATTTCATACTTGATCGAATAATAAAAATCCTATTTCTCAAAGATTCTTCTAACGGAATAGACTTATCTTATATATCCAAGAAAATATTTACAAATCAAGCCCTAAGGAATTTAATACAAAATCTCCTCTTACTTATACTATTGCTATGTTTAAGCTATTAGGTTACTCGAATGCAGATATAAGGAAATCTATTCTAAGCTTGTCAGATTTAGATTTATTGAATTGTATAAATGTATTTTTATATATCTATCCGGCTATTTCAGCTAACTTCTTTATCTACAATGAGACATCATATCTTATTACAATTTCTTCAAGCGCTTCTATCAATAAAATTCAAATAGAACCGAGACATTTTTATGGCGGAAATCCTGAAAGACTGACAAAAGAAAAAATAGATAAATGTATAGACAAGGCATTTGACTATGTCAGAAAACAAAAGGATATAACACAGCCGTGGGAAATTTTACCCCTCACGGCTGTTAGACGTCATACATCATCTGCCTTACACCCTTCAAGATAGCTGTCAATCCCTTCTTCAAAATCCTTTCGGAGTTCGTCGATGGTAGTCCCTTCATAAAGAATCAAGGCTTTATTGCCCATTCCTTGCACCTTACCGCAAAGGCAATTATCCTCTTTACTGTATTCTACAGAACCTTTGTAACCTTTGTATTCCAAATAATCCATAAGCCTTTATATTACTTAAATGTTGGTAAGTCGCTTTTTGCATCCACGCTTTCAATCCCATCTAAACATTTTCATCTTCTATAGGAGATAATTCTCCCTTTCTTTTTACCATTCATCACACCAAATCTATAGCTGCCAGTTCCTCTGCCAGTGCGTTAATACCATTCTGAATCTTCTCCAACTGCTGTTTGCGGGGTTTGTGAACTCCAGCCTCATAGTGCCACAACTGGCGTTCATTGATTCCGGTTATCCAGCTCAAAGCTGCCTTAGGGAAGATACTGCTATAATAGTTAATGAAGGTAGTCGCCATCTATCTTGAACTTCAAGATAAACTTTCCCTGTAATACTTCCACTGGAGCAATGTGCATATCCTTGCATGACTCCAGGTAAAGCTCAACAGCCTCCTTCATATTCTTCTCGATTTCTTTTACATCGTTGCCGACAGTAATCACCGGAGCACCCTCAATGTAGGCACTCAGATTATTTCCAGCATTTTCAACTAATACTTCAACGGCTTTCATATCAAACACCCAGCACTATATTAGCGTCAATATTCAGTTTTTGACTAATTTCACGAGCGACCTTCAATGTCGGTTCGCATTTACCAGACATATAATCACTTAAACGTGAAGGACTAACGCCAATCAATTTAGCCAGTGCTTTTTGGTTAAGCCCCATTTCATACATACGAAGTTTGAGCACATCCACAAGTGAAGGTTCCCCCAGCGCAAAATGTTCTTCTGAATAGTCAGCAACAAGGTTAGAAAGTAATTCCAACTCTATGCTATTAGGATCATCGAGAGGGGTTTCATCTGTAACCAGTGGAAGTAATCTGAACCGCTCAGCACAAATTATCCCTCTTTTTTCGTAACTTCGCAAAAACCCTAAACCGAAATCTTTATGAAAGCAAAGTTACTGATTGCCCTGTTCGGCTTGTTGCTCAGCTTGGGCACCACCTCATGCGTGACACCGCGGCACGCCAAAAGAGCTCTTCACAAGAAAGAAGTTCCTCCCGGACATGCCAAGAAGAAACGTGGCAAGAAAGCCGCCAAGTTCAAAGGCCCTGGACCCCGTAAACCGCTTCCTCCACAAGCCTGAAAAACAGAAATTCCCCCTTTGGACCAGCCCTCAGCGGAGGCGTCCGAAGGGGAAAGGAAAAGAATAACTACTCTTTTCAGTTCTTTAACTATGAAAATTAGTTTATAAACTAAAAGTTTTAGTTCTTTGCGGTAACCAAATGAAACGAATATGAAAACACTTACCGCCAAAGAAGAAGAAATCATGGGATTTTTCTGGGAGAAAGGCCCCATGTTCGTCAAGCAGCTGGTGGAACTCTACGATGAACCCCGGCCGCATTTCAATACCCTGTCTACTATTGTACGGGGGCTGGAAGAGAAGGGTTACCTATCGCATACAGCGTTTGGTAATACCTACCAGTATCATGCCGTAGTGTCGGAAGAGGAATTCCGGCGGAAAACCCTGCGTGGGGTCATCTCCAAATATTTCAACAACTCTTTCTTAGGGGCTGTCTCCTCGCTGGTGAAAGAAGAAGACATTTCGGTGGAGGAACTCAAGGAACTGATACAGAAAGTAGAAGAAGGAAGGCTATGAGAAAACGTATATTGCTGACAACGTGGCTGCTATATAGCCTGATGCTGCCTTTCTGGGGACAGACGGAAAGTAAAAAGGAACCGAAACTGCTGATAGACGGCTGTTTCTTCATGGAAACGCCCTCCGAACTGGATGGGGCAAAACTCAAGATGGCAGTTCTGAAGAGCGAAGACGAACGGATGATGATACTGGTAACAGGCGTCAAACTAAGCGAGAATTCAAAGACGTACGCCGTTCCTCTGTCTGAAGTGAAGGATGCAGATTATTGGCTGGAGAAAGCGAAGGAAAACGTAAAGTTTATGTCAATGATTACTCACACTTCTAAACTGGCCCTGAAGGAAGGGGAGCACATTAAGCCTTTCAGCATACAGGCTACCGACAGTACCCGCTGGACTGACCGCAATACCCTGGGACGTCCGCTGGTGCTCAACTTCTGGTACACGGGGTGCGGTCCTTGCATCCGCGAGATGCCCGAACTGAGCAAATGGCTAGATGCCTGCCCTGATGTGAATTACCTGGCCGTCACCTGGAACACTCCCGAACAGATACAGACGATTGTGGAACGTCAGGGATTCCGCTTTCATCAGGTAGCAAACGATTCTGCGTTGTGGAAGATGTTCGGCGTACAGCAGACACCCACCACGGTAGTGATTGATAAGCAGGGGGTAGTGCGAAAGCTCACCATAGGCACCAACCAGCAGAAACGTGACGAACTACTGAAAACTATCCGACAATTATCGGTCGAGAAATAAACAGAAATTAGAAAAGACCTTAGCCGGTACAGAATAATAATTGTAAACACATATAAAGTCATGGGAACCTTTTTAGTCTACATACTCAAATCGGCTGTCTGCCTGGCGGTGTTCTACCTGTTCTACCGCCTGCTGCTCAGCAAGGAGACTTTCCACCGCTTCAACCGGATAGCCCTGCTGGGGGTGATGGTACTCTCGTGCCTGCTGCCTCTGATACAGGTCACGGTCAAGGAGGCTTCTCCGGTAAACATGCAAATGATGTCGATGGAGGACTTGCTGCTGATGTACCAGTGGAACCAAGGAGCGACGATAGTAGAAGAGGGGGGCCACTCGTTCCGCTGGCAGGAAATACTGGTACTGGTCTACTTCGCGGGACTGCTGTTCGTCATTGTCCGCCACCTCTGGTCGTTGGGACGCATGCTCTTCCTCATCCGCCACAGCCGGTGCGAGAAGCTGGACTACGGCGTCCGGCTGGTGATACACCAACGCCACATCGCCCCTTTCAGCTGGATGCGCTACATCGTGATTTCGGAAACCGACCTGAAGGAAGGAGGACACTACATTCTGGCACATGAACTGGCCCACATCCGTCACCACCATTCATGGGATTTGCTGCTGACCGAGCTCTGCGCCTGGGTGCAATGGTTCAACCCGGCCATCTGGCTGCTCAAGCAGGAATTGCAAAACATCCACGAATACGAGGCCGACGAGGAAGTGCTCCGTCAGGGCATACAGGCAAAAGAATATCAAATGCTATTAATAAAAAAAGCCGTTGGCGCAAGGCTCTACTCTATTGCCAACAGCTTTAATCACAGTTCACTTAAAAAACGTATCACTATGATGATTCGAAAAAAGTCCAATCCGTGGGCACGTGCCAAGTACCTCTATGTACTTCCGTTGGCAGCCGTTACCGTAGCTGCCTTTGCCCGTCCCGAAATCTCCCAACCGCTGGACGAGATTTCAAGTGTCAAAGTTAATGATTTATCGGCAGTTCTGGAAACGTATGCCGATAAAAATGTGTCGAACCCTGCCGAAAAGGTCACCCTGAAGATGAAGGTAGTGGATGAGAAGGGAGAACCCGTAGTGGGAGCTACCGTGCTCGTCGCCCATACCACCAAGGGAACGGTGACCAGAAAAGACGGCAGTTTCACACTGGAAGCCGCTACCGACCAAAGTATCCAGGTGGCCTACATCGGTATGGGTACGGTCACCATGACGGTGAAGGACTGTCTGAAGAAGGCCGACCAGTCCATCCGGTTGACAGCCGACGAGGGAAAGCAGGACTTGAAAATCGTGGCCTCCGTTCCGCAAGCCGTGACTTCGGATGACCGGACCCTTGACGTGGTGGAACAAATGCCGGAATTTCCGGGCGGCATGCGTGCTGGTCTGGAGTTTATGGCACGCAATCTTAAGTATCCTACCAAAGCACAGGAAGCCGGTAAGCAGGGACGGGTCATCGTACAGTTCATCGTGCAGAAAGACGGTTCGCTGAGCGACCTCCACGTGCTCCGACCGGTCAACCCGTGGCTGGATGCGGAAGCCATCCGGGTGATTGGCACCATGCCGAAATGGAAACCGGGCATACAGGGCGGTCAGGCGGTTGCCGTGAAATTCACCCTGCCGGTCACCTTTATGCTGGAGGGTTCCAAGCACAAGCCGCAGGCAGGCGACAATGATGTCGTAGTAGTAGGATATGGAGTCACTCCGGATCCTCAGAAAAGCGAAGTTCCGGCAGCAATCATCCAAATGTTTCAGAACGGCAAGGACGGTCTGGGAAAAGAGGAAGCATTGCCGATGGTGTTGATAGACAAAACAGAGGCCTCCACCGAAACGATGAACAAACTCGACCCACAATGCATTGAATCAATCACTGTATTGAAAGACGCATCGGCTACGGATATATACGGCGAAAAAGGGAAGAACGGCGTGATTCTCATCACCACCAAAAAGAAGTAAAAACGTACTTGCGCTCTCACTGAAACATAAGTACGTTAAAAGAAAAACACCTTTGCACTTGAAATAAAACGTAAAGGTGTTTTCAAACCAAACGCAAGGACGCTTTACCGCATACGTCCTTGCGTTTTTTTATGGATTTCAGCGATGATTTTATAAACGCAATCTTAAAGCGTTACCCCATTCTTGAAAATAGCGATTTCGCGGTAGTTCTTCTTCTCGTTGTTCACGAACTCCCCGCTGGCCACCCGAATCACATAGTCGGTGAAACGGCGGCAGGTGATCTCCATCGGTTCGTCTTCCACGATGACCCCCGCATTGAAATCAATCCATCCGGGTTTCTGTGCCGCCAGGTGGGAGTTGGTGGAAATCTTCATCGTGGGCACGAAGGTACCGAAAGGAGTACCGCGCCCCGTGGTGAAGAGCACGATGTGGCAGCCCGAAGCGGCAAGGGCCGTAGCGGCCACCAGGTCATTTCCCGGAGCCGAAAGCAGGTTGAGCCCCTTGGCCTGCAAGCGGTCACCATAGGCCATCACGCCCGACACGTAACTCTTGCCACACTTCTGCGTGCAGCCCAAAGCTTTCTCTTCGAGGGTAGAGATGCCGCCCGCCTTGTTACCCGGCGAAGGATTCTCGCCCACAGGCTCCCCGTGGGAAAGGAAATATTCCTTGAAGTCGTTAATCAGGCTCACGGTCTGCTGGAAGAGTTCAGGCGTGCGGCAACGGTTCATCAGAATGGTTTCCGCCCCGAACATTTCGGGCACTTCCGTCAGCACCGAGGTGCCTCCCTGCGCAATCAGATAGTCGGAAAACATGCCCAGCAGCGGATTGGCCGTGATGCCGGAAAAACCGTCGGAGCCACCGCATTTCAGTCCCACGCGCAACTCGGAGAGGGGCACATCGGTACGCTCGTCCTGACAGCACTTGGCATACAGTTCACGCAAGATGCGCATGCCTTCCTCGTATTCATCGTCCACCTTCTGCGCCACCAGGAAACGGATACGGTCTTCGTCATACGGGCCGATGAATTCCCGAAACACGTCGTGCTGGTTGTTCTCGCATCCCAAACCTACCACCAGCACGGCTCCGGCATTGGGATGCAGCACCATGTCGCGCAGAATCTTCTTCGTGTTCTCATGGTCTTCGCCCAGCTGCGAACAACCGTAATTATGGGGGAAAGCCACGATGGCATCTACCCCCTTTCCACCGTCCGTCTCGCGTCGGAGTCCGTCGGCCAACTGGTTCACGATACCGTTCACGCAGCCCACGGTCGGGATAATCCAAATCTCGTTGCGTACTCCCACATTACCGTTGCGGCGGCGGTAGCCCTTGAACGTGCGATACTCCACGGCGATGTCTGTATGTACTTCCACCGGCGTGTAGGTATAGTCCAGCAGTCCCGCCAGATTGGTCTTGATATCTTTTTCGCTCACCCAGGTACCTTCGGGCACGTCCTTCATCACGTGACCGATGGGGTAGCCGTATTTAATGACATTTTCTCCGGCACGGAAATCCTTCAGTGTCACCTTGTGTCCGGCAGGCACGTCCGTGCGAAGCGTAATAGTGCGACCGTCTGCCTCAATGGTCTCTCCCGCACGAAGGGGAGCGATGGCCACCGCCACATTGTCGGCCGGATTGATTCGCAAATAAGTTGTTTTCATATACTAATAACATGATCAGGTTATTCGTTGACGTGCGCATCGAAATAAAAATCGATGTTCTCTGTCGTAATCAGGTTGATAGGCATGTAGTTGCAGTCCTTCACCTTCTTGCGCAGAATCAGGTGGTTGCACAAGCATTCAATGCTGTTGTATCCCTGTACCGTAGGTTGCTGGGCGATGATAAACTCAATGCTTCCCGCTTTCAGGCAAGCTACATTGCGGCGCAACAAGTCGTATCCCATCAAGTGGAAATCCGTGCGTCTGTGACGCTGCATGTATTCCCCAATGATGTAAGCCTTCGAATTGAACGTAATGCCACATTTCACCGCCGGGTGTGCAGCAAAAAACTCGTCCAGCAGTGATGCATCTTCGCCCGGCTGCTTGGCATAGAGGTTGAGTTCCCACATCTTCAGTCCAGGACAGTGTTCCTTCATATAGGCATAAAAACCTTCTTCACGGTAAAGCTGCTGATTGGACCCCAAACGTCCCTCGTTAATCTGCCGGAAAATCACAATTTCCGACTGGCCTTGAGCAAGCAGGCGCAACATGCGTGCTGCAAAATAACCGCTACGCTGGGCATGCTGGCCGAAAAAAGTCAGCGGAGCAAGGCGCGGAATGTTCGAATCAATAAATATATAAGGTATACCGGATTCCTGCAACCGGGTAACGAATCTTTCAGTTTCCTCTTCGATGGTAGGAGACAGGATAACTCCGTCGGGCTGTTCGTCGAGGATGTGCTGCCCTGCTTCCGTAAAGGCTCCCGATTCATACTGGTCATAATAGAAAGCAGACAGCGAAACATTGAAATCGGAGAAACGAGTCACGGCCTGTTGCATGCCGCGCTCCACATCGTTCCAGTAGTCACCCTCGTTGTGCGAAGGAAGCAGGCAGGCAAACCTGTATTTCTTGTTCGAAGCCAGTGCGCTGGCATACATATTGGGCTGATAATTCAGCTTCTGTAATATTTCTTCCACTTTGATACGGCTGGATTCTGACACCCCGCTCCGCGAATGAAGCACACGGTCGACTGTACCCACCGATACTCCGGCCATCTGGGCAATATCCTTTATCCGGATTCTATCTTGCTGTTTCTCCATGCTTTTCCTACCTTATTATATTATAAAAACTCTGTGTGAAGTAAAAAATCATTTTTTTCGATACAAATATATAACTTATTTTGGTTTTTAAAAAATAAACCGTACCTTTGTGTGCGTACACAGAAAGGATATTTATAAAGAGAAAAAAGAAATATTTCGTTCTGCTACACGAGCTAAGAACTACATTATTAATTACATAAGTATTAAAAATATCTAGCAATGGGAAAAATTGTTACTTTAGGCGAAATCATGCTGAGATTGTCTACACCAGGCAATACTCGCTTTGTTCAATCTGACAGTTTTGACGTCGTTTACGGCGGAGGTGAAGCAAACGTGGCTGTAAGTTGTGCCAACTACGGCCATGATGCATATTTCGTAACCAAATTGCCGAAACATGAAATCGGACAGTCGGCTGTAAATGCATTGCGCAAATACGGCGTAAAAACGGACTACATCGCCCGCGGTGGTGACCGTGTAGGTATCTATTACCTGGAAACAGGTGCTTCTATGCGCCCCAGCAAGGTTATCTACGACCGTGCTCATTCAGCCATCGCTGAAGCTGACCCCTGCGACTTCGACTTTGATGCCATCATGGAAGGTGCCGACTGGTTCCACTGGTCAGGTATTACTCCGGCTATCTCTGACAAAGCTGCCGAACTGACTCGTCTGGCTTGTGAAGCTGCAAAACGTCACGGAGTAACAGTTTCCTGCGACCTGAACTTCCGCAAGAAATTGTGGACAAAAGAAAAAGCACAGTCTATCATGCGCCCGCTGATGAAATATGTAGACGTATGCATCGGCAACGAAGAAGATGCAGAACTCTGCCTGGGCTTCAAGCCGGATGCGGATGTAGAAGGTGGAAAGACCGATGCGGAAGGCTACAAAGGCATCTTTACTGCCATGGCCAAGGAATTCGGCTTCAAGTATGTGATTTCTACTTTGCGTGAATCTTACTCTGCTACTCACAACGGATGGAAGGCCATGATTTACAACGGAGAAGAGTTCTATGTTTCCAAACACTACGATATCGACCCGATTATCGACCGTGTAGGTGGAGGTGACTCGTTCTCAGGCGGTATCATCCACGGCCTGCTGACCAAACCGACTCAGGGCGAAGCATTGGAATTTGCAGTAGCAGCTTCTGCCTTGAAGCACACTATCAACGGCGACTTCAACTTGGTTTCTGCCGAAGAAGTAGAAGCATTGGCAGGTGGTGACGCCAGCGGACGTGTACAGAGATAATTTTCAAGAAACAACCAACAACAAAATATCAAGGTTAAAAAAATGGCTAAATTCGATAAAATTGCGGTTCTAAACAAGATTGGTTCAACCGGTATGGTACCTGTATTCTACCATAAGGATGCAGAAATTGCAAAAAAAGTGGTAAAAGCTTGCTATGACGGTGGCGTACGCGCATTTGAATTCACCAACCGTGGCGACTTTGCACACGAAGTGTTTGCCGAAGTAGTGAAATTCGCTGCCAAGGAATGTCCGGAAATGGCAATGGGAGTGGGTTCTGTAGTAGACCCGGCTACGGCAGCTCTTTATATCCAGCTGGGTGCCAACTTCGTGGTAGGTCCGTTGTTCAATCCTGAAATCGCCAAGGTTTGCAACCGCCGTCTGGTGGCTTACACTCCGGGATGCGGAAGCGTGTCTGAAGTAGGTTTCGCTCAGGAACTGGGATGCGACTTATGCAAGATTTTCCCGGGCGACGTGCTGGGTCCGAAACTGGTAAAAGGCATGCTGGCCCCGATGCCGTGGTCTAAACTGATGGTAACCGGTGGAGTAGAACCGACACAGGAAAATCTGACCTCTTGGATCAAGGCCGGCGTATTCTGCGTAGGTATGGGTTCCAAACTGTTCCCGAAGGACAAAGTAGCCGCAGAAGACTGGACTTACGTTACTGAGAAATGTAAGGAAGCACTGGGTTACATTGCAGAAGCCCGCAAATAAAACAGGAATTCATTTTGTTTAAAGGTGTATAAGTGAGAAGCCTCGCAATGTCTTTTCATACATTGCGGGGCTTTTTCATGTCTGTATGCAAAGGAATATTCATGAAAAAATACAAAAACGATGTCCCCTCCATGGATATGTGCACGAAAAATCCTATCTTTGCATGAAATTCTTCGCGAAATATGAAAATTAAGGAAATTGTGAATGCCCTTGAGATATTCGCGCCTCTGCCTTTACAGGACGGATTCGACAATGCCGGACTGCAAATCGGATTGACAGACGCGGAAGCTACAGGGGCTTTGTTGTGTCTGGACGTTACGGAAGCCGTGGTAGACGAAGCCATCACGCTGGGATATAACCTGATTGTGTCCCATCATCCGCTCATCTTCAAAGGCTACAAGTCAATCACCGGACGCGACTACGTGGAACGCTGCATCCTGAAGGCCATCAAAAACGATATTGTGATTTTCTCGATGCACACCAACCTGGACAATGCACCGCAGGGAGTGAACTTCAAGATTGCCGAAATCATCGGCCTGAAGAACCTGCGCATCCTAGAGCCGAAAGAAAACCAGCTGCTGAAACTGGTCACCTTTGTCCCCACAGCCCAGGCCGAAGAGGTGCGCCGCGCCTTGTTCGAAGCCGGATGCGGATGCATCGGCAACTACGACTCCTGCAGCTACAGCCTGGAAGGAAAGGGGACTTTCCGTGCACAGCCGGGCACACATCCTTTCTGCGGAGAAATTGGCCAGTTGCACGAAGAACAGGAAGTACGGGTAGAAACGGTGCTTCCGGCCTACCTGAAAGGGAAGGTGCAGAAGGCCCTCATCGAGGCCCATCCCTACGAGGAACCGGCCTACGACTTCTATCCCTTGCAGAACGAATGGGCACAAGCCGGTTCGGGACTGGTGGGCGAGCTGGAAGAGCCGGAAACAGAGACCGACTTTCTGCGTCGCGTGAAGAAACTGTTCGAAGTGGGCTGCGTGAAACACTCCCGTATGACGGGAAGACTTATCCAGAAGGTAGCCCTCTGCGGAGGGGCCGGAGCCTTTCTGCTGCCCAACGCAGTAGGTGCTCACGCCGATGTCTTCCTGACGGGTGAGGTGAAATATCACGACTATTTCAGCTACGAGAACGACATCCTGATAGCAGAGATAGGGCATTACGAAAGCGAACAATATACCAAAGATTTATTATATTCAATCATACGGGAGAAGTTTCCGACACTCGATGTCCAGCTGACGCGTGTCAATACCAATCCCATAAAATACTTGTAGAAAACTATGGCTAAAGAAGCAAAAAAAGATCCGAATGAATTGAGTGTAGAAGAAAAGCTGAGAGCGCTCTACCAGTTGCAAACCATGTTGTCGGAGATTGATAAAATCAAGACACTGAGAGGGGAGCTTCCGCTGGAAGTGCAGGACTTGGAAGACGAAGTGACCGGTTTGAGCACACGTATTGAAAAAATCAAGGGTGAAATTGAAGAATTGAAGTCAAATGTAGCCAGCAAGAAAATCGAAATCGAAACGGCCAAGACTTCAATCGACAAGTATAAGAGCCAGCAGGACAATGTGCGCAACAATCGTGAATACGACGTACTGACCAAGGAAATCGAATTCCAGAGCCTCGAAGTGGAACTCTGCGAAAAACGTATCAAAGAATACACTGCCGGCATCAAGGCCAAAGAAGAAGAAATCGTAAAGAGCGAGCAGATGCTGGAAGAAAGAAAGAAAGACTTGGAAGTAAAGAAAAACGAACTGGACGAAATTGTAGCCGAAACCAAGCAGGAAGAGGAAAAGCTGAGAGAAAAAGCAAAGAACTTGGAAGCTACCATCGAACCGCGTCTGCTTCAGGCTTTCAAGCGTATCCGCAAGAACTCACGCAACGGTCTGGGTATCACTTACGTGCAGCGTGACGCCTGCGGAGGTTGCTTCAACAAGATTCCGCCTCAGAAACAGCTCGACATCCGCATGCGCAAGAAAATCATCGTTTGCGAATACTGTGGTCGTATCATGATTGACCCGGAATTGGCTGGAGTAGAAACAGAAAAGCACTTGGAAACAAAAACGAAATAAGCACCGAAATCCGGTGACTGGAAAGAAGGGATTCCCCTCCGTGGGGATTCCTTCTTTTTTTATGCCTTACAAGTCGGCATAGCGGGGAATGTCGGGGAGGAAATAATACGTGTTGCGTGCATAGTCGATGCGGCAGCAATAATGGTGGAGTCCGTTGCTCACCACCAGGTAATCCACCTTCAGCACCATGTTGTAGCGCGTAATCTGGTCGAAGACCGTCTGCGTAATTTCCACCGTAGGGGCCTTGTACTCCACAATCATCTGCGGAGTCAGGTCTCGGCGGTAGAGCACCGTGTCGCAGCGTTTCTTCGTCCCGTTCAGGCTGATCTGTATCTCATTGGCCAGCAACCCTTGCGGATAGCCTTTCACTTCCAGCAGAAAATGCGTGAAATGCTGGCGCACCCATTCTTCCGGAGTCAGCGCCACATAGCGGCGGCGGATTACGTCGAATATCACGTGTTTCCCGTCGCGCTGCGCAATCTTGGCGTCAAAAGCGGGTAAGTTCAATGCATCCATAAGCGTCCTTTTATTACGGGGCAAAGATACGCTATTTTCCCAAAACCACATAAAAGCCGAATTATTTTCCAAAATCTGCAGGTCTCCAGTGCGAGAAAATCCCGAATTCTTTTTCCTGTTTGCATTATTATTGTACATTTGCGTAAATAGAACGTGGTTTCACGTTTCTGAGAAAACCTTATTGGCAACACAAATTCTGAAATCCAATGAAAACAAAAGAAGAAATAGTAGCAAACTGGCTGCCGCGCTACACCAAGCGGAAGCTGGAAGACTTTGGTGAATACATCCTGTTGACGAACTTCAACAACTACGTCGAAATCTTTGCCGAACGGTTCAACGTGCCCATTCTGGGACGCGACGCCAACATGATTTCGGCCCATGCGGAGGGAATCACCATCATCAACTTCGGGATGGGAAGCCCCAACGCCGCTATTATCATGGACCTGCTGAGTGCCGTGCATCCCAAGGCGTGCCTCTTCCTGGGCAAGTGCGGGGGCATCGACAAGAAGAACCAGATAGGCGACCTGATTCTCCCCATTGCCGCCATCCGCGGCGAAGGAACGTCGAACGACTATTATCCACCCGAGGTACCGGCACTTCCGGCCTTCATGCTCCAGCGTGCCGTATCTTCAGCCATCCGTGACCACTCGCGCGACTACTGGACGGGTACAATCTACACCACCAACCGCCGTATCTGGGAGCACGACGAGGACTTCAAGAAGTACCTCGTGAAAACCCGTGCCATGGCGGTGGATATGGAGACAGCCACCTTGTTCACCACCGGATTTGCCAACCACATCCCGACGGGCGCCCTGCTGCTCGTATCCGACCAACCCATGATTCCGGAAGGCGTGAAGACCGAACAGAGCGACTCGATGGTGACCAAGAACTTCGTCCATGAGCACGTAGAAATCGGCATCGATGCCCTGCGCATGATCATCGACGAAAAGAAGACCGTGAAACACCTGAAATTCGACTGGTAAACGAGGCAGGAGACAATGGCAAAGGAAGTCACATACGAAGAGATTGTACGCAACCTGAAGAACCGGGTCTACGCGCCTGTCTATTTTCTGATGGGCGAAGAGGATTACTACATCGACCGGATTGCCGACTACATCATCGACACCGTGCTGAACGAGACGGAAAAGGAATTTAACCTGACCGTAACCTACGGGGCAGATACTGACGTGCCCAACGTCATCAATGCCGCCAAGCGTTATCCGATGATGTCGGAATACCAGGTAGTGGTGGTCAAGGAGGCACAGAGCCTGAAGCGCCTCGACGAGCTGGCCTTCTATCTGCAGAAGCCCCAGAAATCGACTATCTTGGTAATCTGCTACAAGCACGGCAGCATCGACCGCCGGAAGAAGCTGGCCGCCGAAATCGAAAAGAACGGCGTGCTCTTCGAATCGCGCAAGCTCAAGGACAGCCAGCTGCCCGGTTTCATCTCGTCGTACTTAAAGCGCCGGAAGGTGGAAATCGAGCCCAAGGCTTCGGAGATGATGGCCGAGTTCGTGGGAGCCGACCTGAACCGCATGGCGGGCGAACTGGAGAAACTCATCCTCACGCTTCCGGCTGGTATGCGCAGAATCACGCCGGAGCAGATAGAGCGCAACATCGGTATCAGCAAGGACTATAATAACTTCGAGCTGAGGAATGCGCTGGTGGAAAAGAACGTACTGAAGGCCAACAAAATCATCAAGTATTTCGAGGAAAATCCCAAGAACAATCCGTTGCAGATGACGCTGGCCATCCTGTTCAATTTCTTCTCCAACCTGATGCTGGCCTATTATGCTCCCGAGAAATCCGACCATGGAATCGCCGCCCAGCTGGGCCTGAAAAGTCCGTGGCAGGCGAAGGATTACATGCTGGCCATGCGCCGTTATTCAGGCGTGAAGGTGATGCAGATTATCCATGCCATCCGCGAATGCGATGCCAAGTCAAAAGGCATCGGCAATCCGTCCACGCCCGACGGGGAACTGCTGCGCGATCTGATTTACTTTATCCTGCACTAAATTTTCTCTCCGAAGCGGAGAGGTTACGATAAGCCCTCAAAAAAGCGGCATACATTCGGAAAATCGCCGGATGTATGCCGCTTTTTTCGTTTGCGCGAGAATTGAAAATTCCGGAGCGAAATACAAATGGACGTCAAATTTTGAATTCTCACGAAGTTTCCCTACAAACGGTCAATTACAAGTAGAAGTGGATAGGTGAAAATACAAAAGTAAACCCAATAATATGTAGATTTGTATAGTTTACATTTGTATTTGTCTATTTTACATAGTACAAATGTAAACTTTTAGAATCGGATAGGGGAGTGATTACACTGATACAAAGCGATTTACAAGAATAAACCGTTACACATCTAAATGTAAACGAATAAATATAACCTTTACTTTAATAATACATAATACACTGATTACCAGCAATTATAAGACAAAAATCCACAAATACCTTCAACAAAACAAGGGAATACAGCGAATAAATTTCAATTTCAGCCCTAAATACACATGTATATCTACATAACACAATGAATACCAAATAAATAATCATTTATAATAAAGTAGATTACAAATGTATTTACACTTGTACAGAAGCAATATTATACAAATGGAACACATTGTTTTACATCTGTAACGATGTAAATTTAGATTTATAAATTTGTATTTCTAAATTTAAAGGATTACTTTTGTAATCAATAAACAAAGCCATTTCCATTTGTATATGAAGGACCGGATTCTAAAAATCATGCAAAAAGAGGGATTGACGAACGCCGAATTCGCCGAAAAGATAGGGATTTCCACCTCGTCACTGTCGCACATCTTCAGCGGACGAAACAAACCGAGCCTGGAAGTCGTGATGCGCATCCACAAAGCCTGTCCGTATGTCAACATCAACTGGCTGCTCTACGGAGAAGGCGAAATGGAAGAAAGTGCTCCCGCCGTGACAGGCATGGACTTGTTCACCCAACCATTTGAGAATCCAAAAAACACGACCGACGAACCGGATTCTCCCGATTTTTGCAAGGAGAACGAGGTTTCCAAGGTAGTTTATCCCCCTAAAGAGATTATCAGAGAGGAAGTTAAGTACATCGAAAAGCCGCATCCGAAGATTACCGAAATACGCATTTTCTTCGACAACGGCACCTACGAGGTCTTCAAACCCGAAAAATAACACCCCGCACGGGAAAAGCATTCCCCCGGGAGCTAGGCATATAAAAGGTAAATTCGTATCTTTGCGTGAAAGAAACGAATTTACCTTTTTTATATGAAGAAATACATCTTAGATTTGACAGTCACCGAGAACCTTCGCCTGCACGCGAACTACGTTCTCATCAAGCTGACGCAAGAGGCTCCCTTGCCCGAAATGCTTCCGGGACAGTTTGCCGAAATCCGGGTGGACGGCTCGCCGACTACTTTCCTGCGTCGCCCCATTTCCATCAACTATGTAGATAGAGAGAAAAACGAAGTGTGGTTCCTCGTCCAGCTCGTGGGCGACGGTACCCGTAAACTGGCCACCGTAGAGAAAGGCGACACGGTGAACGTGGTGCTCCCGCTGGGCAACGGATTCACAATTCCGGATTCGCCCGACACCAAGGTGCTGCTCGTGGGCGGCGGCGTGGGTACAGCTCCCATGCTCTACTTGGGTGAAGCCCTCCTGAAACGGGGATGCAAGCCGACCTTCCTGCTGGGTGCCCGCTCGCAGAACGACCTGCTCCAGCTGGAAGAGTTCAAAGCTCTCGGCGACGTGTACACCACCACCGAAGATGGCAGCATGGGCGAAAAAGGATACGTCACCATGCACAGCGTACTGAAAGAAAAACGATTCGACCTGATCTGCACCTGCGGCCCAAAACCCATGATGGTGGCAGTGGCCAAGTATGCCAAGGCAGAAGGCATCGAATGTGAAGTGTCACTGGAAAACACCATGGCCTGCGGCGTCGGCGCCTGCCTCTGCTGCGTGGAAAAGACCGACGAGGGACATGTGTGCGTATGTAAAGAAGGTCCGGTATTTAATATAAAGAAACTATTATGGCAGATTTAAGCGTAAACATCGGTAAATTGAACATGTCGAACCCGGTCATGACCGCATCGGGTACATTCGGATATGGACTGGAGTTCCAGGATTTCGTCGACCTGGAGAAAATCGGAGGCATCATCGTGAAGGGTACCACGCTCCACCATCGGGAAGGAAACCCTTATCCGCGTATGGCCGAAACGCCCATGGGTATGCTCAATGCCGTGGGATTGCAGAACAAGGGCGTGCATTATTTTGTAGACCACATCTATCCGCAGATTAAGGACATCCGCACGAACATGATTGTGAACGTGTCCGGCTCACAGGTGGAAGACTATGCCGAAACGGCTTCCATCATCAACGAACTGGAAAACATCCCGGCCATCGAGCTGAACATTTCCTGCCCGAACGTGAAGCAAGGAGGAATGGCTTTCGGTGTGACGGCCCACGGAGCAGCCGAAGTGGTGAGCGCCGTGCGCAAGGTCTACAAGAAGACTTTGATTGTGAAGCTGTCGCCCAACGTGACCGACATCACCGAAATTGCCCGTGCGGCCGAAGGTGCCGGAGCCGACAGCGTGTCGCTCATCAACACCCTGCTGGGTATGGCCATCGACGCGGAGAAGCGCCGTCCGGTGCTGTCTACCGTAACCGGCGGTATGAGCGGTGCAGCAGTAAAACCCATCGCCCTGCGCATGGTATGGCAGGTGGCCAAGGCCGTGAAAATTCCGGTAGTAGGTCTGGGCGGTATCATGAACTGGAAGGATGCCGTGGAATTCCTGCTGGCCGGTGCCACTGCCATCCAAATCGGTACGGCCAACTTCATCGACCCGGCCATCACCGTGAAAGTGGCCGAAGGCATCAACGACTATCTGGACCGTCACGGATACAGTTCCGTACGCGACATCATCGGGGCATTGGAAGTCTGAAAACCGGCTTCTCAGTGCCCGAAAACAAGCAATTGAAAAACGTCGAAGCGTTCGTCACAAAACGCTTCGACGTTTTCTTTTAAACGCCTAAGAGTTTTGATTGAAACGCCTAAGCGTTTTCCTTCAAACGTCGAAGCGTTTTAATTGAAATGCCTAGACGTTTTAGGACGAACGCCTAAGCGTTTTCCTGAGATAACCTTACATTCTCGTATAAACGCAAAATGAATATAATCGGTATTATGTTTAATTATAAAAAGAAGCAATCCCCTTTTCTGTAAAAATCAAACGAAAAAAGAAAGTAACTACAAAAAGAATAGCTTCAGAAGCTTTTTAAAGACCTCTAGGAGTCAAAACAAGATTCAGACAAAGGATTATATTCCCCACAAAAAATTCTACAATAGACGCCGATTTTATTCAGTCTCTAGAATTCTTTTTGTTCAGGCTGGCTAAAATTTATGCTTAATCAACGAATCCCTCAGATTTTTACGTTGAGCCCTGAATCCTTCAATGTATTTATGCAATAATAAACAACAAAAAAAGCATCTTCGAATGGAAGATGCTTTTCGTGACCGCGACAGGATTCAAACCTGTAACCGGCTGATCCGTAGTCAGCTACTCTATTCAGTTGAGCTACGCGGCCA
>OIEN01000445.1_pt1 | contig 25978 bp, 26 predicted proteins | sample 1581741 | NCBI WGS metagenome assembly OIEN01 (sample SAMN01760944, study PRJEB22395) | human gut metagenome | reverse complement strand
ACCTATTAGGAACAGGGGTATCAGACTACACAAGGAAAAACAATATATATGACCTCGCAGGTAATTGCTTGGAGTGGACTACAGAGTCCGACTCTTCAGGTATTCGAGTTGGCAGGGGCCGGCAGTTGCAACGAAGATGATTTTGACCGTCCAGCTTACGGCCGCTACGACGATTCTCAAGTCTTCTACGGCGATGTCGTTTCTTTCCGCTCCTCACTTTATGTATCGCTGTAAGCTTGCGGGCGATTTGGTAATTGAATAAATGATGGTAGTTTTAGGGTAAGACTACCAGAAGCTAAGATAGGAGCCTTTAAGAGGGCTCCTATATCTTTTCCCCCAAAAATATGTTATAATACCTAAAGAGGTAATTTATGAAATCGATTTTAGTTGTTGAAGATAATGAAGCCATTATTAAGGGCTTAAAGTATTTGCTGGAGCAGGAGCAATTTCATGTTATAGCTTGCAAAAACATTGAAGAAACTATGAATGTTATAGGGAAGCAAGATATCGATTTGGCTGTGTTGGATATTACTTTGCCGGATGGTAGTGGGTTTGAGATGTGTGAGTATATTAAGAAATATACGAATACTCCTATAATTTTTTTAACTGCAAGAGATGAGGAGCAGGATGTTGTGAAGGGGCTGGATATGGGGGCTGAGGATTATATTGTTAAGCCTTTTAGGAATAGGGAGTTGTTGTCTAGGATTAATAATGTTTTAAGGAGATTTAACACTGAAAGTAATAAGATTATATATAATAATATTCAAATTAACTTAGATGAAAAGAGTGTTTTAGTGGATGGTAATGATATTGGGTTAACTGCGTTGGAGTATAAAATTTTAAGCTTGCTATTTATGAATATTGGCAAGACTGTAACTCGTGAGCAGATTTTAGAGAAGATATGGGATGTAGCAGGAAATTTTGTTAATGATAATACTCTTACTGTGTATATAAAAAGAATTAGAAATAAACTTGGAGAAGAGGATTGTATTAAAACAATAAAGGGTATAGGATATCAAATACCAGGAGGGAAGGTTAGTTGAATATATTTAAGAACAGGAGTTTTAGAAAAACCATAGTATTAGGTGTACTTCTAATAATTATTACAACTTTTATATTTGGAATTATAAATAGCTTGCAATATAAAAAGTATTTAAAAACTGTTAATAGTAAAATTGATGTTATAATAAATAAGGTAATTGAAAAGTACCCAGAAATTACTGAAGATGATATTATGGAGATTTTGAGAAGTGAAGAAACTCCGCAAAATAATCTTTTAGAAAAATATGGATATGATTCAGATATTGCTTATATTAAGCAATTAGATGAATTAATTGAAACAAATAAAAAGCAAAATATAATATATATTGTGGTTGTAGAGCTTATTGCACTTGGAATTTACCTTGTGTATGTTATAAGCCAAGAGAAAAAAATTAAAGAAATAAATGACTATATTAATGGAATAAACAATAAAAACTATACATTAAAAATAGAAGAAAACAATAATAGTGAACTTTCAAGGCTTAGAAATGAACTGTACAAAACCACAGTGCTTTTAAAAGAAACCGCAGAACTGAGTGTAAAGGAAAAAGAAAACTTAAGTACAGCAATTGCAGATATTTCACATCAATTAAAGACACCACTTACATCAATCAGAATAATGCTAGATAATATTCAAGATGACCCTGATATGGAAAAAGAAGTAAGAGAAGATTTTTTAATGGAAATAAGCAAACAAATAGACTGGATAAGCTCCCTTGTTATTTCTCTTCTTAAAATTGCAAAATTTGATGCAGGAACGATTAAGATGGAGAATGAAGAAATACATGTTCAAAAGCTAATTGATGCAGTAATTGGAAATTTAGCTATTTTAATTGAACTCAAAGAGATTGAAATAATTACGAAAATAGATGAAAAAGCTGTGTTTCTTGCAGACTATAAATGGCAACAAGAAGCATTAACAAATATATTGAAAAATGCAATTGAACATAGTAATCAAAAATCTAAAATCTACATAGAGGTTGAGAACACAAGTGTGTTTTTAAAAATCAAAATAAGAGATGAAGGACAGGGAATAAGTAAATTTGACCAGAAGCATATATTTGAAAGGTTTTACAAGGCAAAAAACAGTAGTGAAAATAGCATTGGAATAGGGCTTGCTCTTGCTAAAACAATAATTGAGAAAAATAATGGATATGTAAAGGTAGATTCAGAAGTTGGAAAAGGAACAACTTTTGAGATAAAATATTTAAAGTAAATGGGAGGAATGTAATAAATGTCGTTTTCAACAGATGTTAGAGATGAATTATTGGGACTTAAAATGTGGGATGTAAATAGCAGTTTGAAACAGGAAGAGCAATTAGCAAGGCTATCTATAAGGGAAGCTTTTATTAAATCTGGTTCTATTACAGACCCTAATAAAGAGTATCATTTGGAAGTGCTGTTTAAAACTAAGAAAAAGGCAGCAGAGTATAAAAGTATTTTAGAAAATTTTGAAATAGAGGCCAAGATTATTAAAAAGGGAAGCGGATATATTACTTATATAAAGGACAGTGAAGATATTGTGAACTTCCTTGCCCTAGTAGGTGCAAACAATGGAGTTTTAAGGTTTGAGGAAATACGAGTTTTAAAGGATGCAAGAAACAGCGTAAATAGAATTGTAAATTGCGAAACAGCAAATTTGAATAAAACACTAAGCGCTTCTGAAAATCAAATTAAGGCTATAAAGTTTTTAAAGCAAAAACGAAAATTCAATTCTTTACCAGAAGAATTAAAAGAAATTGCAGAAATTAGGCAGAAAAATCCGGAAGCTTCGTATGAAGAAATTCGGCCAGATGCTTGAAAAGAATTTGAGCAAATCAGGTGTAAGCCATAGATTGAGTAGTATAGTAAAAATTGCAAAGGAATTAGAAAATGGATAAAGAAAAAAATATAGGTTTGTATATACATATACCTTTTTGTGCACATAAATGCGATTATTGCGATTTTATCTCTTTTGAAAATATTGGTGGTAAGATAAGCCAGTATATAGAGGCACTTATAAAGGAATTAGAACACGAAAAATTAGATAGGTATAATATAGAAACAATTTATATAGGAGGGGGAACTCCTTCATTTATAGAAAGTAAATATATTGTGCAGATTCTTAGCAAAATTAATAAGGAGAATGCAAAAGAAATAACAATAGAAGTAAATCCAGGGACTGTTACAGAGGAAAAGCTAAAAGATTATATTAAGGCAGGAGTAAATAGAATAAGCATAGGGCTACAAAGTACTGATAATGCTATTTTAAGGCAAATAGGAAGAATACATAATTTTGAACAATTTTTAGAAACATACAATTTAGCAAGAAAAGTTGGGTTTAAAAATATAAATGTTGATTTAATGATAGGTTTGCCAAATCAGAGTTTGAAAATAGTAGAGGACTCATTAGAAAAAGTTATAGAATTAAATCCAGAGCATATATCAGTATATTCCTTAATCGTTGAAGAAAATACTAAGATTGAGGGTAAGATAAGTAACGGGATATTAGAACTTCCAAGCGAAGAGTTGGAAAGAAAAATGTATTGGCTTGTTAAAAATAGGCTAGAAGAAGCGGGATACAAGCACTATGAAATATCAAATTTTGCAAAACCGGGGTTTGAATCTAAACATAATGTGGACTGTTGGGAACAAAAGGAATACATCGGAATAGGCTTAGCAGCACATTCTTATATGAACAAAGCAAGGTATTCAAATACAGCTAATTTTGAAAAATACTGCGAAAATCCTATGGAAAATAGAACAGTACATGAACACCAAACCGAAGAAACTCAGGCAAAAGAGTATATGCTTCTAGGCTTAAGGAAGATAGATGGAGTAGATATACAGAAATTCAAGAACAAATTTGTACATAACCCCATATACTTATATAAAGATAAGTTAAATAAATTGGTTAAGGATAATTTGCTAGAAATAGACATAAACTATATTAAATTAACTGATAAGGGAATAGATTTAGCCAATATAGTGTGGGAGGAATTTATTTGAATAATGTAATATATTTAGACTATGCAGCAACAACAGGTGTTAAAGATGAAGTTTTAAAAGAGATGTTACCATATTTCGGAATTGAATATGGTAACCCTTCTTCTATATATGGAATTGGAAGACATGCCAAAAAAGCTATAGAGGAGGCACGCCAAAGGGTTGCTAGGGCAATTAATGCACAGCCAAAGGAAATATATTTTACTGGTTGTGGAAGTGAAAGTGATAATACAGCTCTTAAAGGAATTGCTAGAAGTTTGAAAAACAGAGGTAACCATATTATAACAAGTAAAATAGAGCACCATGCAATTTTAAATAGTTGCAAAAGCTTAGAAAAAGAAGGATTTGAGGTAACATATTTAAATGTCGATAAAGAAGGCTTAATTAATTTGCAGGAATTGGAAAATTCAATTACTAATAATACAATATTAATTTCAATAATGACAGCAAATAATGAAATAGGTACAATTCAACCTATAAAGGAAATTGGACAGATTGCTAAAGAACATAATGTTTATTTCCATACAGATAGTGTTCAAGCAATAGGAAATTTGAAAATTGATGTAAATCAAATGAATATTGATAGTTTATCAATGTCTGCACATAAATTTTATGGCCCCAAGGGTGTAGGAGCTTTATATGTAAGAGATGGTGTTCCTTTTGAAAAGTTGCAAGATGGAGGACATCAGGAAAAAGATAAAAGGGCTGGTACAGAAAATACAGCAGGAATAGTGGGACTTGGAAAAGCAATAGAATTGGCATATAAAAATATAGATAGTTATAATGAAAAATTATTGGACTTAAGAGAGTTCTATTTTTCAAGAATAAAGCAGGAGTTTAGTGAAGTTAAAATAAATGGGCACAGAAATAAAAGACTTCCAGGGAATGCAAATGTTTCATTTAAAGGAGTTAATGGAGGGGACTTGTTGCTGAGATTAGATGAGATGGGCATATGTGCATCTACTGGTTCTGCTTGTAATTCAGCTTCAGCAGAACCTTCGCATGTACTAGTAGCAATAGGAGTGGAGCCAGAATATTTACAAGGGTCTCTTAGAACAACTTTTGGAGAGAAAACTCATAGAGATGATATAAATTATTTGGTTACTTGTTTAAAAAAGATAATTAAAGAGTGTAAGTAAATTTACACTCTTAATTTCTTTATTTCTTTTAATTCAGCTGTTAAGTTTGCCATTTCTTGAGACCTTACATTGTAGGCTGTTTTGTACTCCTCAAGAACGGTTTTGTAATTTTCTACAGTTTCGCCAGGAGCGAATAGTTGGAACATTCCTGCTGTGTAATATTCAATGTCGTTTTTTCTTGTAGCTTTATTTTTTTTGTTTTCATAGATTTGAATTTGTTTTAGTCGAGATTGTTCTTTTTTTAGGTAATCAACATATAAACCTAAATTGTATAGTTCATAGGCTGTATCATCAATAATAACTTTTATTAAGGCTTTTACTGCGGTTGGGTTAACTTTACCATATTTTTCATGGTTCTTTTTATTTGGCTTAGTTTCAGATACTAGGATTTTTAGTGTGTCGCAAACACCAATGTGAGTTTTATATTGTCTTTTACTTGTAATTGCATCAAATTCATCTGCAACTCTAATTATTTGACCTTCAAGAGGTATGTCCTTTTTTTCAAGTCCTTTTGGATAACCAGAGCCATTTAGACCCTCGTGGTGGTATATTGGGCCGGCAGCATATGGTCTTAGTTTTGGATCTTTCATACATATTTGGTAGCCAATGGTTGTGTGAGTTTTCATAATTTCGAATTCCTCTGGAGTTAATGCAGAAGTTTTTTGAAGAATAGCAGAAGGAATAAATTGTTTCCCAATATCATGCAAATAAGCACACATTGTGCAATAAACAGTAAAATAATCTTTCATGTGCATATATTCACACATCCTACAAGTTAAACTTGCAACATTCTCAGAATGCTGCCTAGTAAAAACATCCAAACTCCCGAAGCATAGAAAGCTGATAACGCATGCTTTCGTTTAAATCATAACTTTTTAAATTAGTACTATTATAAAAATCTATCTTATATTCTTTCATAAAAACACCCAAAAAAATTTTATACTTAAATGATAGTTAAGTCAAGTGATTTTGAAAAAAAATTAAAAAAATTAGCAATAACTATTGACATTTGCTAAAATAAGGTGTATGATATTAGCAGTCTGAGAAAAGGACTGCTAATTTTTGAGGTGAGGGTTATGTTGGAACAAAGGCAGAGGCAAGTTTTACAGGCTATAATTGAAGAGTATATTAATACAGCTGAGCCAGTGAGTTCAGGTACTATTGTGGAGAGTTATAATTTAGGTTGCAGTAGTGCTACGATTAGAAATGATATGGCTGAGTTGGAGAGACTTGGGTATATTGAGAAGACTCATACATCATCAGGTAGGGTTCCATCTGCTAAGGGTTATAGATTTTATGTTGATGAACTTTTGAATGATGAGAAGATTAGCTTAGATGAGATTCAGTTTATTAAGTCTAAACTTGAGACAAAGGTAAATGAAATTGAGGATTTAACTAAAATTGCAACAGATACTATTTCGGAAATTACACATTACACAACAGTTGCAATAGGACCAGAGGCAAGTAATAATGTTATAACAGATGTTAAACTGGTTCCACTTGGAAATAGATTGCTAATGGCAGTTGTTTTAACAGAAAATGGAGCAATAAAGGAAACTATTATTAAATATAATGAAGATATAACAGAAACACAAGTGGATAATATAAACTACTTATTTAAAAGAAAACTAATAGGAAAACCACTTACAAAAATAGATAAACCTATGGAAGAATATATCTTAGAGTCAATGGAAGACCAAGTGGATGTTATTAAGCCAATAATTGCTCAAATGAATAAATCTCTTGAACAATCAGAACATATATACTTAGAAGGTGCAAACAATGTATTCGATTTTCCAGAATTTAGAAAAATTGATACAGCAAGAAATTTTTTAAGTATTCTTGATACAAAAGAGCAAGTAATGGAAATACTAAACTCAGGATTGGCAAAAGACATAAATATTTACATTGGAGAAGAAAATGAACAGGATGCTTTAAAAGATTTAAGTGTAGTAACATTTAAACATACTGTAGGAAATAAAGATTTGGGAACAATAGGTATTATTGGACCAAAAAGAATGGACTATTCAAAAGTAATTTCAGTAATGAAATATATAAGCAAAAAATTAAACGAAAAGTTTAAAGATGATTAGTTGGAAGGAGAGAATAAAATGTCAGAGGAAAACAAAGAAGAAGTGTCACAAGAAGTAAAACAAGATGAAAATGCAGAACTTACAAAAACAGAACAAAAACTTGAGGAAACTGTTGATAGACTAAAAAGAGTAATGGCAGAGTTTGAAAATTACAAAAAGAGGAATACTAAGGAAAAAGAAAACTTATACAATTCAATACTTGCAGATATAATATCAAGTTTCTTACCAGTATTAGATAACTTAGAAAAGGCAGCAGATAGCAAAACAGAAGATGCAAATATGAAACAAGGCATAGAACTTGTAGTAAAACAAATACATGATATATTTACAAAATTTGGAGTAGAAACAATCGAAACAGTTGGAAAACCATTTGACCCAGAAATACACGAAGCAGTAAGCAGTGTACAAGATGAGTCTTTAGGCGAAAAAATAATAAAAGAAGAATTTAGAAAAGGCTACAAAATAGGACCAAAAGTTATACGCCACTCAATGGTAATTGTAGCAAATTAATTAGTTATTAATTTTAAAATATATAAATTTTAAGGAGGTTGACAATATATGTCAAAAATTATAGGTATCGACTTAGGTACAACAAACTCATGTGTAGCAGTTATGGAGGGTGGAGAACCAGTTGTAATTCCAAACCCAGAAGGAAATAGAACAACACCATCTGTAGTTGCATTTTCAAAAAATGGTGAAAGATTAGTTGGACAAATAGCAAAACGTCAAGCAGTAACTAACCCAGACCATACAGTAATCTCTATTAAAAGAGATATGGGAACAGACAAAAAAGTTAAAATTGATGGAGAAGAATTCTCTCCACAAGAAATATCAGCAATGATATTACAAAAATTAAAAGCAGATGCAGAAAATTATTTAGGACAAAAAGTAACTCAAGCAGTTATAACAGTTCCAGCATATTTCAGCGACAGCCAAAGACAAGCAACAAAAGATGCAGGAAAAATTGCAGGACTAGAAGTTCTAAGAATTATAAACGAACCAACAGCAGCAGCACTTGCTTATGGTATGGATAAAGAAGACAAAGACCAAAAAATAATGGTTTACGACTTAGGTGGAGGTACATTCGATGTATCTATACTAGATATTGGCGATGGAGTATTTGAAGTTCTAGCAACAAGCGGAAACAACAGACTAGGTGGAGATGACTTTGATGATAGAATTATAAAATACTTAGTTGATGAATTCAAAAAATCAAACGGTATTGATTTAAGCACAGATAAAATGGCTATGCAAAGACTAAAAGAAGCTGCAGAAAAAGCTAAAATAGAATTATCTGGTGTTGGCCAAACAAATATTAACCTACCATTTATTACAGCAGATAGCACAGGTCCAAAACACTTAGATGTAACATTAACAAGAGCAAAATTTGAGGAATTAATTAGAGATTTAATTGATGCTACAACAGGACCAGTTAACCAAGCTCTAAAAGATGCTGGATTAACAGCAGACAAAATTGACCAAGTATTATTAGTTGGTGGTTCAACAAGAGTTCCTGCAGTTCAAGAAGCTGTAAGAAAAATAACAAACAAAGAACCAAATAAAGGAATAAACCCAGATGAATGTGTTGCAATTGGTGCAGCAATTCAGGCAGGAGTTCTTTCAGGAGATGTTAAAGACTTAGTATTACTAGATGTAACACCACTATCATTAGGTATTGAAACATATGGTGGAGTATTTACAAAATTAATTGAAAGAAATACAACAATACCAACTAAAAAATCACAAGTATTTTCAACAGCAGCAGATGGTCAAACAAGCGTTGAAGTTCATGTATTACAAGGTGAACGTGAAATGGCTGCATACAATAAAACATTAGGAAGATTCCAATTAACAGGAATACCACCAGCACCAAGAGGAGTTCCACAAATCGAAGTAACATTTGATATTGATGCAAACGGTATAGTACATGTATCTGCAAAAGATATGGCAACAGGTAATGAGCAAAACGTTTCAATAACTGCAAGTTCAAACTTATCTGAGGAAGATATTGATAAAGCTGTTAAAGATGCAGAGGCACATGCAGCAGAAGATAAGAAGAAAAAAGAAGAAGTTGAAGTTAAAAACAATGCAGAAAGCTTAGTATATAGTAGCCAAAAGACTTTAGATGAATTAGGAGACAAGATTAGTGGCGAAGAGAAGGCTAAAGTTGAGACTGAGATTGATAATGTTAAAAAAGCTTTGGAGACAAATAATACAGAAACAATTAAAGAGGCAACAGAGAAATTAACTCAAGTGTTCTATCAAATTTCTGAGAAGTTATATAAGGCAAATGCTGCAGCACAAGGCGCAAATGGAGCTGAAGGTGCAGAAGCAAATACAGAAAATAATGCAAATAATGGAAATGTTTATGATGCTGATTATAAAGTTGAAGATGATGGAAATAGTGACAATAAATAGATTCTAAGTATTGGGCGGGTGGTTTGCAGTCCGCCCAATCTGGTTTGTGAGTTATATGTGTAGTATTGTTTTTGATAATATAGATATAATTTACAAAAAAAGGAGTAAGTAGTTAAGATGGCAAATAAAAGAGATTATTATGAAGTTTTAGGTGTTGATAAAAATGTTAGTGAAGAGGATTTAAAGAAGGCTTATAGGAAGCTGGCTAAAAAGTATCATCCTGATGCAAATCCGGATAATAAGAAAGAAGCTGAGGAGAAGTTTAAAGAGGTTTCTGAAGCGTATGAGACTTTGTCTGATCCTCAAAAGAGAAGAATGTATGATCAATTTGGCCCTGATGGACCACAAGGCTTTGGCGGAGGTGCAGGAGGACCTGGTGGTGGTTATTATTCTTATACAGGTTCTGGCTTTAATGGCTTTAGTGGCTTTGATGGTTTCGGAAGCGATTTTGGAGATATTGGTGATATTTTCTCAAGTTTCTTCGGAGGAGGTTCTGGATTTGGTTCAAGAACAAGACAAAGATCAGCAGGACCTAAAAAGGGTAGAGATTTAAAATATAATTTAGATGTTACTTTTGAGGAAGCTTATTCAGGCGTAAAAAAAGAGATTACTATTATGCGTGAAGAGGAATGTCCAACATGCCATGGAACAAAGGCAAAACCAGGAACAAAGACATCTACATGTGCAGCATGCCATGGCTCAGGTAGGGTTACTCAAACTGTTTCAACAATTTTAGGTCAAATGCAAACAACAAAAACTTGTCCGGAATGTGGTGGAGAAGGAACTAAAATAGAAGAAAAGTGCCCGGATTGTAAAGGAAAAGGTACAATTCGTAAAACAGTAAAAATTAAAATATCAATACCAGCAGGAATTGATAATGACCAAACTATAGTATTAAAGGGAGAAGGAGAATCTGGTACAAAAGGTGGACCAAAAGGAGATTTATATGTTGTAGTTACAGTAAGGAACCATAGGGTATTTAAAAGACAAGGAAACACTGTAATTTGCGAAGTACCTATAACATTTACACAAGCAACACTAGGTGCAAATTTAAAAATACCAATGGTAGATGGAACAGAGGAAATTTACCCAATACCAGAAGGTACACAAAGTGGAACAAAATTTACAATAAAAGGCAAAGGATTTAAAGCGGTAAATAGTACATATCATGGAGATTTTGTCTTCGTTGTAAATGTACAAATTCCAAAGAGACTTACAACAGAACAAAGAGATCTACTTACAAAGCTTGCAAAAACAATGAATGAACAACCTCCAATTAAAAAGAGAGGAATATTTGGATAAAATGAAAAAATAGCAGAATTTTGCAAAATTCTGCTATTTTTTGACTTCACAAATGAGGAAAAGTGTGGTACAATTATTATAGTATTTTGTTTGAAGGAGAGTTATTATATGAACCAAGAAAGTAAACCCAAAATTAGTGCAATGCAAAGAACCGAAACTGCATGGGATGAAAAAAAGTATATGGATATTTTAAAATCCGCAATTATTAATGCCAATAGTGTTAATAGGTCAGGAGATAAACCAATGGCGGCCTTATGGGATAAGTTCGATTCACACTTGACTTATAGGTTAGTGCATGAATTAAATGCTGCATCTGTTATTAAAAGATTAGCAGAAGGTATTGGACTTAATGGAGAACTTGCATATGTAGGTATGATGATGCATGATGTTGGACATCCATTTAGTGCACATGATGGTGAGGAAATTTTCACATCACTTGGAAAAATAAATAATTGCGGTTATTTTCACCACAATGCCAAAGGTATTGAAATTATACAAGCTGAAAATATTTTAAATACTGCATTAAGCATGATTCCAAATATTGATAATTTACCAGAATTAAAAGAAAAGCTTGAAATGGATTTTAACTATTTTCTTGATATTGTTATTTCACATGATGGTGAGGCAAAACCAGGAGAAGAAAACAAACAGCCAGAACACTATGATACTATTAAAGAAGCAGTTGAAGATAAACTTGAAAGATCAAACACAAAAAATGATTATAAATTTACATCACAAATTCCAGAAGGAATGCTTGGAAAATATGCTGATGTTATAGCATATTTAAGCAGTGATATAAGAGATGGTTTCAGACTTGGAATTTTAAAAACATTTAATGATAAATATTTAGAACTATTTGGTGCTATTATATCAGAAAATTATTTGGATATTGAAAATAGTGAAGAAGACAGAATTGAGGCTATTAAAATTGCTAAAAATAAACTTGCATCAATACAAGAAAAATATTTAGAAGAAACTTCAGAAGATGTTTTTGCAGACAGCAACAAGGAAATATTAGACATAACTAGAAGTATAATGAAAGAAATTAAAGAAAAAGATATAGACACTTTTAAACTTTCAAAATACTGTGAAGATGAAGCAAGAAGTGAAGAAATAGATAAAGCAGATGCTGAACCTGAAGAAATAGCAAGGCTAAGAGAAGAATATGAGCAACAATATGAAACAGAGAAGAATGCAATAGAAGATGAAGTAAATAAAATAATGCATGAACATATGGAGAGATATATACAAGAACAAGGGGAAATAACAGATGAAAAATATGCAAAACTAGATAGCGATATACAAAAAATCTCAAGCTATGTTAGAAATATGCTATATATTAATACAAGAGTTGTAAACCATGTTACTAATATTGTTCAAGAGTATTTTATAAATGATTTAATTAGAAATACTAAATCTTACAATCAATCAGAACATTCAGATGAATTTAGAGCACCAATGTTTTCTGATACAGCAAAAAAATTATATAAAAGAGCAAGAAATTTTGGATATACTTATTATGTTCCAAACACAAAAACTGAATATCAAAAACATTTGCTACCACAAAATGTAGAAAGAATTGTAAATCATTGCTCAGAAGAACTTATGAAATCAAAAATAATACAACAAAAACTTAAAAATAGTACGGTTAGAGAAAAAATACCAGCAGAATATTTAGAGTTTGCTGATAGTGAAATAGAACAAAACAGCGAAAAAAATGAAACTCCAGAAGAAAATAAAAGAAAACTGCTAGACCATGCAAGAAGTCTTTCTACAGTAGGGCATTATACCAGAGATATGAGAAACAGAAAATCTAAATTTGATATTATAAAAAAGATAGAGAAAAATGTACAAGGCCAAACATCAAGATTTGCTAGAACTTATGTTTACACATGTAAAGCATTAGAAACACAGGTAAGAAGTAAGATAAAAAGAGCACTTTCACCAGATTATAAGTATGGTGAAGAAAAAGGAGTTAAAAAGACCGAAGAACTTGAAAAAACAATTGAGGATGAAATTAAGAAAATTAGAGAAACTGTATTATCACAAAATCCAGAATTAGCTGCAAAGCCTAGTAACAAAGAAGAGGAAACTGAAAGAAAAGAAAAAATTGAAAGTATAATTAAGCAGAAAATACAAGAAGAAAGAAAAACAATATTGGAAAAAATGGCAACACAGTTATCTATAGACTATGTAAGTGGTATGACAGATGAAGGAATTAAAGATTTAGCTATAGAATTAGGATATATGACACAAGAACAATATGAAGCAGCACAACAAAACAGAGGTGGGGAAGTATCTGCTAACCTAAAAGGACTACAGGCTATGACAAGATAATTAAAGGCAAAACATAGATTTTTAAAATAAGGAGTATTTCATGAGACAAGTAAAAAATAGTGTAGCAAAAGATAGCAAAAAAACGGTTTACAAAAAGGAATCAAAAACAGCATTAAAATTCAAAGAGATGATAAGAGAATTTCGAAAGAAAAATTTATTTTATTTAGAACATTCAAAATTTGCAACTTATATACCAGATGATTATTTAACTGTTTTTAAAGAGGAAATCGTTGAATATTCTAAATCATGGATAAGAATGCAACAAAAAAATATGTCATCAGAAAGAAATCCAGGAGTTGAGGGGCATGCTAATACAAGAGGACTACATGTTCAAGATACAGCCCTAAATGCAGAAATTGTTGCAAAAGATTTATTACTAAATGAAGATTTAGCATATATTGGAGGATTAATTCATGATATAGCACATACAGCATTTGCACATGATGGAGAACATTTGCTATCTTTATATTTGCAAAAGAAGGGAATTTGTGAAATACACCATAGTTCACTTGCTAGACTTTTACTAGAAATAGAAGGAATACATAATAAAATTTTAAACAGACTTGCTGAAATGAAAAACAGGGAACTGACAAAAAGAGAGAAAAAAATGTATAATTCAGCATTTCTAACTATATCAGACATTGCTGTTTGCCATAATGGTGAAGGCACACAAAAGGAAGTTAAGATTAATAGAGATAAAACTGATGAAAATGTAAATGATGAATATATAAGAACATTTTTTGAAAAGGGCTTAGATAGAAAAACAAAAAATCGAACTAAAGAAGGAGCAATCGTACTTTTTTGCGATCCAATATCTTATGTCGCAAAAGATTTTAGAGATGGCATTTTTAAAAAAACTGTTGATGTAGATGATAAGGATTACGAAAAAATTTTTATTAAAATGGGGCTAACCAAAGATAAGCTAGATGAGTGGCGAGCTGAAGGTGGCAAAAAAGATAAAATTGTTGCGTGGGTAACGAGAAGACTAAGAGATGATTTAATTCAAAATTCGCAAGGCATTGATGGTATGAGAATGAGCAAAAATGTTGCAGAGACTATGTATGAATTGAGAAGTTTAAATTATGAAAAATCTGTAAAACCAACTACAAGAAAAATAAATAAAATATTACAGCAGAGAGTAGAAATGCTTATTGAAAGATATTCAAAATTATACATTGATTATGGAAATTCAAATGAAAATTTAACTCTTAAGCCATGCTTTATTACCATGAATCAAAAATTCACAGATAGAAAATCATCAGAGATAGAAGAGATTTACAAAGATATTGTTAAAAGAGGAATTAGAGCAAACTTAGAAAGAGAATATGATGATGTATTAAATGGTGAAACAAACAATGTAACAGAAAGAAGAGCAAGGTTTGAAGAAAAATTTAAAGAATTAAGGCAACTAGAAAAAGAGGGGAAAATCAACTTTGATGAAGATACAAAAAATAAATGTATAAATGAATTTCTTGAAGAAGTAATGTGGAGTCCAAATGAAAGCAAAAATCAATTCTTTAAGAAAGTGAAAGAAATGTATCCAGATGCTTCAAAAGAAGAATTGGTTGAAAGAGGGAAAGAACTAGAAAAAACTAGATTATTAACATATGATGAATGTCTTGCAAGACTTAAAGTTGCAGTTTATGTTGGCGAAGCAACAAATGACTATTTGTTAGAAATGCTTCAACAAGAAGGATTAATTACAAAAGAAGAAATAGAACAGAGATATGAGCTTGGTGGAGACATAGCAGGTGCAGCAATAAACCATACAATTCAAAGACAACAAGAAGATTCAGGAGAGCTTGAAGGGGACGAAAGGTAAAAATATGCCAAAATTTTTTATAAAATCTAATCAAATAAAAAATAACAAAATATCAATAATTGGCGAAGATGTGAATCATATTGCAAATGTTTTAAGAAAACAGATTGGTGAAGAATTAAAACTTTGCAATATAGATACATCTGATAATTTTTTATGCAAAATAGAATCCATAGGCAAGGAATCAATTGAATGTTTGATTTTAGACAAGCATAGTGCAATTGCAGAGCCGAAGATTGATATTACAATATTTCAGGGACTCCCAAAGGCTGAGAAGATGGAGTTCATTATTCAAAAGTGTACAGAACTTGGAGCAAAGGAATTTGTACCAGTTGAAATGGAAAGATGTATAGTAAAAATGGATAAAAAATCTTCAGCAAAAAAAATTGAAAGATGGCAAAAAGTTGCTGAAACAGCAGCCAAACAGAGTGGAAGGGATATTATACCAAAAGTAGAAAATTTAATAAATTTCAAAAATCTTTTGAATTTAATTGAAAAATATGATATAGTATTATTGGCATATGAGAATGAGAAAAACAACACTATAAAAAATGTACTTAAAAATATAGAAAAACAAGCAAACCTAAAAATAGGTGCAATAATAGGGCCAGAAGGTGGTATTGCAGTAGATGAAGCTTGCAAATTACAAGAGGCAGGAGCAATACCAGTTAGTTTAGGTAATAGAATATTAAGAACAGAAACAGCAGGAATGGCAATTACAAATATTATAACATATGAGTTTGAATAAAAACTAAAGTAGAAGGGAAGAAAAGAATTGAAAAAGGAAGTATTAGATAATATTGAGGAAATAGTTCAAAAAAGGGAATTACCCAAAGAAGAACAAACAAAAATTTCTAATAGAATTATATCAAATGCTGCAATTGGTATTGCGGCTGTGATGTTGGTTTACATTTTTATAATAGCAGCAAATTACATACAAAAAGAATCTACTATTTTTATGTATAATGTTTATTCAATTCAAACAATGATTTTTTCAATAATTATTTTTGAGATTGCATACAAAAAAGATAGCGGGACATGGGCGTTATGTGGAGTTGAAACACTAGTACTATCAGTGTTTATGCTGTTTGCACCATATATTTTTTATAAGTTTTCAAATACTTTTCTATATGCTTTTATAGCTATAATTACTGTATATTATATAGTTAAAATAATAAGAATATATATTGTAGAGAAATCTAATTACCTAGAAAGCAAGAGCGATATATCTTCAATTATAAAAAGAGAAAGTTTAGATGAAATGGCAGAAATTGAAAAGAAAAAAATAAAAGAGCAGATAAAGGAAAACAAAATAAAATCTAAACAAAAAACTAAAAAAGAAGAAAAAGTAATAACAAAAGAAAAAGGAGAAAAAAAGGAGAATAAAACAAAAACTAAAAAAATAAATTCAGAAAAAGATGCACCAGAGAAAACAACAAAAACACCGGTCAAAAGAGGCAGAAAACCAAAAATAAAAGAAGAAAATAAAATAGAAGAAATAAAAAAAGAAGAAGTAAAAGAATTAGAAGAAAAACCAAAAGCTAAAAGAGGAAGAAAGCCAAAAGCTAAAACAGAAGAGCTTAAGGTAGAACCAAAAATTAAAGCAGAGCCAAAAATAGAAAAGGTTAAAGCTGAACCTAAAATAGAACAAGAAAAAAGTAGCAATGCACCTAAAAAAAGAGGGAGACCACGCAAGAATGTAACAACAACAGTTGAAAAGGAGACAAAATAATGTTAAAGAGTATGACAGGTTATGGTAGAGGCAAATATGAATGTGACTCTAGGGAATATACCGTAGAAATTAAATCAGTAAATAATAGATATAGCGATATATCTATTAAAATGCCAAGAAATATAAGTTTTTTAGAAGATACTGTTAGAAAACTAATATCTAACTCTATAACTAGAGGAAAAGTTGAGGTTTTTGTATCTTTTACTAATAATAGTGATAAAGGAAGAAATATTGAGCTGAATTATGATTTGGCAAAAAATTATATAGAAGCAATGAAAAAACTTGCAGAAGAGACAAGTATAAATTCAAATATAGAGGTAATAGATGTAGTAAGATTGCCTGATGTGCTTAACACAACTCTTGACCAAGAAGGAGAAAACATAATAACAGAAGAACTTACTAAAACTGTATCAGAAGCAATTACAAACTTTATTAAAATGAGAGAAATTGAAGGAGAAAAAATAAAGGAAGATTTACAAGAAAGAATTGAGAGTGTTTCTGAAAAAATTAATCAAATAAATTCAATTTCTACTGGACTTGTAAGCGAATATATAGTAAAATTAGAGAAGAGGGTAAATGAGTTATTAAAGCCAAATGTAGTTGATGAAAATAGATTGGCACAGGAAATAGTTATTTATTCAGATAAATGTTCTGTAGAAGAAGAAATAACAAGAATGAAAAGTCATATTTCACAGTTCTTGAATCTACTAGAACAGACAAATAGCAACGGAAAAAGAATAGATTTCCTAATTCAAGAAATGAATAGGGAAACCAATACGATAGGTTCAAAAGCAAATAATTTGCAAATAACAAACTATGTTGTAGATATTAAAACAGAACTAGAAAACATCCGTGAGCAAATACAAAACATAGAATAGGAGGATTTTTAATGCAATTAGTTAATATAGGTTTTGGAAATGTTGTTTCTGCAAACAAAATTGTTTCAATTGTAAGCCCAGAAGCAGCACCAATAAAAAGAATAGTCCAAGAAGCAAAAGATGAAAAAACTGCAATAGATGCAACTTGTGGTAGAAGAACAAGAGCAGTTTTGATAATGGATTCAGGTCATGTAATCTTATCAGCAGTTCAACCAGAGACAATATCAGCAAGATTAGATAAAAATATAGCTAAAGATGAAAATAGTATAGAAGAGTAGAAAAGAAAGGAAATGATTTAAAATGATTATCAAACCAACAGTTACAGATTTACTAAAAGTAGTAGATAACAGATTCGAACTAGTAATACTAGTTTCAAAAAGAGCAAGACAAATTGCAGGAGGACAAATACCACTTACAAAGGTAAGAGAAAAATCAGCAGTAACACTTGCAGCGAATGAAATAGCTGAAGGCAAGGTGAAAGAATGTTAGTACTATTATCAGGAGTTTCTGGTGCTGGTAAAGACACCATTAAAAAGGAACTAATAAAAAGAATGAGTAATGTAACATCTATGCCATCATATACAGATAGAAAGCCTCGTGAAGGGGAAGTTGATGGGCAGATTTATAATTTTATTTCTACTGAAGAATTTGAAGCAAAGATCAGAGAAGATGAATTTTATGAATATTCTGTTCACCATGAGCATTATTATGGAACTTCAAAGAAAATACTTAATGAAAAGATAAAGTCAGGAAAAATAATTGTAAAAGACATAGAGGTTAATGGAACAGAAAACCTTTTGAAACTACTAAAAAATGAAATGAACATAGTTACAATCTTTTTAAGAGTTCCAAAGGAAGAACTAAGAAGAAGACTAGAACACAGAGTTGAAAAAGCAAGCATAAAAGAAATAGAACTAAGATTAAATAGGTTCGATTATGAGGAATCAAAAATCGGAATATATGATTATGTTTTAAAAAATGATGACTTAGAAAAAACAGTACAAATTATAATGACAATTATAAAAAATGAATACAAACTAAGGAAGGGAAGTGTATAAATATGAACAAAAAAAATAAACTAATAATAAGAATTTTTGCTGGAGTAATGGCACTACTTATGATTTTAGGAGGTTCAGCATCATTACTATATATGTTATTTGTAAAATAGGGGGAAAAACGAATGCTAAAGGGAGTTGAATTATTATCTATAAAAGAAGGAGATATAGCAAATTACATTAATTCCATAACAAATAGCCCATATGAAGCAATTATGTTTATACTAGATATAAGCTTGGTAATTTTTATAGCAGTAAAATTTTTTCAATTTGTAAAGGGAACAAGAGCTTTGCAATTACTAAAAGGAATTATGTTATTAATAATTGCAACAATGGTTAGCTCTATATTAAACTTGCGAATATTAAATTTTATATTAACTTCATTTATGACATATGGTGTTATACTATTGATTGTAATGTTTCAACCAGAATTAAGGAGAGCACTTGAACAATTGGGTTCAAACAAAATAAATAAATTTTTTGGAATAGAACAAGATATTGCCACAAAAGCAAAAGAAAATATCTACAAAATTGCAATAGCTGCAAAAGAGCTTTCAAATAGCAAGAAAGGTGCTTTGATAGTAATTGAAAGAGATATAAAATTAAAAGATATCATAGATACAGGAGTAGTAATTGGAGCAGAAATATCACCACAATTGTTAGTAAATATTTTTGAACCTAATACACCATTACATGATGGAGCAGTTATAATAAGTGAAAACAAGATAATGGCTGCTGCGTGTATGTTACCACTTGCAAATGATAAAAATATATCAAAAAGTTTAGGAACAAGGCATAGGTCAGCAATAGGAATATCAAAGGAATCTGATAGTATTGTAGTTGTCGTATCAGAGGAGACTGGTAAAATTTCTGTTGCAAAAAATGGAACATTGATTGCAGATGTTAAGGAAGAAGCTTTAAAACAAATTTTAATTAAAAATTTAGTTCCAAAAGTTGAAGAAAAGAAAAAATGGGGAAAGAAAAAAGAAGAATGAGGAATATTAAATTAGTAATTGAATATGATGGGAATAAATTTGGTGGATGGCAGAAGCAACCCACCAAATTAAATATTCAGGGAGAAATAGAACAAGCAATAAAGGAAATCACAGGAGAAGAAGTAGCTTTAAATGCTTCTGGCAGAACAGATAGCGGAGTTCATAGTTTAGGACAAGTGGCAAATTTTAAAACAAACAGTAAGATAGAAATAGATAAAATTGCTATTGCAATAAATTCAAGATTGAAAAAGAGTATAGTTATAAAATCAGCAGAGGAAGTTCCAGAAAATTTTCATGCTAGGTATAATTGTAAGGGGAAAAAATATAGGTATATAATAAATAATTCAAGCCAAGGAACAGCTATATATAGGGATTTAGAGTATCATGTGCCACAAAAATTGGATATTGAAAAAATGCAGGAAGCTGCAAAATATTTCGAGGGAGAGCACGATTTTAAAGGCTTCAGGGCAAGTGGTACAAGTAGCAAAAATTCAGTAAGAACAATATATAAGGCAGAAGTAATTCAAAATGGGGAAAGAATTATTATTGAATTAACAGGAAATGGATTTATGTACAATATGGTAAGAATAATATCAGGGACTCTAGTAGATGTAGGACTTCGGAAAAATAGAACCACAAGAGATTGAGAAAATAATATTATCACAGGATAGAACAAAGGCAGGAAAAACATTACCTGCACATGGGTTGTATTTAGTTGAAGTATATTATTAGAAAAAAGGATAGCTTATTTTTCAAGGCTATCCTTTTTGCATGGGTTTTAGTTATTTTACATTTTCATTAAAAACATAGGTTGTACATTCTGGAATGTGAAACACATATTTATATGTAGTATTCCACAATGCAAAAGACCAGATTGAAGGTTTGCCTTCACTCTTGTAAACTGAAACATAAGGAACTATAAAATCACCTTCTATAATTTCGCAGTTACCATTTCTTACAGTTTTGAGAGTATAGAATGAATCTGCTTCTTCGGTTTTTTCATTGGATTCATATTTGAAAGTATAGGTCCTGTTTGGGCGAATTTCAACATATGTATTAATGCCATATATGCTAGTTGACAACTTACTCAAATTATATTCCCCACAAGGAACATAATCAGTATATCCAGCCACAGGAGCCCATAATCCAAACATAATACCAGCTATTATACATAGTGAAGCCAGAATAACAACATCGCTTTCCTTATGCGCAATAAAGATTCCAACGCAAGCCAACAAAATAGCCAACACAAGAAAAATAACAAAAATCAACATACACTTTTCCTCCTGAAAATAATAATTTAACAAGCTGTATATATAAACCTGAAAACAGGATTGATAAGGTTTTACATAATAATTATAGCAAAAACGGAAAATTATGTCAATTTGAATTAGGATTTCAAAGACAATAAATATTAGACCATGAAATTTTTATTTTTTAACAAAATTGAATATCAAGAAAAAACTTTTTTTACTATTTATTATCAAAATATTGAAATTTTTTAGCTTTTGTGGTATATACTAATGGTGAAAGAGAGGAAGAATTTTATGAGTAAAGAATATGAAATTGTAGACAGTATAGAATCCCTTGAAAAGGCGCTTGCTAGGGTTAGGGAGGCTCAGAGAGAGTTTGGCAAATTTTCTCAGGAACAGGTGGATAAAATCTTTCAAGCGGCAGCTGTTGCGGCTAATCAGGCTAGAATTCCGCTTGCTGAAATGGCTGTGGAAGAGACTGGAATGGGTGTTATTGAGGATAAGGTTATTAAAAACCACTTTGCATCTGAGTATATTTACAATGCTTATAGACATGTAAAAACTTGTGGAGTTATTGAAGAGGATAAGGCTTATGGAATTAAAAAACTTGCTGAACCTATTGGGGTTATTGCAGCAGTTATTCCAACTACAAATCCAACTTCAACAGCTATTTTCAAAACTTTAATTGCTTTAAAAACTAGAAATGGAATAATTATAAGCCCACATCCAAGAGCTAAGAATTCAACTATAGCAGCAGCAAAAGTAGTTTTAGAAGCTGCAGTTAAAGCAGGAGCACCAGAGGGAATAATAGATTGGATAGATGTTCCATCACTTGAACTTACAAACCTTATAATGAAGGAAGCTGATACTATTTTGGCAACAGGTGGACCAGGCATGGTAAAAGCTGCATATTCAAGTGGAAAACCAGCAATTGGAGTTGGTCCAGGTAATACACCAGCAGTAATTGATGATACAGCAGATATACTTTTAGCAGTAAACTCAATTATACATTCAAAAACATTTGATAATGGAATGATATGTGCCTCAGAACAATCTGTAATAGTTTTAGACAGTATATACGGCAAAGTAAGACAAGAATTTATGGATAGAGGATGCTATTTCCTAAATGATGAAGAAAAAGATAAAGTGCGTAAAACAATGATAATAAATGGAGCATTAAACTCTAAAATTGTAGGTCAAAAACCACATACAATTGCAGAACTTGCAGGAGTTTCAGTTCCAGAAAACACAAAAATACTTATAGGTGAAGTTGAAAGTGTTGATTTATCTGAGGAATTTGCACATGAGAAATTATCTCCAGTATTAGCAATGTATAGAGCGCAAAACTTTGATGAAGCAGTTGCTAAAGCTGAAAAACTAATAGAAGATGGCGGACTTGGACATACTTCATCACTATATGTTAATGCAAAAACTGAAACAGAAAAAATTGAAAAATTCTCACATGTAATGAAAACATCAAGAATATTAATAAACACACCATCATCACAAGGAGGAATTGGAGATTTATATAACTTCAAATTAGCACCATCACTAACATTAGGCTGCGGTTCATGGGGAGGAAACTCAGTTTCAGAAAATGTTGGAGTAAAACATTTATTAAATATTAAAACAATAGCAGAGAGGAGAGAAAATATGCTTTGGTTTAGAGTACCTGAAAAGGTATATATTAAAAAAGGATGCTTACCAGTAGCCCTAGATGAATTGAAAACAGTAATGGGTAAAAAAAGAGTATTTATAGTTACAGATGAATTCTTATTTACACATGGATATACAAAACCAATAACTGACAAATTAGATGAAATGGGGATCTCACACACTACATTCTTCAATGTTCAACCAGACCCAACACTTGCAAGTGCTAAAGAAGGAGCAAAAGCAATGGAAGGCTTCAAACCAGATTGCATAATAGCAATTGGTGGAGGAAGTGCAATGGATGCAGGAAAAATCATGTGGGTATTATACGAACATCCAGATGTTGACTTTATGGATATGGCAATGAGATTTTCAGATATAAGAAAAAGAATATACACTTTTCCAAAAATGGGAGAAAAAGCATATTTTATTGCAATACCAACATCAAGTGGAACAGGTTCAGAAGTAACACCATTTGCAGTTATAACAGATGAGCAAACTGGAATAAAATATCCTCTTGCAGATTATGAATTAATGCCAAAAATGGCTATTGTAGACGCAGATATGATGATGGATGCACCAAAAGGATTAACATCAGCATCAGGAATTGATGCAGTAACACACGACTTAGAAGCTTATGCCTCAATGATGGCAACAGACTACACAGATGGTCTAGCTTTACGTTCAATAAAAACAATATTCGAATATCTACCAAGAGCTTATGAAAACGGACAGGATGTTGAAGCTAGAGAAAAAATGGCAAATGCAGCAACAATGGCAGGTATGGCCTTTGCAAACGCATTTTTAGGAGTATGCCACTCAATGGCACACAAGCTAGGAGCATTTTACCATATACCACATGGTGTAGCAAATGCCTTAATGATAGACAAAGTTTTAAGATTTAATGCAAGTAAAGTACCAACAAAAATGGGAACATTCCCACAATATGGATATCCACACACACTAGAAAGATACGCAGAAGTAGCTGATTATTTAGGCTTAGGCGGAAATACAAACGAAGAAAAACTAGAAAACTTAATAAAAGCAATAGATGAATTAAAAGAAAAAATAGGAATCAAAAAAACTATTAGAGACTATGGAGTAGATGAACAGGAATTCTTAAACAGATTAGATGACCTAAGTAAACAAGCATTTGATGACCAATGTACAGGAGCAAACCCAAGATATCCTTTAATCGAAGAAATTAAAGAAATGTTCTTAGAAGCATATTACGGAGGTGAAAGATAATGGAAGTAATAGCAGAGAGAAAAACAAAAACAGTTTATAGAGATAATGATAAAACAATAAAACTATTTGTAGAAAATTATTCAAAATCAAACATTTTAAATGAAGCACTAAACCAAGCAAGAGTTGAAGAAACTGGACTAAATGTACCAAAACTACTTGAAGTTACAAAAATGGATGACAGATGGGCACTAGTTTCAGAACATATTGAAGGAAGAAGCTTACAAGAAATTATGGATGAAAACCCAGAAAAATTAGAAGAATACATGGAGTTATTTGTTAACTTGCAATTAAAAGTATTAGCACAAAGGGCTCCAATGCTTAACAAATTAAAGGACAAAATGCAAAGAAAAATAGCAGAAACAGGCTTGAATGCTACAATGAAATATGACTTAAATACAAGATTAGAAAGTATGCCAAAAAACAATCAAATATGCCATGGAGATTTCAATCCAAGTAATATAATAATAAAAACAGATGGAACACCATATGTAATTGACTGGGCACATGTAACACAAGGAAATGGAGCAGCAGATGCTGCAAGGACATTCTTACTATTTAACTTAGCTGGAAAAAAGGAAGAAGCTGAAATCTATTTGCACAAATTTTCAGAAAAGTCAAATACAGAAAAAAGATTAATTCAAAAATGGATACCAATTGTTGCTGCAGCACACCTTTCAAAAGCAAGTGAAGAAGAAAGAGCTTTCTTAATGAATTGGATTGATGTTGTAGATTATAATTAATAATAAAAAATGAGCCAGTACAATTATACTGGCTCATATGAAAGGGAAAAAATATGAAAAAAATAAAAGAACTAGCAATACGTTTCATAAATGGCTTTTGTATGGCATTAGCAGATAGCGTTCCAGGGGTATCTGGTGGAACTGTTGCATTTATACTAGGATTCTATGATGATTTCATAAAAGCATTAGATGATATTTTTAGAGGAAATTGGGAAGCAAAGAAAAAAGCAGGAATATATTTATTTAAAATTTTAATTGGCTGGGCAGTAGGATTTTTACTAGCAGCAAGCATATTAGCAGACTTGTTCAATACGAAAATATACGAAATGAGTTCATTGTTTTTGGGCTTTATAATTTTTGCGATACCACTTGTTGTTAAAGAGGAATTAGAATCAATAAAAGGAAAATATAAAAACATTATTTGGGGTGTTTTAGGAATTGCCCTAGTTATAGCAATAACTGTTATAAGCACAAACACAAGTATTAATGTAAGTAATTTACAAACATTGAATCTTGGAACAGCAATATATATTTTCCTAGTTGCAATGGTAGCAATTTCAGCAATGATATTGCCAGGAATATCTGGTTCAACAATGTTACTCATATTTGGAATATACATACCTATAATGAATAATATTAAAGCATTTATGCACTTTGATTTTTCAGTAATTCCAAGTTTAGTGATATTTGGTTTAGGAATAATTGCAGGGCTAATGGCTTTTGCAAAAGTTGCAAGAAAATGCTTAGAAAAACATCGTTCACAAACTGTTTATGCAATTTTGGGGTTAATGATAGGTTCTATCTATTCAATTATAATAGGCCCAGCAACACTAGAAACACCACAACCAGCAATGAACTTCTCAAACTTTAGCATAGTTTTCTTTATAATAGGTGGAGCAGTAATTGTAGGATTAGAGCTATTAAAGAGGGGTCTAAATAAAAAAAGCTAAAAATTTATTGAAAAACTGGATTTTAAAATAAAAATTAAGGGAATTTGCTATATTTCACCAAAACTATTGCAAAAAATATTATTTTAGTATAAAATATAGAAAAAGGCAAAGCAAAGGAGAAAAAGATGATGAACAAAATAGCTAAAACCCTTGGGGCTGTACACACACAATTACTCTACAAAATAAAAACCGGGCAGAGAGAAAAAAATAATATAGGAAATAAAGCAGGCATATTACAGTATGCTTTATTGAACATACACGCAAGAGATGGGTAAACTCATCTCTTGTTTTGGTGTGCAAAAAAAATATTAGAGATAGGAGAGAGGTAAATGAGAAGAGA
>OIEN01000435.1_pt1 | contig 26298 bp, 29 predicted proteins | sample 1581741 | NCBI WGS metagenome assembly OIEN01 (sample SAMN01760944, study PRJEB22395) | human gut metagenome | reverse complement strand
CTAGGATGGGGCAGTGAAAAAATAAAATATATAATCCACGACGAGATTGGGCGGATGTTTTCAAATTTTTTAAAGAATTCGATAAACTACAATTTACATACTTAAAATAGGAAGGAAAACAAAAATAGTTGTCGAATAATATAATTATGTAAAAGAAAGGTGCTAAAAATGGTGAGATATAGTGATGATGTAATAGAAGAAATCATAAGCAGTAACGATATCGTAGACGTAGTATCACAATATGTTACATTAAAACGAAGCGGGAGAAACTTTTTAGGACTATGTCCATTTCATAAAGAAAAGACTCCTTCTTTTTCTGTTTCACCAGATAAACAAATATTCCATTGCTTTGGGTGTGGAGTTGGTGGAAATGTAATACACTTTGTTAGCAAAATTGAAAATCTAAATTTTAAAGAAAGCTTAGAAATGCTTGCAGACAAAGCTGGAATTATATTACCGACTATAGATAGTGGGGAAGATTCTAAAAGACAGGAACTAAAGGAAAAAATATACAAAATAAATGAGGCTGTTGCAGAACTTTACCACAAAACACTATATGAACCAATTGCAAAACCGGCACAAGAATATGTGAAAAAAAGAAAATTAGATAATAAAACATTAGTAAACTTTAAAATAGGTTATGCACCAAATCAAAATGTTTTATATAGATTTCTAAAAGAAAAGGGATTTAATGAGGAAGAAATACTAACATCAACATTAGTAAAAAAATACAATAATAATTATATAGATTCATTTAAAAATAGATTAATCTTTCCAATCCTAGATGTAAGAAATAGAGTAATTGCTTTTGGAGGGAGAGTACTTGATAATTCATTACCAAAATATATAAATTCTCCTGATACGATTGTTTATAATAAGGGAAGAAATCTATATGGATTAAATGTTGCAAAAAATTCAAGACTAGACAAAATTATTATGGTAGAAGGATACATGGATTGTGTATCTCTTCATCAAAGAGGAATACCAAATGCTGTAGCATCACTTGGAACTGCACTTACAGAAAATCAAGGTAGACTTCTTAGAAAATACTCAGAAAAAGTTATTATATCATATGATTCAGATGGCGCTGGACAAGCAGCAACACTAAGAGGTTTAGAAATCCTAAAAAATATTGGCTGTGATGTAAGAATTCTGCAAATGGAAGGTGCAAAAGATCCGGATGAATATGTTATAAAATATGGGAATGGTAGATTTAATTTATTAGTTGAAAATGCTATTTCTTTAGTAGAATTTAAAGTAAAAGTATTAAAAAAGAATTTAAACCTAGAAAATGCAAATGATAAAATTAAGTTCTTAAAAGAAACGGCAAAATTACTACAAAAAATAGATAGCAAAATAGAGCAAGAAATATATATTGATAAAATTTCTAAAGAATATGGAATTTCCAAAGAAGCTATATATGCGGAAATAAATAAACAAACTGGAAATAAAACAGGAAATAAAATATTAGAAAAAAGTAGAAGTGTAGTAGTAAAAAAACAAAATAAAGAAATCCCAGCGGTTCTGCAAAAAAGAGAAGATGCAATTATAGCATTATTAATAAATGGTGACAAAAATGTTTATGAACAGATTAAACATAGAATTTTACCGAGTGATTTAAAACTTGAAGTAAATAAGAAAATTGTGGAAAAAGTGTATAACGAATATGAAAAAAGTGGAGATATTGCAAATAACATAATAGATTTATTTACAGAAGACCAAGAAGCGGTAAATAAACTTACAGAAATAATGGCAGACGAATATCAACAACAAATTGATAAAAAAACAATAGATAGCATAATAAATATTTATGAAAAAGAAAAATTAACACTTTTAAAAAGTGAAATTATACAAAAACTAAAAGAAACTGAAGATAGTGACACAAAACAGGTATTAGAACAAGACTTAAATGATATAATAATAAAGCTTACAAAGCTTAAATAGGAGGGTAAGATGGAAAAGGACGAAATAGAACAAGTAGAAAACAAAGATGATGCAAATAAAAGAGTAGACGAAATATTAAAAAAGGCAAAAGAAAAAGGAAAAGTTACTTATGGAGAACTTGCAAGTGAACTAGGAGAAGCAGATGCAGAACAAATAGATAAAGTATTCGATAAAATGGAAGCTATGGGAGTAGATATATCAAAAGATGATGATATAGAAGAACCAGATTTAGAAGATTTACAAGAAGTAGAAGAAATTCCATTAGAAGATATTAATACCATGAATTTTGAAGGTATTAGTGTAGATGACCCAGTAAGAATGTATTTAAGAGAAATAGGAAAAATTCCACTATTATCATTTGATGAAGAAGCAGAACTTGCTAAAAAAGTAATGGAAGGTGATGAAGAAGCAAAACAAAGACTTTCTGAATCTAACTTAAGACTTGTTGTAAGTATTGCAAAAAAATATGTAGGAAGAGGAATGCTATTTTTAGACTTAATTCAAGAAGGAAATATGGGCTTAATTAAAGCAGTAGAAAAATTTGACTACACAAAAGGATATAAATTTAGTACTTATGCTACATGGTGGATAAGACAGGCAATAACAAGAGCAATAGCAGACCAAGCTAGAACAATAAGAATACCAGTGCACATGGTAGAAACAATAAATAAATTAATACGTACATCAAGACACTTATTACAACAATTAGGAAGAGAACCTACACCAGAAGAAATAGCACAAGAAATGGAATTACCACTTGATAAAGTAATGGAAATACAAAAAATAGCACAGGATCCAGTATCTTTGGAGACTCCAATAGGAGAAGAAGATGATAGCCATTTAGGAGACTTTATACAAGATGAAGATAGCCCAGCACCACAAGACTCAGCAGCATATACATTACTTAGAGAACAACTAGAAGATGTAATGAATACTTTAACACCAAGAGAGGCAAAAGTATTAAAACTAAGATTTGGACTAGAAGATGGAAGACCAAGAACACTAGAAGAAGTTGGAAAAGAATTCATGGTAACAAGAGAAAGAATAAGACAAATAGAAGCAAAAGCATTAAGAAAACTAAGACATCCAAGCAGAAGTAAAAAATTAAGAGATTATATGAATTAGAAACAAAATCCCCAGTTTTTCTGGGGATTTTGTATGAAAGAATATAAAAATACCTTGTAAAAAAACAAAAAAAATGATAAAATCTAGTTTATAAAAAAAGAATAAAACTAAAAAATGCACATACTAATAGGATGTAAGGAGTGCAAAAATGCAAGATATATATGATAAATTAATTACAAAAATAGAAGCTCGGACGAGTGCTTTTAAATGAGCCAATGAAAAAACATACAACATTTAAAATACGGAGGACCAGCAGATATTTTTGTAAAAGTAAATGATACAGAAGAACTTAAATTTCTTTTAAATGTAGCAAAAGAACACAAAGTACAAGTAACTGTAATTGGAAATGGAAGTAATGTTTTAGTAAAAGATAAAGGAATAAGAGGAATAGTTGTAAAATTAAATTTTAATGAAATTATTAAGGAAGATAACGAAACATTAAATGTTGGGTCAGGAATTCTTTTATCAAAACTTGCAAGAGTTGCAGGGGAAGAAGAACTTACAGGAATAGAATTCGCCTCTGGAATTCCAGGAAGCTTTGGAGGAGCAATATATATGAATTCAGGGGCATATGGAAATGAAATAGGCGATAAAATAATTTCATCTACATATATTAATGAAAACCTAGAAATAAAAACAATAACAAAAAAAGAACAAGAATTTTCATATAGAAAATCAATTTTCCAGAAAAAAGATTGGATTATTATAAGTGCAAAAATAAAATTAGAAAAAGGAAACAAGGAAGAAATAAAAAATAAAATAGAAGAATATTCTAAAAATCGAAAAGAAAAGCAACCATTAAATATGCCAAGTGCAGGAAGTGTATTTAAAAGAGGAGAAGGATTTATAACAGCACGACTAATAGACAAATGTGGGCTTAAAGGTTATGGAATAGGAGATGCAGAAGTTTCTAACTTACATGCAGGTTTTATAGTAAATAAAGGAAATGCAACTGCAACAGATGTTTTAAAATTGATACAATACATACAAGAAAAAATAAAAGAAAAATTTAATGTAGACATTGAACCAGAAATTAGAATTTTGGGTGTTGACTAACAAACCTAGATGAGATTTAGCAAATTATATGTTATGTGGAGGAAATAATGAAAAAAATAATAAAACTAATAATAGGAAACAAAAAAACGAAAAGATGGATACTGCTAATAATAATAGGAATGCTACTAACATCTTATGAATTTGCAAACATATTAGTAACAGATAGGCTAGAACTATCAGAGCTTGTAAAAATAGTAATACTATTTATAATAGGATTCACATGCTTCATATTAGGACTAGTATTTTTTCAAAGAAGAATACTAGAACTTGCAGCAAATCCTGAAATAATGAAAAGTAAAAATCCAATAAATTCAAAAGGACCTAATGTTGTAGTAATTGGTGGAGGAAATGGACTAAGTACAGTATTAAAAGGACTAAAAAAATATACAAGCAATATAACAGCAATAGTTACGGTATCTAAATATGGTAAAGAAGATATGAGTACAGTAGAAGACATAAAAATAAGTTTAGAAGCACTAGCAACAAATTCAGAAGAAATGTCAAAAATTTTAAATTATAATTTAGGTGATGGCAAAGGAAATGAAGTAAACTTTGGAGATTTATACATAGAGATAGCTAGAAATATAAATGGGAATTTAGCTACAAGTGTTCAAAAAAGTAATGAAATATTCTCAATGGTAGGAAAAGTATTACCAGTAACATTAGATGAAATGAAAATATGCGTAGAATTAGATAATGGAATGGTAATAAAAGATAAAGATAAAATTGCAGATATAACAGAAGAAAGAGTGACAAAGATAAATAGAGTATTTATAAACCCATCAAATTGTAGAACTGCACCAGGAATTGTAGAGGCTATTCAAAATGCTGATGCAATAATTTTAGGACCAGGAAGCCTTTACACAAATGTAATACCAAATCTATTAATAAAAAATGTAGCAAAAACTATAAGAGATAGTAAAGCCTTCAAAATATACATACCAAATATAATGACTGAACCTGGACATACAGATGATTATAATGTTTCAGACCATATTGATGCAATTATAGAACATGCAGGAAACAAAATAATAGATTATTGTATATGCGACAATGGAGATATAATTCCAGAGTTCTTAAGAAAATATAATAAAGAAGGATCAAATTTAGTTGAAGTAGATGCCCAAAACTTAAGAGGAAAGGGAATTAAATTAATAAAAGCAGATATTTCATGCGTTGATGGAGAACATATAAGACATGATGCAGATGCACTTGCTAAGACAATAATAGAATTAATTTGCAATGAACTTAAATTTAGAGATAAACAAAATGATGACCAATATCTATTATTAAATTCAAAATTAAAAGAAGAAAAGAAAAAAAATAAAAAGAAAACAACCCATAAAGTACAGAATAAAAAAACAAAAAGAAGTAGAAAAGCAAGCAAATTTATAAGTAAATATAGCGATAGAATAAAATCTATTCAAGAAAGTGAACAAATAAGACAACAAAACATAAAAAAAGAAGAACAAAAAAATGCTAGGAAAAATAACAAAAAACAAAATATTAAATAATAATTTATAGGGAAATGATAATTGCAAATGTTGTAGGAGTCGCCGCCTTCGGCGACCCATAATAATCGATTATTAGCCAATTTGCAATGAATTCATTTCCACAAATTACGATTTAATAAAAATTATGGAGGAACAAATGAAAATAGAAAAAAGTAAATTAACATTAGAAGAAGGAATAAAGCACGAATGGATTATAACAAATGGTATAGGAGGATATGCGGCAGGAACAGCAATTGGAATAAACACAAGAAAATATCATGGATTGCTAGTAGCACCTCTTACACCACCCGCAAGAAGGTATGTAATACTTTCAAAACTAGATGAAAGTTTAGAAATAAATAACAATAAATATGATTTATACTCTAATATGTGCCCAAACTATATATCTACTGGCTATAAATATCAAGAAGAATTTGAAAAAAAATATATACCAATTTTTACATATAAAGTAGAAAATGTATTAATAAAAAAATTAATATGTATGGAATATGGAAAAAACACAGTTTGTGTATTATATAAAATATATAATGAAGGACCATTAGCAAAATTTACAATTACCCCAATAGTAACCTTTAGAGATTTCCATTCAATGAACACAAACCATGAATACACGATAAAACAAGAAAAACAAAATAAAAAAGTAAGAATAGAAATAGATAAAAATGCTAATACCCCAGTTTATATGTATGCTACAGATGGAAACTATATTAAACATGAACATGATATTTTTAGAAATATGTTTTATATAGAAGAAGAAAAAAGAGGGCTTTATCCAGAGGAAAACTTAGCAGTTCCAGGAAGATTTGAAATCCAGATACCAGAAAATTCAGAGAAGGAAATTGGATTTATTTGTTCATTAGAAGAAAATATTGAAGAATTAAACATAAAAAAAATTATAAATAAAGAAATCATAAGAATAAATGAATTAGTACATGAAACAGAGATTCTAAATCCAAAAATAGATGTAGAAAAAGAAACTAAAGAACAAAGCCATGAGCGAGAAATGTTAAAATACTTTATGATTGCAATAGATAATTTTATAGTATATAGACCAAGTTTTGGATATCATACAATAATTGCAGGCTATCCTTGGTTTTTAGATTGGGGAAGAGATTCACTTATATCTTTTGAGGGATTACTGCTATGTACAAAACAGTATAAAATAGCAAAAGAAGTGCTTCTAACCATGATAAGAGATATAAAATTTGGATTAGTTCCAAATGGACATTCTGGCTATGATAATAGACCATTATATAATAGTGCTGATAGCTCACTTTTATTATTCGAACAAATACATAAATATTTAGAATATACAAAAGATTATGATTTTATAGAAGAACATTTTTATACACAACTAAAATCTATAATTGAAAACTATAAAAAGGGAATTAATTTAGATGATAATAATATTTTCTTAGATAAGGATTCTTTAATATCATCTGGTACTCCAAACACACAAAATACATGGATGGATGCAAAATATGGAAATCACTCATTTACACCGAGAAATGGAAAAACAGTAGAGTTAAATGCATTGTGGTACAATGCACTTATGATAATGGCTGAACTTAGTATAAAATTTGGAAATAAAAAAGAACAGAAAGAATACCTAAACTTAGCAGAAAAATGTCAAGAATCATTTTTGGAAAAGTTTTATAATAGTAAAAGAAACTGCTTATATGATGTGCTAGGAGATGGTAAAGTAAGACCAAACCAATTATTTGCACTAAGTTTAAGTTATCCAGTTGTAAATCCAGAAAGTGATATGGCAAAAAGTGTAATTGAAGTTGTAGAAAAGAAATTATTAAATAAATATGGTTTAAAAACATTGGCAAAAGGAGAAAAAGGGTATATTGACATATATGAGGGGGATCCATTTAAAAGAGATTCAAGCTATCATCAAGGAATAACATGGCCTTGGCTTCTTGGCTTATACTATAACTCAATAAAAAATATGATAAAATATGCGAAGGATAAACAAGAAAAGAAGAACTTAAGAGAAAAATTACAGGAATTTAGGGAAAATGTAAAAATAACATTTGAAAAAGAATTGTTAGAAAGAGGAACAATTGGAAGCATATCAGAAATATATGATTCTAAAAAACCAAACTTACCAAAAGGTACAATGGCACAGGCATGGAGTGTAGCTGAGATTTTTAGAATAATATATGGCTTTTAAAATATATAAAGGATCTGCACTTAGCTAATTATTATCATAAATCAGTATGGAGGAAAAATGACAACAGAAAAACTAGAACAAGAACTAAAACAAGAAAAATTAAATAGTATATATCTGTTATATGGAGAAGAAGAATACCTCCTAGATACTACAGTAAAAAAAATAAAAAAACTATTTGGAGATATGCTACTTGGGATAAACTACATACAAATAGATGAAACGAATATAAGCTCACTAATACCAGAAATACAAATGCCAAGTTTTGGCTATGACAAAAAATTAATAGTAGTTAAAAATTCTGGGTTGTTCAAAAAAAGTAAAACAGGAGGACGAAAAACTAGTAAAACAGACAATAGTTTTCAAAGTAAAATAGCAACCTTTATAGAAGAAAATATTAAGCTAATAAATGAAGCAGTAATATTAATATTTATAGAAGAGGAAATAGATGCTGGAAATATACTTGCAAAAGCAATAGAAAAATATGGAATTGTATGTAATTTTGAAAAACTAAAACCAGCACAAATTGCTGTAAGGCTGAAAGCGATTTGCAATGCATATAAAGTAAAGATAGATGATAGAACTATGCAAGAGTTTATTGAAAATTGTGGTACAAGCATGCAAGTCCTAATAAATGAAATACGTAAACTTATAGAATATGCAGGGGAAAATGGTACAATAACAAAAGAAGCAATAAGCCTTTTATCAGTAAAAGAATTAGATAGTGTAATATTTGACCTAACAGATAGCTTAGGAAAAAAGAACATAACAAATGCTTTAGAAATATTACATGAACTGATATATAATAAAGAACCAATACAAAAAATATTAGTAACATTATATGGACATTTTAAGAAAATATATTTAACAAAGCTTGCAATAGAATACAATAAAAATATTGTAGAAGCATTAAAACTAAAGCCAAATCAAACATTTTTAGCAAATAAATATAGACAGCAAGTAGAATATTTTAGTAAAAAACATTTGAGAAAAATATTGCAAGAGTTAATAGATTTAGATTATAATTATAAACAAGGAAATATAGATATAAATGTAGGATTAGAAGCAATACTTTGCACATATTGCGGATAGCCAAAGGATGTGGAATATGGAAATTATAAAAATAATTGGAACAATAATTTTAATGTGTGGAGTAATATTAATATATGATGCAAGACCAATAACAAAAAAAGTATTTAGTTTTGGAGACCAAAATGATGGTGTAAAAGGACTAAAAATAGTAGGGTTTGTGCTAAGTGTAATAGGTGGGTTACTTATGTTATTGTAATTAATAAATTCATAAGCACCATGGAAGTGGATTTTGAAAGTAAAATAAAAAAAGAAGGAATCTCCTTCTTTTTTTATTTTATATCTTTAACAGGTTCAATATTTGCTTCCAAAAGCTCTGGCCTTTTCATATACTTATTAAACAATTTTACTGCATTTGCATAATAATAACCATCACAAATTCTCTCATCTAAAACCCAACGAAGAGAAAGGGTTTTTTCCTCTGCAAGAGCTTCATCAACATTTATTAGACTTTTTTTCTTTTTCCCCATAGCTAAAAATACACCAGTTGTCCCAAAATCATACAAATGGTGGTAAATTGAGTCTATACCTAAAGAACCAACATTTGTAAGAAAAGCACTAGTATGGAAAGGACTCGCTTCTATAATAAACTTTGGCAATAAATCGTGCCTGTCCAAAAACATTAAAAAATTAACAATAAATTTTATTAACCAACTTGGAACAAAAGATAGAGTTTTAGCTAATTTGTCAGTATCATTCTCAGCAGTAACTTCTTTATTTTGAATAATAGTTTGTTCTAAACGGTTTCTAATATCAAATATATTTTCTGAACCATCAAAATGTAATTTCAATGGTGTTTCATCTGCAGTTTCACTCATTCCTTTTTTTATAACAAGAGAAATATCAATACTATTTCTAGCATAAATTTTCCCATTCATAACAAAACGATTAATTAAAGGCTTTTCTGCAATAATTCTAACTAGTGAAGCATAAATAATAGCCATATAAGACATTTTAATACCTTCTGCATCTTTTTTCGCAATATACTCATCTAAAGGAGCAATAGGAATTTCTTGACTATAGAAAACCTGAGCATCACTCCTTCTTTTCATAATGTGAGGCATAAGAAGAAAAATAGGATTGATTTTCTTTAATCTTCTACCATCAGCTCTTTTTCCAAACATAATTTACATCTCCTTATCATAAAATAAATTATACAATAAAGAAACAAAAAAGTCAAAAAAAAGAGAAGAATTTAATAAATTCTTCTCTTAGAAAATTATCAGCAATCGTCTTTGTGGTCATCGCAAGGCTCATTACACTCATCATGTTTATCACATTTATCATCACAAAAATGTTTTTTGCATTCTAATTTAGTACCTTTTAAACATTTTCCATGTCTACCACATTCAGCGCAAACTTTAACATGTTTAACTCGATCGACCCAAATTTGAATTTCATACTTTTTGTCTGGGCAAAGAGGTCCAAAAACAAATTCTCCATCTTTATCAGTAAAAGTGTGAGAAACTGGTTTTCTCTCTTTTTTGTCATGGTCAAAATCAATTTCAATTAATTTAACAACAGCATCTTCAACAGGTTCTTTGTAGCAGTCTTTGATAACTCCATAAATAACATTTCTATTATCTTCAGGAATTGTAATGTCTAAATCAAATTGTTTTCCCTTTTCAGCAAAACCATCAATTTTAACAACAGGACACATATCTTTATCTAGATCCATATACACCAATCCTTTAAAATATATTGTAAGACTATAAGAATCTTACAATATATAATATGACTAAGATGTAAAAATTGTTAATAACCCCTTGACAAAATTAAAATTTCCGAGTATACTATTTTAGTGACAAAATTGTAAAAAATTATTAACATAGATATTATGCTTGAATTAAGGAGGGAAAGAAAAATGGCACAACCAAAAAGAAGATGGTCAAAAGAAAGAACACACCTAAAAAGATCAACATGGAAATTAGAAAAACCAAGTATTGCTAGATGCAAACACTGTAATGAACCAGTAATGCCACATAGAGTTTGTTCAAACTGTGGATATTATGATGGAAAAGAAATTATAGAAAAAAAAGAGGCTTAAATTAAAAAGTCTCTTTTTTTATTGACTAAAACACAGAAATGATATAAAATACAAAAAGAAAGTTAGGTGAAAAAAATGGCAAAGCCAATGGTGGCGATAATAGGAAAACCAAATGTAGGAAAATCAACATTTTTCAATTATATAGTAGGAAAAAGGCTTTCAATAGTGGAAGATACACCAGGAGTTACAAGAGATAGAATATATGCAGACAGTAATTGGAGAGGAAGAGATTTTACACTTATAGATACAGCGGGAATAGAGCCAGAAACAAAAGATGAAATATTATTTGGTATGAGAGAACAAGCAAATATTGCAATAAATATGGCAGATGTAATTGTATTTATAACAGATATAAAACAAGGTGTTACAGCAGCAGATGAAGAAATTGCTATGATTCTTAAAAAATCTGGTAAACCTATTGTGCTAGTATGTAATAAAGCAGATAATTTTGGAAAAACAAGTGATGATATATATGAATTTTATAATTTAGGACTAGGAGCTCCAATCCCAGTATCTTCTACAAATGCTTTAGGAATAGGGGATGTATTAGATGAGATATATAGACATTTTCCTGAAAATGATGAAACCCAAGAAGATGAAGAAATAATTAATGTAGCAATAATAGGAAAACCAAATGTGGGAAAATCATCATTAGTTAATAAAATACTAGGAGAAAATAGAGTTATTGTAAGCAATGTGGCAGGAACTACTAGAGATGCAATAGATTCATATTTTGAAAATGAAACAGGAAAATACAATTTCATTGATACAGCAGGAATTAGGAGAAAAAGCAAAGTAAATGACAGTATAGAAAAATTTAGTGTAATGAGGACTTTACTTGCAGTAGAAAGATCAGATGTCTGCTTACTTATGATAGATGCAGTAGAAGGTGTTACAGACCAAGATGCAAAAATTGCAGGAGAAGCACATGAGGCTGGTAAGGGAATAATTATTGTTATTAACAAATGGGATGAAGTTGAAAAAGAGACAGGAACATTAGAAAAATATAAGAAAGATGTGTATAATAAATTAAGCTATTTGAGCTATGCACCAATTATATTCATATCAGCAAAAACAGGGCAAAGAGTAGATAAACTTTTTGAATTAATCAAAAAAGTTGCAAAAAACAATAGCTTCAGAGTATCAACATCAACACTAAATCAGGTTATAAATGAATCAATTGCAGTAGTACAACCACCAACAGATAAGGGAAGAAGACTAAAAATTCTTTATGCTACTCAGGGTTCTTCTAAACCACCAACATTTATAATATTTGTAAATAGCAAAGAATTGTTCCATTTCTCATATGAAAGATATTTATCAAATCAAATAAGAAGTAATTTTGAACTAGAAGGAACACCAATAAGAATAATTGCCAGAGAAAAAGGCGAAAAAAATGATTTATAGGAGGTATTTGTTATGGAAGCATACATTACAGTTGCAATAGTTGCATATGTTATAGGAAGTATTAATTTCGCAGTAATATTTAGTAGAAAATTTGCAGGATTTGATGTAAGAGAAAAAGGAAGTAAAAATGCCGGAACAACAAATGTACTAAGAACAGTTGGAAAAAAGGTAGCACTACTTACACTAGTATGTGATATATTGAAAGGTGTTGCAGCAATACTTGCAGCAATTTTGGCTAAACATGTGTGGGAAGGATTGGATATTACAACTTTAAAATATATTGCAGGATTTATGGTAATATTAGGACATACATTCCCAATTTTCTTTGAATTTAGAGGAGGAAAAGGAGTTGCAACAGCAATAGGAGTCTTGCTAATGCTAAATTGGAAGATAGGATTAATTTGCTTAGTATTTGGACTTTTAATAATTGCTTTCAGCAAAATGGTATCACTAGGTTCAATATCAGCAGCAATTTTATTCCCAGTATTAACAATTTTTCTACAAGAAAATGTTGGGTTAGTAGGAATAGTATTTAGTTTCCTAATTGCGGGACTAGTTGTATTTAATCATAGAAGCAATATAAAAAGAATAAAAGAAGGAAAAGAGAATAAATTGTCTTTAAAAAAATAATATAGATTACTAAAGAAAGGAGAGAACAATGAAAAATATATCAATAATAGGAAGTGGAAGCTGGGGAACAGCTCTTGCAATACACTTGGCTAAGAAAGGACATAATGTAAAAGTGTGGTCATTTGCCCAGGCGGAAGCAGACCTAATAAATAATGAGAGAAAATGCAAATTTTTACCACAGGCAGTTGTTCCAGAAGGAGTATATTGTACAACAGATTTTAAAGAAGCAATTGATGGAACAGAAATGATTTTAATTGTTACGCCATCAAAATTTGTAAGAGAAACTATTAAAAAATTTGAACAATATGTTACAGACCAAGCAATAATTATATGCTCAAAAGGATTTGAAGAAGGAACACTATATTCTTTGGATGAGGTGGTGCGCGAAGAACTACCAAATTCAAAAGTAGCAGGACTTTCTGGCCCAAGCCATGCTGAAGAAGTTTCAATAGGAATACCAACAGCATTAGTTGCTGCATCAAAGGACGAGAATTTATTAGAAGATATAAGAGAAACATTTATGAGTGAAACACTTAGAATATATAAAACTTATGATATAAAAGGTGCAGAACTTGGAGGAGCATTAAAAAATATAATTGCATTTTGTGCAGGAGTGGCAACAGGGTTAAACTTAGGAGATAATACATTTGCAGCATTACTTACAAGAGGACTTTCAGAAATGGCAAAATTGACTATTAAAATGGGTGGAGATGCATCAACTATTTATGGTTTGACAGGATTAGGAGATTTAATAGTTACATGTATGAGTAATCATAGTAGAAATAGAAGAGCAGGAATTTTAATCGGTCAAGGAAAAACTATAGAAGAAGCAAGACAAGAAATAGGAATGGTAATTGAAAGCATAGACAACATAAAAATAGCATATGAGCTTTCTAAAAAATACAATGTAGAAATGCCAATAGTAAATTCAGTTTATAATGTTTTATTTGGAAAATTAGAACCAAGAGAAGCAGTTACAAAACTAATGACAAGAGGAGCAAAATTCGAAGACTAGAATAAAAAAATAGATTATGCAAATAATAAATTAGAGGTGAAAGAAAATGGGATTTTTTAATGAAATTGGAAAGAAAACAACAGAAGCAACAAGCAAAATAACAAAGGAGACAAAACTAAAACTAAAAATTAATGAAAGTAAAAACAAAATAAGTGATTTATATGAAGAAATAGGCAAAAAAGTTTATGAAAAACATGTAAGAGAGGAAAACATATCTATAAAAGAAGAACTACAAGAAGAATGTGAAAAAATAGACAATTTATCTAAAGAAATTGAAGAAGCAAGAAGAGAAATATTAAAACTAAATAACAAAAGACAATGCCCAGAATGTTATGCAGAAATAGAAAAAGATGCAGCCTTTTGTTCAAAATGTGGACATAAACTAGAAGCTATTGAGGTTGTTAAACCAGAACAAGTACCAGAGAAAAAAGTAGAAGATGTTGTAGAAGAAAAGACAGAAGCATCAGAAGATGTAAATGAATAATGTAGGGGCTTCATGCCCATACGTATGACAATATTATTAATTAATAAGGGTATCTCTCAAAAAGATACCTTATTATTTTATCTGCATTAAATTCAGTAATATTAATAAAAACACCCTTATCTAAACAAAGCCACATATGAATATTAAATTTATCATTATTATCAATAAAAGCACTAATCATATCAGAGGCAGTTACAGGGTTTTCAAAAACTGCTTCATATTGTAAATCATTTTCAATATTAATATTATTTTCATAAAATTTATCTACAAATTTTTTTATTTCATGGGATTGCTCACTATATATATCAATAATAGCACTCATAAAAATCTCCTTATTTGCTATAAACATTTCCTATCTAAATTATTATTTGCAAAATAATAATATGTATGTAAAAGAATAAAAGGTATTTTCTGGGGAAATATATTTATAGGTGATTGTTTTGAAAAAATACAAAAAAATAGCAATGTTAATTATTGTAGTTCTTGCAGCAGTTTTCTTATCAGGTTGTTCAAAAGGCAAAGATGGAGATTTAAAAACAAAAGTAATTTCAGAATTAAATTTTGTAAATGCGAAAACCATAGATATGTTAAACAAATTAAATAACATATCTTTTGAAAGTTATTCTATTATATCTGAACAAGTGAAGTTCAATGATGAAGAAAAGCAAAATAATCAGAGTCAATCAGGAAAATCAACTGAAACAGCAAGTGGAACAGAAGAAGGTGAAAACAGTAATGGTGAAAGCAGTAGCAAAGGAGATTCTGGCAGTACAAATGGGCAAAAAGGACAACAATCAGAACAAGGAAGTAGTAATGATAAAATTAACACAACAAATATGGTAATGAATGTAGAATTAAGCAAAGATAGAAATAACATAGACTGGACTACAATAAAAAATGATGTAGAATTATTAAATGAAAGCTGGACAATAATTACAATAGATTTGTATACATTAAATGCAAACAGCAATACTATATTAAATTTTAGTAATAAACTAAACACAGCAATGGTAGCAATAAAAAATGAAGATAAACAAAAAAGTTTAACAGCACTTGCAGATTTATACTCAAGTATACCTGAATTTTTAAGAGAAATAGATGCAGATAAAAATATGCAAAAAATAAGACAAACACAAAGCTATGTAATAGATGCATATATACTAGCTGATGACATGGAGAACACAGAAATAAACAAAAATTTAACACAAGCAATTACAACATATTCAGAAGTAATGAGTGATATAGACTATACAAAAGATAAAACAGAAAAAACAAACAAAGTATATGTACTATTAAATGAACTTGCAAATTCATTAACTAAAAAAGATACAGATGTGTTTTATATAAAATATAAAAATTTCATGAAAGAAATAGAGGCAATATAAATTAAAACAAAAAGATGTAAAAAGGGGATTTAACAATAAAAGTTTACAAAAATCTATAATTTGTAGTTTACATTTTGCAAAAATTATTATATAATAATTCAATAGAATTGAAGGGAGATTGATAATATGGAACAAAACAATAACAACGAACAAATGTTAGATGAAAATCACTTAGTAGCAATAAGAAAAGAAAAATTGGAGGAATTACGAAAACAGGATAAAGATCCTTTCAAAATTACAAAATATAATAGAACACATAATAGTCAACAAATAAGAGAAAACTATGATGAATTAGAAGGAAAAGATGTAACAATAGCAGGAAGAATGATTGCTAAAAGAATTATGGGAAAAGCATCTTTTTGCCATATACAAGATATGCAAGGAAAAATACAAAGCTATGTTAGTTTAAATGATTTAGGAGAAGAAAGCTATAAAGCATTTAAAACATATGATATTGGAGACATTGTGGGAATAACAGGATTTGTATTTAAAACAAAAACAGGAGAAATATCAGTTCATGCAAAAGAAATGGTATTACTTACAAAATCTTTAAGACCATTACCAGAAAAATTCCATGGTTTGAAAGATACAGAACTAAGATATAGACAAAGATATCTAGATTTAATAGTAAACCCAGAAGTAAAAGAAACATTTATAAAAAGAAGTAAAATAATAAAAGAATTAAGAAGAATATTAGAGGAAGAAGGCTACCTAGAGGTAGAAACACCAATGCTTACAACAGTAGCAACAGGTGATGCTGCAAGACCATTTATAACACACCACAACACATTAAATTTGGATATGTACTTAAGAATAGCACCAGAATTAAACCTAAAAAGATTAATAGTAGGTGGATTTGACAAAGTATATGAAATAGGCAAAAACTTCAGAAATGAAGGAATGGATATAAAACATAATCCAGAATTTACAAACGTAGAATTCTATGCAGCATATGAAGACTACAATGATATGATGAATATGGCTGAAAAAATAATATCAACAATTGCACAAAATGTGCTAGGAACAACAAAAATAACATACCAAGGTGTAGATATAGACTTAACACCAGGCTGGAAAAGAATATCAATGATAGATAGCATAAAAGAAGTAACAGGAATTGACTTTAATGAAATAAAAACTGATGAAGAAGCAAGAGCTTTAGCAAAAGAAAAAGGAATAGAGCTAGAAGAAACAAAACAAACAAGAGGACATGTAATAAATGAGTTCTTTGAAGAATATGTTGAAGATACTCTAATTCAACCAACATTTATTATAGACTATCCAGTAGAAGTATCACCACTTACAAAAAGAAAACCATCTGATCCAAGTTTAGTTGAAAGATTTGAACTATTCATTGGTGGACGTGAGTATGGAAACGCATATTCAGAATTAAATGACCCACTAGATCAATATGAAAGATTTGTAAAACAACAAGAAGCAAAAGAAAAAGGTGATGAGGAAGCAGGAGGAATGGACGAGGATTTCGTAACTGCACTAGAAATAGGACTTCCACCAACAGGAGGAATGGGAATAGGATTAGATAGATTAATAATGCTATTAACAGATTCAGCATCTATTAGAGATATATTATTTTTCCCAACAATGAAACCTTTAGCTTAAATAAATGAAAAGCTTCGAATTACGTTTATATAAGGAGATACATATGTTTAATTTTAATTTTGATAAAAAAGCAATTATAGTTATTATTGCAATAATGTTAGTTGCATGGATTGTTTCATCAGGTGCAGATGGCATTTTAGGAACACTATTATCTTTACCTGGTGTAATAATTGCAATGACATTTCACGAATATGCACATGCATTAGCAGCATACAAACTTCGGAGATGATACTCCAAAAATACAAGGGAGACTTAACCTAAATCCACTAAGCCATATAGACCCAATAGGTTTAGTTCTTCTTATAGTTGCAGGATTTGGTTGGGGAAAACCGGTTCAAATTGATTCTAGAAATTTTGATGGGAAATATTCTATATCAAAAGCAGAAGCAATAGTTGCAGCTGCAGGACCAATAATGAACTTTGTATTAGCTTTTATATTTTCAATATTATATTATGTTTTATTTGTTGCAACAAACGTATTAAGTGGTTTAAGTGTAAAAGCACTTTCAGTTGTATATACTATAATGATACAAATTATTACAATAAATATAGGCTTAGGAGTATTTAACCTAATACCATTGCCACCACTAGATGGTTCAAAAGTATTAATGAATTTCTTAGGATATAATGCAAAACAATGGTTTTATAGGAATGAAAGAATATTTTACATAGCATTTGTATTACTTTGGGTAACAGGCTTACTATCAAGCCTATTAGCACCAATATTCTCAGGAGTCTTTACTGGAATAACTTGGCTAGCATTTAAAATAGTATCAATATTTATGTAGGAGTAAAAATGAAAGAAATAGTAGTACTAGGGATAGAATCAAGCTGTGATGAAACATCAGTATCAATAGTAATAAATGGAAGAAAAGTTCTATCAAACATAATAAATTCACAAATAGACATACATACGCTTTATGGTGGAGTTGTGCCAGAAATAGCATCAAGATGCCACATAGAGGTAATAAACCAAGTGACAAAAGAAGCATTAAAAAAAGCTGGTAAAACCTTTAAAGATATAGATGTGATAGCATGCACATATGGACCAGGACTAGTTGGAGCATTATTAGTTGGAGTATCTTATGCGAAAGGTTTAGCATATGCATTAAATAAACCATTAGTAGGAGTAAACCACATAGAAGGGCATATTGCAGCAAACTATATAACATACGAAAATCTTAAACCTCCATTTTTATGTTTAATAATTTCAGGAGGCCATACACATTTAGTACATGTTAAAAATTATTGTGATTTTGAAATAATAGGAAAAACAAGAGATGATGCAATTGGAGAAGCCTTTGATAAAGTTGCAAGAGTAGTAGGATTGGGTTACCCAGGAGGACCAAAAGTAGACAAGCTTGCAAAAGAAGGCAAGCCTTGCATTGATTTACCAAAAGCAAACATAGAAAACTTAGACTTTAGTTTTAGTGGAATAAAAACAGCAGTTATAAATTTAAACCACAAAAATCCAGAAATAAATAAGGCAGACCTTTGTGCTAGTTTTGAAAAAGTGGCAACTGAGATGCTTACCCATAATACAATAAATGCAATAAAACAAATAAACAAGAAAACGGAAACAAAAATAAATAAAGTGGTACTTGCAGGAGGAGTATCAGCAAACTCATACATTAGGGAGCAATTTGAAAAAATAGGGAAAGAAGAAAAATTAGAAATATATTTCCCAGAATTAAGTTTGTGTACAGATAATGCAGCAATGATAGCATCAGCGGGATACTATAACTATATAGAAGGAAAAACATCAGATTTAAAATTAAATGCAATACCAAACCTAAAAATTGGAGGATAATATGTCTATATATGCAATTTCAGATTTACACTTATCATTTGGTGAAAATAAACCAATGAACATATTTGGAGAAAACTGGACAAATCATGAAGAAAAAATAAAAAAGGATTGGCAAGAAAAAGTAAAAGAAGATGACACAGTATTAATGCCAGGAGACTTTTCATGGGCAATGTACTTAAAAGATACATATAAAGACTTTGAATATCTAAATAGTCTACCTGGGAAAAAAATATTATTAAAAGGAAACCATGACTACTGGTGGACAACTCTTGCTAAAATGAGAGCATACTTAAAAGAAAATAACTTTGAAAATATAGATTTTATATATAACAACAGTTATCTTTGCGAAAACAAGATAATAGTAGGAACAAGAGGCTGGTCAGAACAAGAAGAAAAACCAGAAAAAATAATAAAAAGAGAAAACTTAAGACTAGAAATGTCTTTAAAAAATGGTGTAGAACAATATGGAAAAGACAAAGAAATAATAGTATGCATGCATTACCCACCATTTAATAGTTTTGATAAATTAGAATTGAATTTTATTGAAACAATGAAAAAATATAATGTGAAAAAATGTATATATGGACATATACATGGCGCAGATGCTCACAAAGAAGCATTTAACCGGAGAATACAAAGGAATAGAGATAAGATTAGTAAGTTGTGACTATACAGATTTTAAATTAGTAGAAATATAAGCTGTAGGAGCAAGGCCTTAGCCTAGCCCATATAATAACAAATAGAAAAGAGAGTAAATAAATGGAGCCTAAAAAAACAGTTGCATTTTACACATTACGGTTGTAAAGTGAATCAATACGAAACAAATGCCATGACCCAGAAATTTATAGAAGCGGGATATGATATTGTAGATTTTGAGGGAAAAGCGGACATATATATAATAAACACATGCACTGTAACAAATATTGCAGACAGAAAATCAAGACAAATGCTAAGAAGAGCAAAGCAAATAAATCCAGAAGCAATAATTGTGGCAGTTCGGTTGTTATGCACAAACTCATAAGGAACAAATGGCAGAAATAGAGGAAATAGACTTAGTTTTAGGCAATAATGAAAAAAATAACATAGTAAATATTGCAGAAGAATACTATAATGGAAAAAATAAAACAAAAGCACAAGTAACAAATATAGATGAGCAAAAAGAATTCTTAGACTTTGGAACAATTACATATACAGAAAAAACAAGAGCATCAATAAAAGTGCAAGACGGGTGCAACAATTTTTGCTCATATTGTTTAATTCCATATGCAAGAGGCAGAATAAGAAGTAGAAAAAAAGAAAGTGTATTAAAAGAAATAGAGCAAATTTCTAAAAAAGGAATAAAAGAAGTTGTAATTACAGGAATACATATTGCATCATATGGAAAAGACTTTGAAGAAAAATATGAGTTAATAGATTTATTAGAAGATATTAATAAAATAGAAGGGTTAAAAAGAATTAGACTAGGTTCACTAGAGCCAAACCTTATAACAGAACAATTTGTAAATAGATTATCTAAACTAGATAAAATATGTAATCACTTCCATTTATCACTTCAAAGCGGATGCAATGAAACTTTAAAAAGAATGAATAGAAAATATACTGTAGAACAAATTGAAAATAGTGTAAATTTACTTAGAGAAAAATATGATGATGTGGCTTTAACAGCAGATATAATAGTTGGATTCCCAGGAGAAACGGAAAAAGAATTTGAAAAAACATATAAATTTTTAGAAAAAATAAAACTAACAAAAATGCATATATTTAAATATTCACCAAGAGAAGGAACAAGAGCAGCAGTAATGCCAGACCAAATAGATGGAAATATAAAAGAGCAAAGAAGCCAGAAATTAATTGAACTATCAAATAAAAACGAAGAAGAATTTTTGAAAGCACAAATAGGAAAAAAACTAGATGTCCTATTTGAAGAACAAGAAGGAGACTATTGGAAAGGGCATACTAGCAATTATTTAGTAGTAAAAAAAGAAGGAGAAAACCTAGAAAACATATTGCAAGAAGTAAAAATTATTGATACTCATGAATTATTTCTTATAGGAGTATAAACCTACTCATTATTCCCTAGACCTTTTAGAAGGTCTAGTTTTTTTCGTCAAAACCTCCCATTTTTCATCAAAGGAAAAATATGTAAAAAATAGAATAATATAATTAGATTGCCAATAGGGACAGTTCTGTTTGGCAATTATTTTGTGTAACCTTAATGGTTTAGTATCAATATTTTGAACAAAAGAGTTACTAAACATAACTGTCTCTATTAGTAAAAGTTAGGAGGAAGAAAAATGAATGTTATATATGATAAAGAAAATAGATTACTTAAGCTAGAAATGACAGAAGAAATTGATCATTGCATGGCAGAAAAAATTAGAAGTAAGGCAGACTTTGAAATACAGGAACATACCCCAAAAAAGGTATTAATGGATTTTGAAAATGTTTCCTTTATGGATAGTGCAGGGATTGGAATGATACTAGGTAGGTATAAAACTGCAAAAATGGTAGGGAGCACTCTTAATATAACAAATGTTAAGCCTAGCATAAAAAAAGTATTAGAAATGTCGGGTGTTTTAAAAATAATACCAATAGTAGAAGAATAGGAGGAAACCAAATGAAAAAAAACTATGACAATGAAATGAAAATAGAGTTTATAAGTAATCCTAATAATGAAGCATTTGCTAGGATTTCAGTTGCAAGCTTTGTAGCAACTTTAGATCCTACAATAGAAGAAATTTCAGACATAAAAACTGCTGTATCAGAAGCGGTTACAAATTCAATAATACATGGTTATGAAAACACAAGAGGAATTGTAACAATAAAGGCAAGAATAATACATAATGTAGTGGAAATAGAAGTAATAGATAATGGAAAAGGAATAGAAGATATAGAAAGAGCAAAAGAAGCTTTATACACTACAAAACCAGAATTTGAAAGGTCAGGAATGGGATTTACCATAATGGAAAGTTTTATGGACGAAATGCAAGTTGAATCAACTGTAGGGAAAGGTACAACTGTATTTATGAAAAAAACTATCAAAAATTAAACAAAAGGAGAAATCATGTACGAAACGAATACTGAAGATATTATTAAAGCACAAAGAAAATCCGAAGAGGCAATGGAAAAAATAATAACCAATAATTCAGGATTAGTATGGAGTATAGTAAATAGATTTTTAGGTAGAGGATATTCAAAAGAAGAATTATACCAAATAGGCTGTATAGGACTAATAAAAGCAGTACAACGATTTGATACAAAATTTGAAGTAAAAATATCAACATTCGCAGTACCATATATAATGGGGGAAATAAAAAGATTTATAAGAGATGATGGACCAATAAAGGTAAGCAGAAGTATAAAAGAATTGGGAGCAAAAATACGAGAAATACAAAGGGACTACTTAGCAAAAAATGGTAAAGACATAAAAATATCAGAAATTGCAAAAATATTAAGCACAAGTGTAGAAGATGTAGCAGTGGCATTAGATGCAAGTAGACCATTAGATTCAATAGATGAAGAATTATATGAAGGAGAAGATAAACAAAGTAAAATATCAAAAATAAGCAATAACAAAGATGAAATGGGAGAACTAATAAACAAAATAACAGTAAGAAAGCTAATAAAGGAATTAGAAAAGAGAGAACAAGAAATAATATTACTAAGATATTATAAACAAAAAACACAAGTAGAAGTAGCAAAAGCCCTCCGGAATATCACAAGTGCAAGTCTCAAGAATAGAGAAGAAGATTTTATTAGAAATGCGCAAGAAAATTGCGATTTAGGGAGAAAAATGAAAAAAATTATAATATTAATTTTAGCTTTTGTACTCATTTGTTTTATGCTTCCAATATTATTCACAAAAAAATATAATCCACAAGAAATTACCACAGCAATACAAAAAGAAGAGGATGAGTACGACTATAAACAATATAGTACAATAAAATTATTACATACAGAAATAGGTGAGATAGAAGAAATAAACATAGACGAGTATTTATATGGGGTTGTTGCAGCAGAAATGCCAGCAAGTTTCCATGAAGAAGCACTAAAAGCTCAGGCATTAGTTGCAAGAACATATACAATTTATAAAATAATAAATGGAAGTAAACATGAAGGAGCAGATATATGCGATTTAGCAAGTTGCTGCCAAGCATGGATTTCAAAAGAAAATAGATTTGCAAGATGGAATGAAGAAGAATGTGAAAGTAATTGGAAAAAAATTGTATCTGCAGTTGAAAACACAAAAGGAAAAATAATTACATATGAAGGAAATCCAATAAATGCATTTTTCCACTCTAATAGTGGAGGAACCACAGAAACTGCAAGCAATGTATGGGGAGGAACAAATTACCCATATTTACAAACAGTGGAAACAGTTGGAGAAGATGCATATTCACAATATAACTCAGAGGTTACATTAACTAAAAATGAAGTAATACAAAAATTGCAAGAATACCATTCTGATATAGAAATGAATTTTGAAAATGAAAATGAAATACAAATTTTAGAAAACACAGAAAGTGGAAGAGTAAAAACAATTAAATTTGGAAACATACAAATTACTGGAACTGAAACAAGAACTATTTTTGGATTAAGGTCAGCTAACTTTACAGTAAAGATTGAAGGAGATAATGTGATTTTCGAAGTGCTAGGTTATGGGCATGGCGTAGGTATGAGCCAAACAGGAGCAGATAGCATGGCAAAACTTGGCAATGACTATGAAACAATAATAAAACATTATTACACAGGAGTCGAAATTCAAAACATTTCTTGAATAAATACATAAAAAATGGAAATAATTTTACTAAAGATAAATTTAAGGAGGAAGATACATTTGAGAAGAAGAGAAAAAAGAACAAGAGGAAAAAGTTATAAATTTTTATATATTACAGGGGCAGTTGCTATATTTTTAGCAATAATGATTATAACATTATATAGCATTTATAACAAACAATTAAATGATATTTCAAAGAGCATGTTATCAACAGAGCAAATAATAGGGCTAGTTCCAAATGAGGAAGTAAATACAGCAAATCCTGTTCAAGTAACAGGAAGTACAATAAGTAAAACCATAGAAGAAGTACAAAAAGAAATAGAAAACCAAGTAGAAGAAAATGAAGTCAAGAATGAGGAAGTGATTGATAATACTATAAAAACAAACGCAGAAGAACAAAATATACCAACAGTAAAAGAAGTAAAAAAGGAACTATCTTTTGCATACCCAGTAGAAGGCGAGATTTTAAGAGAATATGCAATGGATGAACTAATATTTTCAGAAACATTAGATGAATGGACAGTTCACCAAGGGCTTGATATAAAGGCAGACAGAACAACTGTAGTAAAAACGGCAGAAGCAGGAACAGTAGTTGCAATAAAAAACGACCCAAGATATGGTTTAACAGTAATAATAGAACATGAAGATGGATTTAAAACTGTCTATTCAAACTTATTAACAACAGAATTTATAGCAGAAGATGAAAATGTAGAGAAAGGACAAAGTATAGGAACAGTTGGAAACTCTGCAGTATTTGAAATAGCAGACGAACCACATCTACATTTTGAAATGATAAAAAATGGAGAATATGTAGACCCAAAATTATATTTAAAATAATAGAACCTCCGCCAAATTATTTAAAATTTGGCGGAGATTAAAAATTATAAAAAGTTTTTTAACTTTTCCACACTTTGCTCTTGATAGCTTACAAAATCATTTATTAAATTTTTAACATTTGAATCCAAATCTTGATGAGCATTTAAAATCCTTCTACCTTCAATAATTCCCATATTAGTACCTTGCATTAAAATCTCAGAAATTTTTGAATTACTTGTATCTTTTATTGTGTTTGCCTGAATACCAGACCAAAGCATAGCCTTTTGACCTATACTATAATCATTAGGTTTTACATTATAATTTGAAAAAGCAGAATCAACTTTTTTTAAAATATTATTATACATACTATATTCATGTTTTAAATAATCATAAAGTTCATTAGTTTCTACTTTCTCTTGAAGATAAGAAATAGAATCCATTCCCATTTTTACACCCTTACAAATCTCTTTTAAAGCTTCAACATTTTTATCCATAATAACCTCCTTTTTATTTTATTTTTTACGAAAAGATAACAAATATACTAGTAAAAAAATTGTTAGTAATAATTTGACAATGCTTATTTGAAATAATATACTATTTATAAATTAAATAAAGGAGAAAAAACTATGGAAGAAATATTCACAATAAAAAATATAATTATATATTTATTAATAATAAATATTGTAACATTTTTAAGTATGGGAATAGACAAATACAAGGCCAAAAAAGGAAAATGGAGAATACAAGAAAAAACTTTATTAACACTAGTAGTATTAGGTGGAGGAATAGGTGGAATTGCAGGAATGTATGTATTCAGACATAAGACCCAAAAACCCAGATTTTTCATAGGTTTCCCACTAATTATGATTATGCAAATATTAATTGTAATAATTATTTTTACAGTAAAATAGAGGTATATCAAGTGTAAAAATAGTTTGTACTAAAAAAATAATGTACACATAATTCTGGATAATAAAAGAAATAAAAAATATATAAACAAAACATGAGTTCAAAATGTGAATAATGAGAAAAAGAAAAATGCGATAAAATGAGTTATTCACAAAGTTATCCACAGTTTACACAAGAATATTATTAGTATGACAAAGAAGTTACAAAGGTATACATAAAGATTACAAACATATGACAAACAAATTACAAACAATAAATAAAATTACAGAAAAAAGACAAAAATTACAAATTATGTGAAACAAAAGCTACTACAAATTTTAGAAGAAAAGAGCTTGACAAAAAGATACTTTGCTATATAATAAAAATACATTAAAAAGAAAAATATATGTATAAAAGAACATTGAAAAATAAAAGGGACAGGTTCTAAGCCCGTCCACCAAAAATAAAAAACGAATGAGGAGGAAGAAAATGAACAGAAAACAAGAAAAACACAC
>OIEN01000425.1_pt1 | contig 26743 bp, 36 predicted proteins | sample 1581741 | NCBI WGS metagenome assembly OIEN01 (sample SAMN01760944, study PRJEB22395) | human gut metagenome | reverse complement strand
GCTTTAGTCCATCTTTTGTAAAATCATGTTCGATTTCCGGGCATTTTGCACAAACCATATCCATATGTCCCTGAAGGATGACTGTGGGCGCGTTTTCGTAGCCAGGTGTTGCAGGTTTATAAATCACAACATTATTCATGTCATCCTGAACATATTTCAAATCATGCTCCTTTGCAAAATTCACCAGATAATCACTGATTTGTTTTGTATTTCCTGAACCATGTGGAATATCACAGATTTCCTCAAAATAGTGAAACACATTTTTTGGTTCGAAGTTTTCTAAAATTGCCATATGGGTTACCTCCAAAATTTTATATATGGTTTGCATTTATCTTTTCGGCAGCCATATTGGCAATACCCAGAGCCGTGTTCTTAAGTGTCTTGGTTCTACTAGTATACCGATCTGACGCGTCACTCATGATACTACCTCCTGCCAATATATTAAAATTTATCAACTAGCTCTTTTATTTTACAATAAATTTACTCTAAAATCAAATGTTTATATTATTTTATATTCTACAGCATTCGAAATTTGACATTTACCTTATAAATGCTATAATGGACATATTACTCGGGGTGTGGCTCAGCTGGTAGAGCACTTGGTTCGGGACCAAGAGGCCGTGCGTTCGAATCGCATCACTCCGACCATAAAAGACCGTTTCTCAATAAAATCCAAAACAGTTAGCAAAATTATTAAAAACCATCAAATAAAATTCAATTTATTTGATGGCTTTTATTTTTTCTATAAATACTCCAAGATGATACGCTATATATCTTCGTTTGCTTGTCCATTCACTTATCCCATCTTTTTATATTTCTTGTTTCAAAATCTTGCACACTTCATCTATGCTGTTTCTCGGTGTCGAAGCACCTGCCATAACTCCAACTTTTTCTATGCCATCTAAAAATCTTTTGTCTAACTCTTTCATTGTTTCTATGCAAATTGCACGTGCACAATTTTTGCTTGCTATTTCATATAGCTTTTTCGTATTTGAACTATTTTTTCCACCAATGATTATCATGCAATCAACTCTTTTAGATAGTTCTTCCGTCTCTTTTTGTCTTATTTCTGTAGCTTTACAAATAGTATTTTTGACAACAAGTTCTATATCTTTGTTTAATTCATTTCTTAATATTTCATGAAAAATATAAAAGTTATCCAAGCTAAAAGTTGTCTGTGATAAAACTAGTACTTTGTTAAATTTCCAACGATTTATTTCGTCAATTGCTAAAAATAGTTCGTCTTCATTTTCAACAACAAAATAATGCTCGCCACAATAACTTATCGTACCAACATTTTCTGGATGTTTTTTCGAACCAAATAAAATTATAAAATATCCGTTACTAGAATATTCTTCAGCCAATTTATGTATTTTTAAAACATTTGGACAAGTATAATCTTTTAAATCTATTCCATTCTCATCTGCATATTTATAAACTTCTTTCGAAACACCATGTGCACGAATTATAGTAGTTGCATCCGCCTCAGATATATTTTCTATAAACTCTAATCCTTTTTCTTTTAATTCATCTACCACTTCTTTGTTATGCACTATTTCACCCAAGCAATAGATTTTTCCATCTGCATTTTTCACTTCTAGTTCGGCACCATCAACAGCTCTTTTTACTCCATAACAAAATCCAGCATTTTCTCCAAGTATTATTTCCATAAATCTCCCACTTTCTACTATATTTGACAACAACATTTTATCACAGAATATTTTTTCAAACAACAAAAACCGTCTCATTTTGAATGCACACCAAAAGTTAAACACTTCTAGTTTCTCTTCATTTCTGAAACGGTTTTTAAAACTTATAAAAATATTATTTAATTAAATTTTAAACTTATACGTAAGTTCTCCAAATCTATCTGTTGGCTCAAAACCAGCTTTTGCTTTTATAATGTCAGGAATTCTGTTTACAACAGTTGCACAAGTAAGTTCTACTGTGTTTGGCATTGTAATTCTTAGAGTAGTATTTGGCTCACCATAAACAGTCCATTCGTTTGTGTCTACATCGTCTTTTGAATAAACTTTACCGATACATTCTGATTCTATTGTTATTCCCTCTTCTGTTTCTGTTGTAACAACAGCACTCATACCTGTTGCCATTCCAGCTTTTACAGTCATACCTAATGTGCTAGAATCTATATCTTCGCTAAAGAATTGTGGTACACATTTTTGAGATTGAGATTTAACTTTTAATCCAAGTTTAGAGCAAAGCCATCCATTTGTATTCCACATATATGATGGTGCAAATTCTCCGCTTTCGATTTTTGCTCTTCTTTCTTCTTCACTCATTTCATCTGCAGAAGCAACATCTCTTTCAAACTCTTCTTTTGTAAGACCAGCGCCATGAGCTTTTGCAAGAGCGATACCGTACTCTTCAACATTGTAACTAGAGCTTCCTTTAATTTTTGTTATTTTTTGAGTAGCACCTGCAAGTGAACTTATTAATTGACCCCAGAAAATATCTTGGTATCCTGTACCTGTAATTGTACAATTGTTTTCTTTTGCTAATTTATCTATTTTTGAAGTTAATGTAGGATTTGAATTCCAAGAATAAAATGCTTCTTCGCATGTTGTAACTGCGTTTACTCCACATTTAGCACATACTAATAAAACATCTCCAACATCACTTAGTAAGCTCATTGTTTCAACGATACATATGTCTGGTTTTAGCTCTCTAAATAATCTTTCCAAATCATCTACATGACTTACTTTTACATTTTTATTTTCAGAGCCCATAATTTCTCCGATATCTTTTCCGATAACATTTGGATTAATATCAGCAGCTCCTACAACTTCGCCACCTTTCTCATATACATATCTCATTGTATATTTTGCCATTTTACCTGTTCCTACTTGAAAAACTTTTGTCATAATCTTTTTCCATAGTGTAAAAACACTATGTCCTCCTTTCTTATTTTATTCTTTACTTCATTTATGCTACAAATTATTTGCAACATTTATTATATATTATTTAAAATATTCTATCCACATTTTTTTATTAATATGTTATAATAATTTTGGATATACAAAGGAGGAACCATTTATGGGAGGAATAATACTTTTAATTATAATAATCTTACTTGTTTATGTAAGAACAGTACCAGCAAATACAGCTATAATCATTGATAGAGATACTCATTATCACAAAACTGTAAGGCGAGGATTTTATTTTATGCTACCTGGAAGAGATAAAATAACTACGCAAGTTTCAACAAACAAAATCACAAAATACTATGCAAATAATTTTGAAACACATGATGGAAAAGTAGTTTCAATAAGTTTTATGGCATCATATTATGCTGAAAATATAGATGATGTTTTATTTTCTTTAAAGAGCGCAAGAAGAAGTATAAATGACATTTTCGAAAGTTCTGTTTACTGGGCTGTTAACGATTTAAGTCTAGCTGATTTTATAAGCGATAAAAACATTTTACTACATGAAATATCACCAAAACTTAATTCAGAAGCAAGAGAGCTTTGTATAACAATTGATAGTTTTTCAATTGTTAATATGTATGTTTTAGCAAGTGCATCTGCTGTAAAACCTTTTAAACCACATCTTAGCAGTAGCAGTGATAGTCCAATAAAATTTAACTAATGTTAATTAAAATAGGTTGTAAGAAAGTCCTTAATTTTATAAACTCTCTTACAACCTATTTTTTATCTTGAAATATTTTTTGCTTTTCCTTTTTCTTTTTGATACCTTAATTCAAAATTTTCATAATACAATTTCATTAATATATCCTTTATTTGTTTTCCATCCGGTAAATCATTTTCATCAAAAACAAAGTCTGTATCTAGTAAAACATAATCACCTGCTTTAAGAATTTTCCCTTGCTTGCCTTTTAATCCAGTTGCTGCTTCAGATGGTATTATTTCTTTTGCAACCAGATTGCCATTTTCATCATGCACCATTTCTTTATAGTTTATTCTATTATCTTTCTTTAGTCTTCCAATGTTAGACATTTTAATGTCTGTCCAAACCAAACCATCATCTCTTAAATCTTTATAAACACCATACATAACTTCAAAAACTTTCTTCGGATTTTCTTTAAACCAATTTGCTTCAACTTCATTTTGAACTTCAACGAAAAAAGTATCTGAGTTAGTTTCTATTTCGCGTCTTATAATCGGCTGTAAAATTCGTGAAGAATTTTTAAACGTTTTAGTACGTCTCGTTTTTCCAACTTTCAAAACATATTCGCCTATCTTTAATGCTGCACACGTCTTGCCGTCACCAGCTTCTGTAATATCGTCTATACTAACTTTTTCATGTTTCATGATATCTTTAATAAACATTTCCACAAGCTGTTTTGCACTATCATCTAAGCCTATATATCCAAATTCGTCTTCGACTAATTCTTTTATTTCATCATTATCCATTCTCTTCCTCCAAAATATTTTTTGCCTCATCTTCTGTTATTACTTCGTATTTAATCATTTTTTGAAGCACTTGAAGTTGTCTTTGTTTTGCAAGCTCTGGATTTACTGTAGGTGCATATACACTTGGTGCATTTGGAATTCCAGCAAGCATTGTACTTTCATAATCATTCATTTCGATAGGAGCTTTTTTAAAGTATGTGTTTGCAGCATCTCTTACTGTATAGCACCCTTCACCAAAATAACTAGTATTTAAGTATAATTCTAAAATCTGATTTTTAGTACATTTCTTTTCTATTGCAAATGCCATAAACATTTCTGCGATTTTTCTAGTCATCTTTTTATCTTGGGTAAAGTATGCATTTTTAGCAAGTTGTTGCGTTATCGTACTTCCTCCCTCTACAAATTTCTTTGCCTTAATATCGTTTACTATCGCTCTTCCAATAGAAAGAATATCTATTCCTTTATGTGTATAAAATCTATGATCTTCTACAGCTATAACTGCATTTCGATAAATCTCCGGCATTTCATTTAAAGTTGTATAATTATCTATCTCTTTAATTTCTTGAATTTTCGTTTCGAGTGGTGTTTCAAGTATTGCTTTTTTATACATTTGATATCCTTCGTTTACTTTTACACAAATAAAAATTATTACTGCAAGCAATATAATTCTAAAAATATTTTTTATAATTTTCATTTTATCTCCTAAATATAATTTGACTTTTAACCTAATTGCAATTAGATTTTAACAAATTTGACCTTATAAAATCAAGTAAGGTTCTATATATTTTAATAATTACATATAAAAAAGTAAGTTTTCATCCGAAGACAAAAACTTACTTCATAGTAATGTGGTTTATAAAGGTTATGAATTAATTTCGCAAAACAAATTCTTTAACGTGTATATCGTATAGGCCTCAACCCCTTTCCTTTGATTTGTCTTTATTTTATAATTTGTATATGTACAGAACTTGTACGTTTTTTGAAAAATCAAAGGATTTTAAGGTTAGTTTTGTGAATTTGATGTGAACTTATATAATCTTTATTTACTTTCAAACATTTGATTTACATCTACATATTCACCTTGAGCATTTATTATTTCAAAATGTAGATGTAGTCCTGTTGCCATTCCTGTTGAACCAACTGTCATTATCACATCTCCTGCTTTTACACTATCACCATCTTTTACTAATATTTTAGAACCATGCGAATACACAGAAGTATTACCATTGGCATGTTCTATTTTTACTGTATTTCCTCTTGTGCCATTATAGTCTGCGAAAATTACTTTTCCATCTGCAGTAGCAACTATCTCATCTGTCACATTCGTATTTGCATCCTCTACATCTAAATTATTATACTTTTCACTTGCAAGTGAAATTGTAATGAGTGACATAGAAAATACTGCAAATGCTATTATTAATGCACCGAACTTATTGTCTAGCTTTTTGTTTTTCATTTTTTTCAAATCTCCTTTCTAGTTCTTCTTTTTTACCACATATATTTGGAACTGGATAAGATATTCCATTATTAATTGCAAGTATTTTTAAAATTGTTTTTGAAAAATCTATAATCACATTTTCTTTAGGTGATTCATAACCAAGATTTTTTATGCTTAATCTGCTAGAAAAATTAATTGGAAATATAAGTGTACAAACAAAAACAATCCATAGCAAGCATTGTTTTGCAGATGTTATTTTATTTTGAAGTATTTTTCTAAATGCTAATGTAATAATGAAAACTATACTTGCTATTGTCGACATGGATAATATGTTTGTAAAAATGACATTTATTAAAGACATAGTTAGCCCCCTAATCATCTATTATTTTCATTAAATCTTTTAAATCCTTCTTAGTTAATTTTTTAGATTTCGCAAAAGCTACTAGCATATCGTTTATAGAACCATCATAGATTTTTTCTATAAAATTATTTGTTTCTTGTGCCTTATAATCGTTTTCTGAGATTTTGGATTTATATATTATAAGTTCGCCTTTGTTTCGAATCGCTTCCACAAAACCTTTTGTAACTAATCGTGATACCAAAGTCATTATTGTGTTATTTTTCCAATCTGTTTTTTGTCCTACATTTTTTACAATATCTATTGATGTGCTTTCTCCGTTTTTCCATAAAAACTGCATAATTTCAAGTTCTGATTTTGAAATTTCTTTCATAAAAACTCCTCCTTTTATAAAACTACAATTGTAGTTTGTAACCATATACTACAATTGTAGTTTTAAAAAGTCAATAGTTTTCTTAATTTTTTTACCTTTACTTACATTTAATTCTGTGCTAAATTTTAATTACGTTATATAACTTTAATGAAACGTGGTGTAATTATGATAAATAGATATAATCATTTAAATGAATATTTGAAAAATAAATTTGGCGAACGTGTTTTGAAAATTTGTGTTGATGGTGGGTTCACTTGCCCTAATAGAGATGGAACTTGTGGATTTGGTGGATGTATTTTTTGTGGTGAAAAAGGTTCTGGTGAGCACTTAAATTCTACAAAAGATATAGAAACACAAGTTAAAAGTTTTCTAAATTCTTATAGAGGAATACGTGCAAATAAGTTTATAGTTTATTTTCAAAACTTTTCAAATACTTATGATACTTTAGAAAATCTTAAAGCAAAATATGACTCGGCATTGATTGATGAAAGAATCATTGGACTTTCTATTGCGACCAGACCTGACTGTATAAATGACGAGATTGCAAAATTAATCGGTAGCTATTTAGATAAGTATTACGTTTGTGTAGAACTTGGTTTGCAAACCGCCAATAATGCTACTGGCAAATTAATTAACCGTGGATATGATAATGATACTTTTATCAAAGCCGTCAATATCTTAAGAAAGTATGGTATTGACATAGTAACTCACATAATGATTGGATTGCCCAAGGAAACAAAAGATGATTTACTTACTACTATAACTTTTATAAATTCTTTAGATATTCAAGGCATAAAAATTCATTCAACATACATTATTAAAAATACAAGACTTAAAGAAATGTATGATGCTGGTGAATATAGTCCTCTTGATTTAGATGAATATATTGAACTTGCTACATTTACTCTAACACATCTACGAAAAGATTTTATTATCCATAGAATTTCCGGTGACGCACCAAAAGATATACTTGTTGCTCCGTCGTGGAACGCACATAAGAAATGGATTATGAATGGGATTGATAAAAAAATGGAACAAGACAATCTTATACAAGGAATGTATTATTCAATCAGTTGATTTTTTATCTGTTTTATGTTATCCTATCGTATGAACGATTTATTTTGATTAGGAGGTTTCTTTATGAAGAATCTTAACAAGCACAACTACTACCTTAACATTGCAGAAGCTGTTGCTGCAAAAAGCACTTGTCTTAGGAAGACTTGGGGAGCCGTGATTGTAAAGTACGATGAAATAATTGCTACTGGTTACAATGGAGCTCCAAGAAACAGAAAAAACTGTAGCGATATTGGAAAGTGCATTCGAAACGAGATGGGCATTCCTCGTGGTGAGCGCTACGAACTTTGCAGAAGTGTTCATGCCGAGGCCAATGCAATCATAAGTGCTTCAAGGCAAGAAATGATTGGAAGTACACTTTATCTTACTGGTATTGACGTAGACTCTCAAGACTATGTTCAGAACTCTTGTAGCTGTTCGATGTGCAAGCGTCTTATTATCAATGCTGGTATCAAAGATGTGGTGATAAGAGATAGCAAGGAGAAATACAGAATAATTCCTGTGCAAGAATGGATTGATAACGATGAATCATTAAATGGTAAGCTTGGGTATTGACATTTTATGTAAATTATGTTACTATGACATGGTATCACGAAAAAATCTATAGGAGGAATTTCATAGTATGAATACCATTCGTTTCACGTTCGACGCCAAGAACCCCAACGAATCCCTCGACAGTTTCAAGGAACTGCTCAAGTGCATGCAGAATCCTCATTTCGATTCTGCCTACATCAAGTACGATTCTGAGGTCGGTACTGGTAACCCTGAATTTCCGCTGATTCTGATGTCTCACGCAACTAATCGTGAAATTCAGGTCTCTGGAATTGCCATTGGTCCGCGTCGCAACATTGCTGAGGAACACATTCATCCGTATCTTTCATCGGCGACCATCGAAATTCTGCGTCTCGCAGGCTTCAAGATGGGTGAAGCAGTCCAGAATATGATTTTGTTTGAGCCGAGGCTCCACGTCACGATCTGGAACGACTAATTATAAAAAGGTTTTGCATTTTTTTGCAAAACCTTTTTTCGTTATTCTGTTTTGTTTAATTCTTCCCATTCTTCGTATAAAGCTTCTAGGTTAGCATTTAATTCATTTATCTTTTCAGTAAATTCAAGAGCTTTTTCATAGTTAGTAACGTTTTCTTCTTTTTGCATCTCTTCTTCATAACTCTTAATGCGTTCCTCTATGTTTGAAATCTCCTCTTCCACTTTTATTATACGATTTTTTCTTTTTCTCTCTTGCGCTTCAACTGCCTTTTTCTCTTTATAAGCAATTTTATTTTGACTTTCTGATTTTACATTAGCAACTTCATTTGGAACATATTTAGATATGTAATAATCGTAATTGCCTTTATATTCTACCGCTCCATCTTTCTCTAGTCTATAAATCTTTGTAGCAAGTTTATTTATAAAATATCTATCATGAGAAACTATTAATAAAGTTCCGTCATAGTCTGAGAGTGCATTTTCCAATGCCTCACGAGCATATATATCTAAATGGTTTGTCGGCTCGTCGAGAATTAGAAAATTAGATTTTGTAAGCATCATTAAAAGCAGTGCCAAACGCGCCTTTTCCCCCCCACTTAGCTCTAATATGTTTTTATTTACATCTTCACCTTTAAAAAGGAAACTGGCTAATGCTTTTCTAACTTCTGTTTGGTTTAGTTCTGTATGTTTCTCCCAAACAAAATTTAGTATACTTTTATTTTCTATAAATTCTTCTTGTGTTTGAGAATAAAAAGCAACTTTCATATTACTACCAATTTCAAAACTTCCACTATCTTGAGCTAACTTATTATGAAGAATTTTTAATAAAGTAGTCTTGCCGCAGCCATTTGGACCAATTATAAAAACTCTTTCCTTTTTCAAAACTTCAAGCGAAACATTTTTAAAAAGTAATCTTTCTCCAAAACTTTTTTGAAGATTTTTTACAAATAAGACTTCTCTATTTCCACCAGCAATTGCTTCAAAATGAAATCTCATTTTTTTCATTTCTTCATCTGGTTTAATCATTGAATCTTGAATTCTGTCTATAACTTTTTGCTTCGATTTTATTATTTTATAATTTCTTTCTTGGCTCCAAGTTTTTTGTTGCTCAATAATGCCCTCTATTCTTGCAATCTCTTTTTGATCACTTTCATATTTTCTAGAAAGTGTTTTGTTTCTTTCAGCTTTTAACTCAAGATACTTTGAATAATTTCCTGTATAACTACTTAGACGTTTATTTTCAAGTTCAAAAGTCTCATTTGTAACCTTATCTAAAAAATATCTATCATGTGAAATAACTATAAAGCTTCCTTTGTAGTTTATTAAAAAATTTTCAAGCCATTCTATCGCATCAATATCTAGGTTATTAGTAGGCTCGTCTAATAATAACAAGTTTGCCTTACTCAAAAGCATTTTAGCGAGCATTAATTTTGTTTTCTGACCACCACTTAATTTAGATACTTTTAATTCAATTTCTTCGTCTTTAAATCCTAATCCTTTTAATGTAGATTTTGTGATACTTCTAAAAGTATATCCTCCCTCTGCTAAAAACTTTTCTTCCAAAGAATTTTTTAAACTTATCTTAGCTTCTAGTTTTTCATGACCGTAATTCTATATCCTTTTGAAGTTCATGAATTTTATTTTCAATATCTATTAAATATCTAAAGGCTTCCAAAGCCTCTTCGTAAACTGTTCTATCGTCTTCACATATAAACTGTTCAACATAGCCAACTACTGTATTTTTAGATTTAAAAATTTCTCCACTATCATAATCTAGTTTGTCTTGAATTATTTTAAAAAGTGTAGTCTTTCCAGAACCATTTACTCCAACTAAACCTATTTTATGATTATCTTCTATCGTAAATGAAATGCCACTAAAAAGCATAGTTGCACCAAAGGATTTCTTAACATTACTTAAACTTAAAAGTGACATTTTGCACTTCCTTTCAATATATTGTATCTATATACTAAATATTTTTTGCTACATTAACACACTAAAATTTATTCGTCGAACTCAACAGTTACGTATGAACCAACTAATTCTTCACGTATATTTGTAACCTTTCCAGTCTTAGATTTTAGCCTTTCAAATAAAGGAATATTCGGAGACATCGCAACAGCAGGCTCTATAGTGTAATACCAGCTTGATGGCAACTCTCCCTCAGATACTTCAACTATATCTCCAACCTTTACTAGATTAGGTCTTTCCATTTTAAAAATTATCTCTCTCATAAAATCCCCCCTACAATGCGTATTTATATCACTTTTGCATAAAAAATACAAGTAAGAATTAGAATGGGGCAGACTTTTAGCTTTGTACTTAATCAAAGATAAGATAATTATTTAGTCATTTTAACGTAACTTTAATGATATACTGCTATTGAGGTGATTTTTGTGTTTTTCGTAATAAAACAAAAATCTATTATTATAGTTGGATTAATTTTTATTATTGTTTTTACGACTTCTTTTTTTATCCTTTCTTTTGCTGCAAATGAACCTGAAAGTTGCGATTTAATGCACGAAGTAAAAGAAAAATATCACGGAAAAAAAGTAGCATTTTTAACTTTTGACGACGGTCCTTCAAAAATCGTAACACCAAAAGTCTTAGAAATTTTAGAAAGATACGATATAGAAGCTACATTTTTCGTTTTAGGTAAGGCTGTAGATGAAAATCCAGATGTTTTAAAAATGATATATGATGGTGGACATTTTATAGGCAATCATGGATACTCACACAAAGCAAACAAACTATATTCATGCGAATCTTCCTTTAAAGAAGAACTACAAAAAACAGAAGAATCTATAAGGCAAGCATTACAAATTTCAGATTTTAATTGTACACTTTTCAGATTTCCAAACGGATTTACTTCTCCAATATATAAATCTCAAAAAAACATTTGTGCGAAAGCCCTAACATCTATTGGCTACAAATACATTGATTGGAACTCACTCACAAATGATTCTGTACAAAAACTTTCTCGTGAAAGCTCTTTTAATATATTCAAAAAAACTTCAAAAGGAAAAGATGTTCTAGTAATACTAATGCATGATTCAGGCGATTTAAATAAAACTTATGATGTTTTAGAAGATACAATAAAGTATCTTTTGAAAAAAGACTATGAGTTCAAATCATTAGAAGAATTTTTTGATTGACATTTTTCTTACCTGCTTGTATTATATTCTTGTAAAACAAGGAGGTAAAACATGAAAAAAATAAAAAAAGTAGACTTAAATAAAGACGTAGATTTCAAAAAAGTAAACGAAAAAACTAAAAGCTTTTGGGCAGAATTCAAAGCATTTGCTATAAAAGGAAATGCTATTGATTTAGCAATAGGTATGGTTATTGGTTCTGCATTTACAAGCATAGTGAATTCTTTAGTTAAAGATATATTAACACCGATAATTGGCGCCGTTACTGGCGGACTTGATTTTTCAGAATGGTTTATACCACTAGACGGTTCAAGCTATGCCACACTTGCAGAAGCACAAGAAAACGGAGCAGCTATTTTAACTTATGGTAATTTTATAACTGCTGTAATAAATTTCGCTATCGTATCACTTACAATTTTTATAATCTTCAAAAAGATACTTGTATCACATAAAAAACGCGAAGAAGCACCCGCACCAGAACCAACAGAAAAAGAGTGCCCTTACTGCAAAAGTACAATAAACATAAAGGCAACAAGATGCCCACATTGCACATCGACACTTGAGTAAAACAAATTTAATTTACAGAGAAAAAAGGACTTAGGAAAAATTTTATTTTCTTAAGTCCATAATTTTTATTTGAATGGTGAAACTAATATTGCTGCACATAAACATTCTGGCATTACAGCCGTAATCGCTAGTATTTGATTTTTCTGCATCATAGTTAGTTCACTAATTGTAAATAGATATGCAATATAATTCGATAATTCTTTTCTATCATAGTTTGAGAAAATCCTTTTTAATTCTGTAAAACTTGTCATTGATTTTTTTATTTCTGTTAGTGACATTATTTTCTTATAGATTTCACTTTCGATTGATTTTAAATATTTGGTATGCACTTCATTTGCTAGCTCTTCAAAAGAATATATTTTATACAAGTCCACCTCGTATATTTCTGCTGCAATTTCTAAGATATCTAAAACATTACAACTTTCGCAAAAAAGTTCTTCGTTATAATTTTTAATACATTTATAAAATGAACTCTTAGCTAATTTTTCTAAAGCACTATCTTTTGGTAGGTCTGTAAAAATTCTTTTGTAAAGGTTTCTGCAAGCTCCGTTATACTCATTTGCTTTTTTAGTGCTACCTAAATTAAACGCATAATACGTTCCTTCTAATTTTCCAAAAACTTTTAACGTATCCATATATCCAAGTTGCATATCTAATAATGATTGCTTTTTATTAAATATCATAAAGTTTCCTAAATCTTCTTTTGGTGATACGTAATGAATTTTCGCTGTTACGTCATCTGGCCTACTTACACGATACATTCCGTGCATATCAACTATTACTAATTCAGTTGCTCCTCTATCTAATGCCATATTAAAAGGAACATTATCTGTGTAACCACCATCTATGTAATCAACACCATCTATACTATATTTTTGCATTATTGGAAAACATGCTGTACTTGCCAAAACGTAGTCCGCAATCTTTCCTTCTTCTATTTCATCTGTAAATAATTCGACCCTTTTTATTGGTTTTAATTGTGTCGTTACCAAACCAAATTCTATTTTTGATTTTTTAAAAGCTTCTTCATCAGATAATGATTTAAAAGTTTCTTTTAAAGGCTTAGGATCAATTCCACCGATCTTTCCAAGTTTTAATACAAACTCATTTATTGATTTTATAGAATTTATATCTTTATTGGCATCATCTTCAAATACTGTATCCATGCTCATATTTTTCCAAAGTTCTTCTGCCACATCTGCTTTTCCTATAGTAAATAATGCACCGTTTAGAGCACCAACTGATGTGCCTGTTATAATATCTGGTTCATAACCAATTTCTTGTAAAGCTTTCCAAACTCCTATATGATATGCACCTTTGGCTCCTCCACCGCAAAGTACTAATGCTTTCTTTTCACCCATTTCAATCATCCTTTCATACAAATATTATAACATATTAAAAAATGAGGTGAAGAAATTTTACTTCACCTCATTTTAAATTTTATCCAAATACTACATTTTCCAATTCTTTAACAGTCTCTAAATAGTAATCACTATGCTTTTTCATATAGCTTTGAATCTCAGGAAGTTCGTATGCCCAACCTGCTGCTGCAAAATCGATTCCAGCATCTCGTGCCATATCTAGGCCTGGTTTTAAATCATCAACCATCAAAATCTCAAGTGGACTAAGTCCATATTTACTCATGATTTCAAATATTGGATACGGTGATGGCTTTCGCTCATTTGCAGGTTTCTCCCAACCATACACATCATCTGGTGTCGGTAATTCGTTTGCCTTATAATCTCTCAAAATATTCTCAGAAAGAGAATGCGAAACAACACAAATGATGCCATTTTCTTTTTTAAACTTTTGAAGAATTTTCTTAAATCCCTTATACGCAGTAGGAACATGCTCTCTAACGTACGTACGCCAATATTCAACTTCCTCTTCCATCTCTTTATCAGAAAGTTTCAATGTATCCGTGCAAAAAGCTTGAAATCCTGGATGAAAATTTTCATGCATATACTGATCAAAAGTAATCGAAAAATCTGGTCTGGCTTTTTTCAAATATCCAATAAACGATGGATAATGAATCTCGTAAGTACTGTTTACTACAGTATCGTCGTGATCTAAAACTAAACACTTGTATTTCATGGTCACTTCCTCCAATCATAATTATTTTTGGATAACATAACTTTTATGGTGTTTACGTATTATATAACGTTTATTTTCACATTACAAGCCTTTTATAAAATTTTATTATGCGTTGTCAGTAGTAAATTTTTATATTATACTTGTATTAAATAATCTTATAAGGAGGCTATCTATATTATGAAAAATATGATTAAAAGTATGTTATCCTTTTTTGTCTTTTTGAAATTTAAAAACATTTGGAACATTAAAGATTACTTAGTAAAAAACAACCTTGATAAAGGAATTGTTGCTACTGTTTACGACTATTATATTCACAAAGAAGGTGGATATGTCGGAATTACATCAAAATTTGCAAATCACCCTTATATGCCACATGGTTTTATGGGAGTTTTTATTTCTGATATGAGTGAAATAGGAAAAAATGCAGTTATTTTTCAGCAAGTAACTATAGGTGCTGATAGACTTCTTGACAGTAATAATCAAGGTAATCCTAAGATTGGCGATAATGTATATATAGGTGCTGGTGCGAAAATAATTGGAAATGTTAAGATAGGCAATAATTGTAGAATTGGTGCAAATGCTGTTGTATACCAAGATATGCCAGATAACTCTGTTGCTGTCTCTTCACCAACTAGAATCATCCAAAAAGAAAACTTAGACAATAGATTCGTTGTCGCAACAAAAAATAATACTTTGAAAGTCTATGAAAATGGAGCTTTTCACGAGCTAAAAGATTTTCCTAAAAAAGAAAAGATAACTCAGAAATAATCTTCTATATTTCTATCACCGTTTTTTATGTTTGCATATACTATATTGTAATCGAACTTATAAGGAGGTGAAAATCATGCTAAACTCGCTCACTCTCAAGAACATCACAAAGACGTATCAAGATTTAAATGGTGAGACTTCTGCAATTCTAGATTTTACTTACACTTTTAGAAAAGGAAGCTTTACTAGTATCGTTGGTCCTAGTGGTTGTGGCAAATCTACTCTACTTTCGATTATTAGTGGTCTTGAAGAGCCGTCGACAGGTATGATTTTCAACGATAATTCCCAACCTCAAAAAAATAGTTACAGTATTGGGTATATGCTTCAAAAAGATTATCTCTTAGACTGGCGGACCATTTATCAAAACATTTTGATTGGTCTTGAAGTCAAGAAAATGATTTCTAAAAATTCTAAGGAATATGTTGATGAACTTTTGCATAAGTATGGATTATATGAATTTAGAGAAAAATATCCTTCTCAACTTTCTGGTGGTATGCGTCAGAGGGTTGCTTTGATTAGGACACTAACTATTAGACCTGATGTTTTACTTCTTGATGAAGCTTTTTCTGCACTCGATTATCAGACTCGGCTTTCTGTTGCAGATGATGTTTTCAAGATTATCAAATCTGAAAATATTACAACAATCATGGTAACACATGATATTCCGGAAAGTATCAGTATGTCTGATGATGTAATTGTGCTTACAAAGAGACCGACTTATATACGTAGTGTTCATCCCATTCATTTCGACATGGAAAATCGGACGCCACTTACTTGCAGGGATAATCCTAGTTTTAGCAAATACTTCGACATCATTTGGAAGGAGCTGAATAGCGATGGATAAGAGAGTTCTTTCTGAAGAAAGGAAACGGTATCTAAAAAAATTACGTCTTAATAAACTCTATATAAGAATTACGCAAATTTTAATTCTCGTGATGTTTATTGTACTTTGGGAAGTTTTGGCAAATGTAGGTGTTATAGATAGTTTTATAACTAGTAAGCCTTCGAAAATTGTAGCAACATTTATAAATATGCTTTCTAATGGACTTTTAGAGCATATTGGAATAACTTGCCTTGAAACTCTTATTGGATTTTTGCTTGGCACTACGATAGGAACTCTTATAGCAAGCATTCTTTGGTGGTCACCTTTTTTATCAAAAGTTGCATCACCTTACCTCATAGTTTTAAACAGCTTGCCGAAGGTTGCACTCGGCCCGATAATAATTGTCTGGGTGGGTGCTGGAATGCCTGCTATAATAACGATGGCACTTGCTATATCACTTATCGTTACTATTCTTGAAATGCTAAATGGTTTTATGAGTACAGACGAAAACCTCCTAAAGATGCTTAAAACTTTCGGTGCAACAAGATTGCAAGTATTTTGCAAAATTATTTTTCCTGCTAACATTCCTAATTTGATTAATGCTTTTAAGGTAAACATTGGACTTTGTATGGTAGGCGTCATTACCGGTGAATTCTTAGTGTCGAAAGGAGGGTTAGGTCACCTTATTGTTTATGGTGGGCAGGTTTTCAAGCTAGACCTGGTAATGACGAGTGTCATAATTCTTGCTATTGTAGCTTATGTCATGTATCAATGTGTTTTGCTACTTGGCAACATCATTAGCAAGAAAATAAATCGAAAGTAATAGCTCTAAGACCGACATCAAAGGAGGAAACATCATGAAACGTTACATTGCCCTTCTCGTAGTCCTGCTTCTCTTCGTTTGTATTGTACCGACATCGTTTGCGAGCAACCTCACTACTCTTAAGATTAGTGAAGTTACGCATTCTGTGTTCTATGCCCCTCAGTACGTCGCAATAAGTCTTGGCTTTTTTGAAAAACACGGCATCAATGTCGAACTCATAAATAGCCAAGGTGCCGACAAGGTTATGACGGCTGTTTTGTCTGGTCAGGTGAATATCGGATTTGCTGGCCCTGAAGCAGCTATCTATGTTTATCTGCAAGGCAAAGAAGATTATCCTCAGGTGTTTGCTCAGCTTACCAAAAGAGATGGTTCTTTTTTGGTTGGTCGTGACAAATACGAAAAGTTTGAGTGGACTAATTTGAAAGATAAACACGTCTTGCCTGGTAGAAAAGGTGGCGTACCGTATATGACTCTTGAATACGTAATTCGCCAAAACGGACTTGAGCCTTCTAGTGACATGAATTTCGATAATAGCATCAGTTTCGATGCCATGACCGGAGCTTTTGTCGGTGGTATTGGCGACTACGTAACAATTTTCGAACCTACTGCCACAATGCTTGAAGAAGAAGGCAAAGGATATATCTTAGCTTCTGTTGGTGAGGCTTCTGGTGAGATTCCTTACACTGCATACTTTGCAAACAAAAGTTATCTCGCCAAGAATCACGATTTGATTCAGGAGTTTGTCATCGCTATTGCAGAAGGTCAGGAATGGGTAGCAACTCATACTTCGCGTGAAGTTGCTGAAGTACTTCTCCCTTCTTTCCCCGACTCTAATCTTGATACTCTTGAAAAGGTTGTTGAAAGATACAAGTCGATTGACGCTTGGAACGAAACTCCTTTTATGACTAAGGATGCTTTCGAACGACTCCAAGACGTTATCCAGCAAAGTGGCGAGCTAACTAATCGTGTTCCTTTTGAAGATCTTGTTGTAAACGAATTTTCTGAAAATCTGAAATAATTTTTTATTTGGATTTTTGTAAATAGGTAGTTCTTCTATCTATAAAGGCTCTGCATTACAAACAATGCAGAGCCTTTGCTTTTAGGGAGATGTTTTCAATATTAACTTTGCGTACGAATTTCTAGCTTTTGACTGAACAATTTTTCTTTATATGTATATAAATTTAACGTCTCACAATTATCAACTATTTTTTTAACATTCCAAAGCCCAATTCCTCTTTGGCTTTCGTTTATTGTCTTCTTGGTGCTATATCCTTTTTCAAAAATTTTATCTACATCAAGATTTCGATTTATATATGTATTTTCAACAATAATAAATTTGTTTCCTCTTAATGTGTCTCTTACAAATTTCAAATTAACCTCTTTAGTGGGACAATCTTTTGCGGCTTCTATTGCATTATCTAATAGCACTCCTAAGATAAGACTAAGATGGTAGTCACTTATATTTAAATTATCTACTTCTGTCGAAACTTCCACATTCATTGTTACTCCATAATCTTCTGCACGTCTATATTTATACATTATTAAACTATATAGTGATGGATTATTTATAACTTTAGGTGTAAGACCATTTAAGTTATTCATGCTTCTACATTCTTTACAAAGATCTCTACACATTTTTTTAATTCCAGTAATATCTCCAACACTAGCATATCCATCTAAAGCTTGAACAAAATTAGCAAAGTTATGTCTAAACTCTCTCATCCCATCATCTACTGAATTTAAGTTTTCCGTGTATTCTTTTAAATTATTAATTACCATCTCTTGTTTTTTTATTTTATCTATTCGCATAACATTTCTGACACCAATATATAGTAATGCCGTTAATAATCCCATATTTAACATATATCCTCCAAGACTTAATTCATACTGGGTATACATTAATTTAACAGTTGTAAATACCATAAGTCCCATAACAATTAGCGATAGTACACATATATCAAATCTTGTTTTTCTTTGCATGTCCACTACTAAATCCACAATAATATCATATTCATATATGTAATGACACATTAGAAATCTTGCTAAAATTAAAGTTGGAATAAACCATTTGGTAAACGTAAATTCATACATTTCATACAGATATATTTCATTATGTTGCATCCTAAGCATTAATAAACTAGCAAAAATGGCTCGCAGAAAAATAGATACTATAAGGTTTATTGTAACACCAAGTATGCATTCTTCGATATCTGCTTCTAATATTACTTTGTATAAAAGAATTTGGAAAAGTGCATCTACAATAATAAAATATGGTGTTGGTGCAAATAAAAGATAAAAAACTTTCCAAACCCCACTAATACAATACAAATGAATTAAATCTTTTACTTTACAATCTATACAAAATAATTTCAAAAACATATATATTTCTAATCCAGTTAATATTATTATTCCTATAACATTAACAAATAACCAGCTTGCTATATCTCCATTATTTATTCTAGAAACTACTTCAAAATTGAAAAAAATATCTGGATCCATTTCTACTCCCCTTTTTGATTTTAAAATTTCGGCGCCTTTTAGCTATAAATAATACTAATACACCTTATTTTACGGGACAAAGAAAGGCATTTGGTCTTAAAGGGTAATATTTTGTAATTTTTAGATATGCTTTATTTCGGAAAATAAAAAAATCCTGCAATGCAGGACTGTGGAATAACCACTTTTGCATTACAGGACCTTCGAATTTTTACTATTCATCTATTTGAATGTATTTCTTTTCTGGTAATTTCTTTTCTTCTTTCTTAGGAATTTCCAAGTTCAATATGCCGTTTTTGAAAGATGCTTTAATATCTTCACTTTCAACATCTTCACCTACGTAGAAGCTTCTTGAGCAACTACCAGTATATCTTTCTCTTCTTACAAATTTACCATTTTCTTTTTCTTCATGATTTGAATCTATTGTTGCTTGAACTGTTAAATATCCATCTTCAACAGAAATCTTTATATTTTCTTTGCTATAACCTGGCAAATCAATATCAATCAAGTATTTATCTTTCTTTTCTCTAATATCTGCTTTCATCACACGTGTCTCATGCTCATTAAAAAATGGATCTCTAAACATATCATTAAACAAATCAAAATCATTTCTTCTTGGTATCATCATCATATAAATCATCCTTTCGTTTTATGTGTTGACACCATATTGCAGGTAGCACATATATTAATTTTATTTGTACCTCATAAGCCTCTCTCTCACTCGGTACATTTACGATTATACATCACTTTTTAGCACTGTCAATAGTAGAGTGCTAAAATTCACATTTATTTCACATAAAAGGTTGTAACTTTTTTTGGTGTCTTTATAGTATGCCACATTTTCCTTGACATAATGCAAAAACATGATATACTTTAGCCAAGCAAAAGAATTTGAAGAACTTCTAAATAATTATGAGGAGGTATCACAAGATGTCGACAACTCTGAGACTTGACCATTTGTATCGCCAAGGTGTTCCGGATGTTGGTAGTTGCCCTATTACTGTTTCAAGAGAGCACTATGATGAGCTTCCCGCTTTTCCGATTGATGATTTGAGAGGATGGAATTTTGAGCGTGCAATGTTTCAAGAGATTTATCGAAATCATATTTATGACGAAAATTCTAAGCATCCAGCTGTGAAGTTCTGGAAAAAAGGTGACATTTACCTAGATAAGTCTGAGGAATATATTAATCGCAAAAAATACTGGTATATCGTTTGGGTAAATACAGAAAAAGTTTGGATTGTTTTTCAATATTGGAATATGAATTCTGTTGATGAATCATATAGTTCTACTGTGGAGACTTCTTTCCCCTATCACGGTGAGATTTATCGTTTGAACAAAGAGGCTGAAAAAATTGTCGGATATTTCTATGGAAAGGACTTAATTCCTTAAACGTAAAAAACCATGGGTAACAAATTTGTTTACCCATGGTTTTCTTATTTAATAATTATTTTTTCTGATGCAAACCTTGCTGTTTAATAAAATTTATGTACTCCATCCAAGCAATAAACTTTCTAAAAGCCTTGACGTGCTTGATTCTATCCCAACTTTCATAATATACTTTTTCGCCATGATTATAGAGATATTCGCTCTTTAAAATTTCAAAAATCTGCTCAGGATTACACTCTATTCTACAACAACTCAGATAGCAAAATTTCTTATTTCCACTAGAATCATCTTCAACAACTTCATACCAATTCCACGTCAAATCAGGATTCAAAACATGAATTCCCTCATCAATTTTAGTTGCAAGAGGAAACGTACATTCTTCTGAAAGCTTCTTAATCATATAACTAACGTAATCTGCTTCCTTAAATACCGACTCTCTAATTTCTTCAAAAATCTTGCAATCATCATACTTCATTCTAAGAATCGTAAGGCTTCGTTCAGAAATGCTGTTCATGATATACCTCCTTGTCACACGTTTGCACTTGCCTCTTGCAGTCGGGTTTGAGGCTATCCAAAAGACCTACATTTGCCAACATTTTAACATAATTTTATTATTTTTTCAAGTAATAAACCTATTTATGAACAAATAAAAAATAAAATTGTTTCAAATGAACTTAAGACTGGCGAACTTCTGACGTCTATTAGGACTCTTGCAAAGGACTTGCGTATTAGTGTTATAACTACTAAAAATACCTATGATGAATTAGAAAAAGAAGGCTTTGTTGAAACCGTTCCTGGCAAAGGTACATACGTTACAAATAAAAATGTTGAACTAATTAAAGAAGAGCAACTTGCTAAAATTCAAGACTTACTAGATACTGCTGTGCAGCTTGCTAAACTTAGCAAAATTTCTGAGCAAGAAGTTAAGAAATTGAAGGTTTAATTTTAAAGGATTTATTACAATTAAAGAGTTACGTTAGGACAATATTTTTCTACATAATAATTTTCTTTGCTACAAGTTTTTGTTATACTTTTGAAAACACAACTGTAGACCCTATCCCACTTATTGTTGTTACACTTGTTTTTGGAATGCTTGCAATATCTTCTTTTAATTATGATGCTACTTCTAAAACAGATAAATATATACTAACTTTTCCTACAACTAAAAAAGAAGTAGTTGCTTCAAAATATTTACTTGCAATAATGGCTACCTTCTTAGGTATGCTTATTAGTATAATTATAAATGTTGCTGTATCATATAAAATATCTTGCTTAATATATGAAAGAAAAGAAGTTTAAATAACTATAACCTTTAGGCTCTTCTTCTTTTCAACTCTGTAAACGTTTTGTGATTTTTTTCCTTTTAATTGCATTTTTTCGTTTTATAAACTATAATATGTAACTAGAAAAGGAGATGTTGTGATGAAACGTTTTATTTTAGGTATTCTTTCTGTTGCTTGCGTATTTTCATTTGCTGCTTGCAAAAATCAAACGACAAGTGATGATTTAGATGATAATGTCATTGATATTAATGAGAATAATAATTCTTCTACAGAAACAAAAGATTTAGAAAATGTATATGATTATATTATCGAAGCGCAACCTGAAAATTTAAAAAATGATCTTACTTTTTTCCAAGAAACAGATCAAGAAATGATTGAATCTTATTATCCTGGACTTTCTGATATTTCTCTAAAACAAGAGAATATATACACTCCAGCGATAATTGGATTTGCTCAAGAAATAGCTTTAGTTGAAGTGGAAAATTCAAACGATGTTGATAAAGTAAAAGAAATATTTAATAAAAGAATCGAAGATTGCAAAAGCTCTGTAGCATGTGACCCTGAAATAAATGAATTATGGGCTACGAATGCAGAAGTTCAAGTAAGTGGAAATTTTGTAGCTATGATTGCATTGCCAGAAGGATATATAATTCCTGATAATGTTTTTGCTAATTTATAACTTCCTTCTTTATTTCTAAAATGCAAAAATATAGCCAGATTGATTTTTATAATCAATCTGGCATTTTTTATTTAAAAATATGTGTCTATTTTTTTAATATTATTGCAATAATTTCTTCACCATGGCATTTAATTTTTACTTCAGATAATATCTTTAATTTTCTTAATTCTTCTATAGTTTTCGGTTTTAGAGATACTAATTTTTCTAACTCTTCATTTGTAAAAACGTAGTATGCTGGGAATTTTTTTATTCCATTCTGACTTTTTTCTTTTCTAAAATTTATAAGTCTTTTTCTTAAGGTATCATCATTGGTTTTTTTATTGCTTTCAACATTAGTGGATATATTAGCTTTGTTCTCTTCTTTTTCAAGTATTGTATATTTTTCAATATAATTTTTATTGGTCATCGTATTTATTTCTAAAAGTATTTTCTTAGCAATATTCTCCATCTCTTTCTTGCTATTTAGTTCATCTTTACTTTTCTTTGCAATGTCTTTCTTTAAGTAATCTATCAACCCATCCACCTTTACGATACTTTGTTTTATTTCTTTTGGGGCATATTTAATATTTAAAATTCCATTAGAATTAGAAAAAACAACAAGTGGTTTATACCAATCTTCAAAATTGTTTTCATATAATAATGCACCAATTTTACTATGTCGAGAGCGCCAATTTTTCTTTAAAATATCCTTATGTCTAACTGCTTGCCTATAAGGTGAATATATAGCTTCACTTACTTGATTACCTTTATATTGATAATATCTTCTAAACTCCCCTTCCGAATTTACAGTGACATTTCCAATCAAATTTTTACACTCAACCAAATAACAATGTGCTGATGTTATGATTACCCAATCGATTTGAGCAGAAAGATCGTCGCCTATAACATTTACATCATGCAAAACATACATTCCAATATTAGCACATTTTAATTCATACTTAATTCTATTCTCACCCGCAAGCCCAAGTTCGGCAAGTTTTATTTCTTTTTCAATTTGTTCCTTTTCTTTTACTTTATCTTTAATTTCAGTTAATGCTTTAATTTTTCTTTCTAATTCACTTGAATCTTTTACAAAAACAGTATTTTGAAACTTTTCAAATATCGACATATGATTTCGCTCCTCGTTTTAGTTTATCATGTATTTGATTACTGTGATGTTTGGTATATAAATTATAATAACATAGTGGGTGTTTTTAGTCTAGAGTGTAAAGTAATGTAGTATTGTAGTATTGTAGATTGAGATAAAAAAGCCCCTAAGCTTTTAAAGCTTAATGGGACCATCACAAAAAACTTTGGAAAAACATCATGCAAATACACAATGTATTCTAAAATAAGGGAGTTCCACCCTTTCACTCATATTATCAAAAAAGATTCAATTTTTAAAGAAAATTTAAAAAATAAATACTTGGGCAATGTCAATAATCAAAACAAATTTCTTTAAAAATACTTCCATAATAACTTTCTATCTATGTATATTAATCTCACATTTACAGATACCGTGTTTAGCTCTTATACTCATTTGCAGCGGATATTCCAATATACGCAAACAAAAATGAAACTACTTTAAAAGAAAATCCGCCATGCCCAAGATGTAGAAGAGGAACTCTTCTACTAAAAGAATCAGACGGTCGTAAATTTATTGGGTGTACAAATTATCCATATTGCACATTTACTTCATCATGTACACAGATGCTCGATTCAAATAAAATTTGTCCACGTTGTGGTGGATATCTTGTTACAAAAGATGGTGTAAATGGAGAGTTTTGGGGATGTAGTAATTATTGCTCAGATAATCTTGGATGCAATTATACAGAAAATTTAAAATAATATTTAGGTAAAAGTTTTTCTACATACTCTAAATTTAATGATTTATGACTGCTATTTTTTGTAATATTTCTTATTGAATATTAACCGACTTTAGAGTATAATTAAGTCGATAAATATTTATCAGAGAGGTTATGTGGCACCCTTGTGCTGCACCAACCTCTCTTTATTTTTGTCTATATTCTTTTAGTATTTCATTATCCTTAATTAAGATAATCTTATTTAGTTGACTTTTATATTTTGAATTATATATTTCTTCTATTTGTTCCATAACTTCTTCATTACGCATAATTATTTGTGTGATATTAAAGATAAAATTATCGGATTGCGCTTTCGCGTTATAGTATTAGATAGTGTATTTTCATTAGTTATAGTTTCCTACTACATTCTGATATGATATAATAAATAGAGCAAATTTGTACTATAATGGAGATGTACAAGCATACTTAAAAGATGAAACGATTAGAAAGAATATAAGAGATAATGCAAACAGAACACTTTTAATAGATAAACAAGCAGAACATATGAAAGATTCACCCAAATATAAACAAGGGAAAAGTTATTTGAGTATTTCCAACGAAGAAATACAAGATATAGTTAATAAATTTGCGGGAACAGGTAAAATAGAAAGAACTATTAACGGGAATTTTGCTAATAAAGAAAGAATAGTATTAGACAAAGTAGTTGGAGTAAGTATAAATAATAAAACTGGTATTGAAACAGAAACAAGAATAATAAAAATACATTATAGGAAAACAGGCGTACATATAGTGCCAACAATGGAAGGAAGTGAAAAGTTGTGAAATTGTGGGAGTTTGCTTATAAAGATGTAAAAATAATTGATATAGACGGAAAAGAATGGCGAGGTCATTGTGAAGGCTACACGCAAGCTTTAGATAATGATAACAATCTTGATTCTATAACGGTAAATACTTCAGAAGGGTGCATATGTTTCTACGAAAATGAGATAAAAAGCATAGAGAAAGATTAGTATTTAGATAATTTATAGAGTTATAGTTTCCTACTACATTCTGATATGATATAATATAGAACGTAAAGAAGAATTTATCACAACAGAATCAAACGAAAATGGATATATAACAGGACAAAGATTAAATCAAATGTTAGGTTATGATAAATTACCTGTAAAAGTTTCTAATGAGGAATTTGAGAAATTATCTAAAGAATCTGAATTTGGAAAATTATATAGAGGAATTAGTGCTGATACAGCAGAAAGATGTCAAGTATATATTGACAATTTCAGAAATGGAAAATTTTATTCAGGGGGACAAGCTGGACACATATATGGTAAAGGAACGTATGTGGGTTTTGGAGAATTGGGCAAAAATACGGCATATAATTATGCACAACAAGCAGAAAATGGTCAGGTTATAGAAATGGTCTTAGAAAAGAATGCTAAAACAATTAATTATTATGAGTTATTTAAGGAAACAAATAAAGAAGTTGATGAATTTATAAAAAATCATTATCAAGAATATAATATTGATAGCTATATGAAACTAATAACAAATTTGAATAAAATTCAAAAAAAGATGAATTTATTACACGATATATAATGAATGTAGCACATGATGTAGGTTATAATGCTTCAATAAAAGGATATGATGCAATCATTGCAAATAATGAATTGGCAGGTCAAAAATATATAGTTATCTTAAACAGAGGTAAGGTGATAGTAAGTGAGTAAAGATGTTAAAGAACAAATTGAATTTGATAAAAAATGTGGAAGTGTAGTCGAATTTATTATAAATGAACAATTTAAAAAAGAAATATATGAACAAAATAAAAGTACAATGAAAGAGCTTACACCAAGATGCCGTGAATTTGCGGAGTTATGTTATAAGAATAGAGAAAGATTTTTAGCTGAATTAGAAAGAGGAAAATATCCGAGAGAATTGGAAAAATATATAAATTAGTTATCAATATTTTAAAATTATAAAATAGGTGCTTGTGTTTTAGAGTAAGTTAAATGTGGGATGCAAACCTTACAGCCTATAAAAGTCGTAGAAATACGGCTTTTTTTATGCCCTAGACATGGCTTTAAACTGTCTATTTTTTATGCCTGAAAAGGTAAATATAAGTTGCAGAAATGGCAACGGAAAAGGAAAAAATTATGGAGTTCTTAAAAGAAATTTTAGGAGAAGACTGAGTATGTAGAAAAGTTTGTGTAAACTGTCACAATCCTTTCTATGTAAAGAATCA
>OIEN01000417.1_pt1 | contig 27106 bp, 26 predicted proteins | sample 1581741 | NCBI WGS metagenome assembly OIEN01 (sample SAMN01760944, study PRJEB22395) | human gut metagenome | reverse complement strand
CGCATGATTTTGAGTCATGTGCGTCTGCCAGTTCCGCCACATCGGCTAATCACGTTTGTTATTATACAATATATTTAATTGATTTGCAATAAAATTTTAAAAATTTCACAGGTTATGTATATATGTTAATGATGTGTAAAATAATGTTTTACTAAAACCTTCTATTACGCAAAACAAGCACTGCCTAAACAGCAATGCTTGTTTTGTTTTTTCTATATTAACAATTATTGTCACCCATATAAAATTTCTTTTCTGCTAACTTGTCTTGTACCCCTCTTAATGCTTCTCCAAATCTTTGGAAATGAGCTACTTCTCTTTCTCTTAAGAATCTTAATACATCTACTACATCTTTTTCATCTGCACATAAATCTATTAACTTTTCATAAGTTGCTCTTGCTTTTTGTTCTGCTGCTAGATCTTCCTGAAGGTCTGCTATTGGGTCTCCTTTAACAGCTATTGTTGCTGCATTCCATGGCCATCCTGCTGCTGCTTGTGGATATACACCCCAACCATGGTCTGTATAATATGGTCCCACTCCTGCATTTTTCATTTCTTCTGCTGAACAACCATCTGTTAATTGATGAACTAGAGTTCCAACCATTTCCAAATGGGCCAATTCTTCAGTACCTATATCATTTAATATTGCTTTTGATTTTTGGTCTGGCATTCCAAAACGTTGGCTTAAATATCTAAGAGATGCCCCTAATTCCCCATCTGGTCCTCCATATTGAGATATTATCATTCCTGCAAGTTTAGGATTTCTATTTTTTATTTTTATTGGATATTCTAATACTTTGTTATAAGTCCACATATTCTAATTGTTCCCCCTTTCCCATGGCCAAGGTTCCTCTAGCCATCTCCATTTATTACATGGATAATAAATAGAAAGAGGTCCATAAACCTTTTGATATTTATCCATTAATTCTTTTAGTTCTTTTGCATATTTCCTGTGTAAGCACAACGCCTTTTGGTCCTCTGGGTGTGTATTTAAGTATAATCCTAATTCAATTACTGCAAAGTTTAGTTTCCTAATTTGCATTAGCATTTGCTCTCTTTCACAATTGTCTCTTCCCATGTTACTATTTTTCCTAACCATATTATTGTCTCCACATGAGCAATCTTTTCTTTCATTATCTTCCATTAGCCATTGCACCCCTCTTTTATCTGATTTGTATTTTTAATATACTCTATTTCTCTCTGACTTTGACCCGGCATATAAGGGCTAACTAATTCTGGAAATATTGTTCCCATTTTTAGTCCAACACTTGGAATAAATGTTTTATCCATTCTTTGGATAGGAACATAGCTTTGGCCAAACATAGGATTTTCTGGAAAATAATTATATTCTTCATCAAACCCACAGGCACATTCATCATACATGTTATTATAATTTACAACATCTGAACATGCTTCTTGCATATAGTCATTGTTTTCACTATTATTACATCCACAATTACAGCCTCTCTTTTGCATATAATTTCTATACATTAATTTTTTCCTCCTTTTTCTAACGTATAGTATATTTTATGATATTTATTGCGTAATTGTTCACAAAAATGAGGTGGTTTCGGGTGTAGGTGGTCAAACCAATCCGTCCAATATTATGGATTACAATTTTTACATGGTTCATATCCTTGGGATATTAAATCACTTCTGCTACCATAGTAGTCTTGCCTATTTTTATTACTAATTTTAGCAGCACTACTACAGCTAGGTTTATGAAATTTTTTTGTATTTGTATTTAATACATAACTTTCCGTAATATCATTATTATTTGTGGCTGTTTCCTCTGGTTTTGTTTCTATTACTGTTCCTAAATTGCTTGAACTATTTTCATTAGTCGAACTAGAAATATTACTTGTTGAACTTGAAGTGTTAGAATTACTTGTAGTATTTGTATTATTGGTTGTAGAACCTGTATATTCAGGTCCTGAGCTTTCTCCTGTAGCATAATTTATTTCAATTCCTGGTTGAACATTATAACAATACACATTAAATTGTATTCCCTTCCCCTTATCTTCTACAGATTTTGCCTCTATTAACACTCCTGATGCTAATAAATTATCTCCTTCAAATATTGGTGTTACTCTATATAACACATGATTGTTAGTTTGTTCTATATATTCTGCTACCATGTTTTCAAAAGGAAGCATCCCTTGTACATTCATGTATCTAGTTCCTGTTATTAAATTTTTTTCATTTGCATTTTCTGCAGTTAATTGATAACCAATTAAATGGCATCTATTATATAAATAATTTCCATCAATTCCATTATATTTAACCGTATGCCAACCAGTTGGTTTTATATTTCCTATTTCTCCTCTTTCTTCTGTAGGCATTATGTCTTTTCCAATGTTTGATACTGCAACGCCACAACGTCCTAAACTATCTAGTTCACTATAACTTTCATATGAAGTAGTTGTTAAATCGTCATCATTGAAAAATGGAATATTTCCATTTATGACAACATATGGCTCACTTGTATATGTAGGTATATTAGAAAGTTCTTGTTTTTTAATTTCTGCAAAATCTTTTGCTGTATTACTTTCTATTATATTTTCTGCAATATTCTCTTGCCCTACATTATTTATTATATTATTACTTGTGTTTTCTGACGGTGGAACTGTTACCCCTGTTACAATAATATTTACAAGTAAAACAATTAAAGATGCCCAAAGTAATGTTTTAGATTGTTTTATTGTAAATTTTGTTTTTTTATTGCGTTTTGCCCTAAATAAATTTATTCCTCCTAAGCTAGTTCCAATTAATGATAAGATCCACACCATTAATAAAAAATCATCCATTATTTTTACCCCCATATTTTTCTAAATTATATCATAAGCATAAAATTTTATACAATAAAATTATTGTTTTTTTGCAAGCTTTATTTGTAATATAGTACACAATAAAATTGCCCTAATAAATCGATTTTTTATTGACTTTTTTTTCATTAAATTATATATTATTAATATAATTTTTAAGGAGGTTTTTATTTTGAAACGTAAAATTCTTATTTTATTTTTTATTTTATTTTTTGTACTTACTTCATCAGTTTTTGCTACAAATTTAGATACTTTAAAAGTGAATTCAGACATTTATAGTGGTGATGAAACCTATACTTTAGATTCAGAAGTTTCTGGAAATGTTTTTACTGCTGCTAGTAAATTTGAAATGTTAGATACCGCTTATGTTGAAGGTAATTTATATGTAGTTTGTGATACTGCCCGTTTAAAATCTAATGTAACATATTCAAATGCAATTTCAAAAGACGGTTCATCTTCTATTGAATCTATAAATTCTCATGCAACTGTAAGAGGAAATGTTTTTATAGTTTGTAATGAATTTGTTTTAGAACCTGGTTCAGAAATTAATGGGGATTTATATATCGTAGCTAAAAAAATTGATATACAGAAATCATCTTCTGTTTATGGAAATCTTTTCGCAGTTGGTTCAGAAATTCTTTTAAATGGTAGAGTTGGAAATAGTGTTTATGCTACATCTGCCGACTTTACTATGAATTATTATGGTGCAATTTCTAAAGATTTAAATGTAAGTGCTGAAAATGTTACTTTAAGCTCTGTAATACACAGAAATGCTTGTATTTCATCAAAAATGGTTACAACAAATTCAGATTTCTTATTATATGGAAATTTAGAAGCTGATGCTCATGAGTTTAATTTTTCTGGCGAAATTGACGGAGATGCTAAAATAAATTCTAAAAAATTAAATTTTGTAGAGTATAAAGATGATGAAAATGTAGATTGTTTAATTGCTGGAAATTTAGCTTACTCTACTGAAGAAGAAATGCAAATTGGAAATGAGATTGTTAAAGGTGACGTAAATTATTCTAAATACATAGAAAAAATTGATAACGAATCTGACTTTAATTTTAAATCTTTTATTGTAAATTTAATTGCATTTGTTGTTTATGTTTTAGCTATTGTTTTAGTATTTAACTTAATTAATAAAAATTACAAAGATACAACTCATGAAATAACTGTAAAAAATGTATTTATTTCATTAGGTATTGGATTACTTAGTTTCTTAGTAGTAATATTTGTTGCAATACTTTTAATGCTTTTACAAATTGGTGTAACATTAAGTTTTGCATTAATATTTACTTACTTATTCTTACTATTTATGGCTATTCCAATATTTGTTTTAGATATTGCATTGCTATTAAAAGACAAATACAATTTATATTTAACAACTGGTTTAATTGCTTTAGCTTTATGCCTAGTTTCTAAAATACCTGTTTTAGGTGGACTTGTAATGTTTGCATTTATGTCAATTGGCATTGGAAGAGTTTGCAATAAAGTTTTGTTAAAAAAAGATTAGAAAACAATATTTAAAAGGTTCCATTTAGAATGGAACCTCTTTTTTATCTTTTCAATTCATTTATTACATCTTTGTAATTTTCTGCTGATATTATTGCACTTCCTGCAACAATTATATCTGCTCCCGCTTCTTTTACCAAATTTACTGTTTCTAGGTTTATTCCACCATCTACTTCAATATATGTATCCAATTTATTTTCTTCTATATATTTTTTTAATGTTCTTACTTTATCTACAGTTTCTGGTATTAGTTTTTGTCCACCTTTTCCTGGTTCCACTGTCATTACTAAACACAAATGTAAATATGGTAAAAACTCAACTATTTCTTCTACATCTGTATTTGGTTTTATTGAAACACCACATTTTACTCCATTTTCTTGTAGATATTTTATATGTTTTTTTACCTCTTCTTTATCTTTACATGCTTCTAAATGGAATGTGATTATATGTGGTTTAAATGTTAAATATCTGTCTATATTTTCCTTTATGTTTTCTACCATAAAGTGTATATCTAAAGGAATATTTGACATTTGTTTTATCTCGTTTGTAAATGTGTACATTTTTTCCTCTGTGTTTTTTTCAACAAACTTTCCATCCATTACATCTATGTGATAATAATCCGTTCCTGCAACTTCTAAATCATAAAAAGTTTTTATTGAATTTTCTTTATCTACTCCTAAAATTGATGTGGATATTTCTACCATATTTTTTCCTCCTAATTAAAGTCTTTTGGTTTAAGTTCCAAATATATTGGTTCTTCTTCTTTTATTATTGTTGATTTTCCGTGTCCTGGATACACGATTGTGTCTTCTGGTAATACTAATAATTTATTTGTTATAGAATACATTATTTGTTCAAAATTACTTGTTGGTAAGTCTGTCCTTCCCCATGAGCCTCTAAATAAAGTATCTCCTGAAAATAGCATTTTTTCTTCTTCGCAATATAAAGATATACTTCCTATTGTATGACCTGGTGTGTAAATTACTTCAAATTGTAGGTCGCCAATATGTAGAATATCTCCATCGTCTACCCTTGCATCTTCTTTTAGGCTTACTTCTCCAATTCCTATATGTGCACTTAAATTTATGCTAGGGTTTCTTAAGCCTTCTTGGTCAAATCTATGGATTAATATTTTTCCTCCATATTTTTCTTTTAATTCAGCTGCGGCTCCCATATGATCTCCATGGCAATGTGTTAGCAGTATATATTTTAAGTTTCCATCTATTATGTCTAGCATTTCTTCTATTTTTTCTATTGATCCTCCTGGGTCTATCACCATGGTTTCTTTTGTTCTTTCATCTTGTATAATGTAGCAGTTTATTCCCATAAATCCACCAGCATTTACTTTTATTCTCTTGAGTATCATTTTTTACCTTCTTTCTTTATTTCTTACGGTTTACTTCATATACGCTATCTACTTTTCTTATTGCTTTTACTATTATGTTTAGTTCTTCTATGTCTTTTACTTCTATTGTTATATCTATTGTTGCTATTCTATCTTTATTTGTTTTTGTATTTACTCCCATTATGTTTATTTTTCTTGATGTTATTTCTTTCACAATATCAGCAAGTAAACCTGTTCTATCATTTGATAGAATTTCTATATCTACATTGTAGTTTTCTTTTTTCTCTTTGTCACACCATTCTACATCTATTATTCTTTCTTCTTCTGATAATAAATCATTAATATTTGTGCAATCTCTTCTATGAATTGAAACTCCTCTTCCTTTTGTTATATAACCTATTATTTCATCTCCTGGCACTGGGTTACAACATTTAGAAAATTTAACTAAACAGTTGTCAATTCCTTTTACAATTACACCAGATGTTGGTGTTTTTTGTACCTTTTCTTTTGTTTCTACTAGTTCTTGAATTTTCTCTTCTATAGTATCTTCTTCATGTTCTTTTTTATATTCTTCTAATAGTCTTGTTAATATTTTATTTGGTGATATTGCTCCAAATCCAATGCTTGCAAACATATCATCTTGTGTATTATAGTTGTAGCGTTTTAATACTGTTTGTATCCATTCTGGTTTGAATAAATCACTATGAGACATTCCAATTTTTTTAATTTCTTTGTCTAGTATGTCTTTTCCTTTAGCAATGTTTTCTTCTCTTTCTGCTTTTTTAAACCATTGTATAATTTTGTTTTTAGCGCTTGTACTTTTTACAATTTTTATCCAATCACGGCTAGGTCCTTTTGATGTGTCTGATGTTATGATTTCTACTATGTCTCCATTTTTCAATGGAGTAACTATTGGCATCATTTTGCTGTTTATTTTACATCCAACCATTTTGTGGCCTACTTCTGCGTGTATTGAGTATGCAAAGTCTATTGGTGTGGCATCTCTTGGCAAGTTTTTTATTGCTCCTTTAGGTGTAAATACATATACTTCATCTTCAAATAATTCTCTTTTTAAATTCTTTAAAAATTCATCTGGGTCTTGCATATCTTTTTGCCATTCTAGAGTTTCTCTTAGCCATGCAAGTTTATCCTCTGTTACTACCACATTTGATTTTTTGTTTTTATTTGCTTCTTTATATGCCCAATGTGCAGCGATACCAAATTCTGCAACTTGATGCATGTCCCATGTACGTACTTGTACCTCAAATGGTGTTCCTTTAGGTCCAAGTAGGGTTGTATGGATTGATTGATACATATTAGGTTTTGGAACAGCTATATAGTCCTTAAATCTTCCAGGCATTGGAGTATAAAGGTCATGTACCACCCCAAGTGCTGCATAACAGTCTTTAACAGAATTTACTATTATTCTTAATGCAAATAAATCATACACTTGGTCTAATGTTATATTATCTCTTTGCATTTTTCTATAAATACTATATAGATGTTTTGCTCTTCCAGTCATTTCTGCTGTGATTTTTGCTTTTTTTAATGCCTGTTTTATTTCGTCCATGATTTTATCTATAAATTCTAGTCTTTCTTCTCTTTTCTTTTCTATTCCTAAAATAAGTTCCTTATATTCCTCTGGTTGTAAATATTTAAATGCTAAATCCTCAAGTTCCCATTTTAAAGAATAAATACCTAATCTATTTGCAAGTGGTGCATATAATTCCATTGTTTCTTTTGCATTTGCTATTTGTCTATCTCTTTTTAAATACGAAAGTGTTCTCATATTATGAAGTCTATCTGCAAGTTTTATTAGAATTACTCTTATATCTTTTCCCATTGCTAAGAACATTTTTCTGTAATTTTCAACTTGTTGTTCTGTAACTGTTACATATTGTATTTTACCAAGTTTTGTAACTCCTGCCACCATTTCTGCAATTTCTTCTCCAAATTCTCGTTCAATATCTTCATTTGTTATAGGGGTATCTTCAACAACATCATGTAAAAGTGCAGCACATATTGTTGCATCATCCATTTTTAGGTCTGCTAATATTTTTGCCACCTGAAGCGGATGTATTATATAATCTTCTCCTGATAACCTTTTTTGGTCCTTATGATTACTTAATGCATAATTATATGCTTTTTGTATAAGATGTGAGTTTGATTTTTTATTATTTAATTTCATTTCTTTTATAATATCTTGAATTGTTGCTTGTTCTTGCATTTTTGTTTGCCCCCTCATTTTGGATTATTTTATGGGTGAACACAGGGCTCGCCCTATAACTTAAATTGACTTCATTATATCTTTTAGGTTAATTTGTACCTTTTTTATTCCATTATATTCGTTAATTTCTAATATTCCAACAATATCAACTTTGTCACCAATTAAGAATTCATCTGCTAAATGCCCTAAATTAAATCCTATTGCATCTATTAACTGGTTATCATCTCTTAGGCTTAATTTTAAGTGTTTTCCTTCTGATAATGCTCTTATTGAATTTATTTTTAAACCTTTATATACAAAACATGGTCTTTGGTTTTTTTCTCCAAATGGTTCTAATTTTTTTAGTTCCTCTACAGTTTCTAATTTTAAATCATTTTTTGAAATTTCGCAATCTATTTTTATTGTTGGTATTATTTGTTTTATATTTTTTTGTTCTGCAAATTCCTCAAATTTTTCCTTAAAGCTTTCAAAATTTTCTTTTTTTAGAGTTAGCCCCACTGCCATTGCATGTCCACCAAATTTTTCTAAATAATTCCCTGAATAGCTTAGAGCTTCATGTAAATCAAAACTTGGTATGCTTCTTCCTGAGCCTTTTCCATCTTCTCCTTCAAAACAAACAAGTATTGTAGGTTTAAAGAAACTTTCTGTAAGTTTTGAAGCAACTATTCCAATTACTCCATGGTACCAGTTGTCTCCTCCTAATACAATAGTGTTTCTATTTTCAATATTTTCTGTTTGCAACTTTTCTAATGCTTGTTTAAAAATATAGCCTTCTTTTTCCTGTCTTTCTGAATTATATTTATTTAATTTATTTGTTATTTCTTTTGCTTCTACTATATTATCTGTTAAAAATAATTTCAATGCTTCTTCTTGATGTCCCATTCTTCCACATGCATTTATTCTTGGTGCTATTCCAAAAGAAATTGTGTTAGAATCGATTTGCTTATAATTTGATGCAATTATTAGCTCCCTTAGTCCTATATTTTTAGTCATTTTAATTAACATTAGCCCTAATTTTGCTATTACCCTATTTTCATTTATTAGTGGAACTATATCTGATATTGTTCCGACCGCTACTATATCTAAGTATTTCAAATATTCTTTTTCTTCTAGGTTTAGTTTAGTAGATATTGCTTGTATCAATTTGAAAACAATACCAACACCAGCAAGTTCTCTAAATGGATATTTATTATCTTTTCTTTTTGCATCTACTACTGCATAAGCATTTGGTATATTTTCTCCTTGTTCGTGATGGTCTGTAACTATTGTTTGTACTCCAAGTTTATTACACTCTTCTATTTCTTCTATGCCAGAAATTCCACAGTCAACTGTAATTATTAGTGTATAACCTTGTTCTATAATTTTTTCAACCGCTTCTTTGTTTAATCCATACCCTTCTTCTAGTCTGTTTGGTATATAATAACCTGTTTCTAGCCCTCTTTCTTTTAAAAATTTTTTTAGGACAGTAACACTTGTTATTCCGTCCACATCATAGTCTCCAAATATCATAACCTTTTCTTGGTTGTTTATTGCTTCTATAATTCTATCTACTGCTTTTTCCATATCTGGTAGTAAAAATGGATCATAAAAATCATTTCTAGTTGGCTCTAAAAATGTTCTTATTTCCTTCTCTTCAGTAATCCCTCTATTTACTAATATTTGTGCTAAAAGTTTGGTTATATTATATTTATTTGAAATTTCATTAATTTTTTCTTGTTCTACTTCGTAAAAACTCCATTTTTTCTTCATACTTACTCCTAAAACTACATTATGTTTTATTGTATATTATTTTGGGAATTTTTAAAAGAGTTTTTTTAATATTTGTAAAAAAATTGTTAATAATCATTTTCAAACATAGTCATTTCTATTGAAGCCTTCTCCTTTGACGCAAAAACAAAATAGACAACCTTTTTAGGTTGTCTATTTTTTATAACACTGCCAATAGTATTACTGCTATTCCTATTAGTACTCTATATATTGCAAATACTTTGAAGCTTCCTTTTTTCAAGTATTCTAGTAAGAATTTTATTATTATGATTCCAACTACGAAACTTGCTAATATTCCTAGCCATAGGCTTAGGTCTGTAAATACAAAATCTTTTAAGTCAAATATCACTGCTGCTGCAGTTATTGGTGTTGCAAGTAGGAATGAATACTTTGCTGCACTTTCTCTATCTATTCCTAAAGCTCTTGCTACTGTCATTGTTATTCCTGAACGTGATACTCCTGGGAATGCTGCTGCTAATGCTTGTGATGTTCCTATTGCAACAGATTGTTTTAATGTAATATCTTCATATTTAGTTTTTGATTTTGCTTTCTTGTCAACAATATATAATATTATTCCCATTACAATTAGTGTTATTGCAATTACTACCATCTCTAAGTTCAAATTATTTTCAAAAAGTTTATTTGAGATTTTATCTAGCACTAAACTTAATATTCCTGCTGGTATTGTTGATATTACTAAATACCAAAATATTTTTCCTTCTGTTGTTTTTTCTTTTTTTACAACTTGTTTATATCCACCTATAAATAGTTTTATCCAGTCTTTAAAGAAAAATATTACTATTGCAAATAGTGTTCCTATATGTAATGCTACATCAAAAGATGTTGGCATTTCTCCCCATCCTAACACCCATGGAAATAAGTTTAAATGGGCTGAACTTGATATTGGTAAAAATTCTGTAAGTCCCTGTACGATTCCTAAAATTATTGCTTGATATACTGGCATAAAAATCATCCTTCCTTTGTTAATTATATTCTTTCTTATAACTATTAAGACTATGAAATGATAATTTATATATTACTTCTCAGCCTACCTTTTGTATAATTTTTTATAAAATATACAAAACGGCTGAGATTATATTTAGTCTAATTATTATTTCCTTTTTTTATTCCATTCATATTGCTTTTTGCTTTCTTCTTGTTTGTTTAATATTTGGGTTAAATTGTATGTGTCGTTTAAATATTCTTCTATCATTTTTTCTTTTTTTGTTTCTTCTTGTTTTTTTGTTTCTACGATTTGTTCTGGTTTTTTTATGAATTGTTTTATTGGAAATAGTATTGGCTCTTCTTTTGCTATTTTATAAAAGCTACTATCTGCATCAATCGCTTTTTGAACTGCTAATGCTGCTTTATCTTTTTGGTTTTTCATCATATATATTTTTGTTAATTCATAGTAAGATTTTGCCTCTTTTTCATTATATGTACTATTTGAAAAGTAAGTCTCTGCCATATCGAAATCTCTATATAAAAGAGCAATTTGTCCTAGCCTATAGTAGGCATTATAATGCTGATTATTTAAGCTTACCACCTTTTCAAAGCATTTCTTTGCCAAACTAAATTCATTCGTTTTTACATATGCAATTCCTAAATTATATATAAGTTCTTCTTTATCTTCATGTATTTTTAATGCTTTGTTTATAACTTTAATTGCCTTTTTATAGTCTTCAGCCTCTATTAACAATTCTGCTAGCATTTCTGAAGCAAGGCAATGTTCGGGCTTTACTTTTAATAAATTATCTAACATTTGTATTGCTTCTTTATTTCTTCCTAAATCTCTTAATAGTATTGATATTCTATAATAAGATTTATAGTCATTTCTTTTTATATCTAATACCTTTACATATTCATCTATTGATTTTCTCATTCCGCCTTCTTGCTCATATATTTCTGCAAGCATTTTATGGGCAAAATAACTATTTGGATATTTTATACTTAAATTAATTAATAATTCCTTAGCTTTTTTGGCATTTCCAAATAGCAAGCAAATTCTACTTGCACAAACATATAACATTTCTGAGACATTTATGTTCTTATATTCTAATAAGAAAACAATAATTGGAATAATTATTGAAAATATGTATACAATTCCATTGAAAAAGCCTGTTCTTAATACTCCAAAAATAATTTGTATAAAGTTTATAAGAATTCCTGTTGCTTCAATTCCTAGAATAATAAGATAATTAGTATCATTCTTTTTTATCATTTTAAAGAAGAATACATAAATGAATAGTATAAAAGAGACTAATGTTACTATGATTTTTTCTATCATACAATATGCTCCTTTTATTTATTAAATTTTATTTTATAATTTTCTATTGATTTTTCTATAATCTTTTCTGCTTCTGTTCTTCCTAAAAATTCTTCAACTTCTGTTTTCTTTCCTTCTAGTTGCTTATATACTTCAAAGAAATGTTTTATTTCGCTTGAAATATGTGCTGGTAATTCTGTTACATCTTTATACATATTTAAAAATGGATCTTTTTCTGCAATTGCAATAATTTTTTCATCCCTTTGCTCTCCATCAATCATAATTAATACTCCTATTGGATAACAATCTACAAGTGTTAATGGGATTATATCCTCTTGGCAAAGTACAAGTACATCTAATGGGTCATTATCATCTGCATATGTTCTTGGAATAAATCCATAATTTGCAGGATAATGTGTTGCTGTATAAAGTACTCTATCTAGTTTTAACATTCCTGTTTCTTTGTCTAATTCATATTTATTTTTACATCCTTTTGATATTTCTATTACTGATACAAACTTGTCTTTAGTTATTCTTTCTTCTGATATATCGTGCCAAATATTCATTTTTCCTCATCTCCATATTCTACTTCTTTTAATTTGTTTTTATAATCTACATAATCTGTTATAATTACTTTTATTACTGTAAAAAATGGTACTGCTAAAAACATTCCTAAAACTCCAAAATATGCTCCTCCTACTGTTATTGAGAAAATTACAAGTAATGGACTTACTTTTAAAGATGAGCTTATAATTTTCGGATTAATTATATTTGCATCTATTTGTTGTAAAATAGTTACTACAATTACCATTGTAATAGTTTTGGTAATTCCACCTGTTAAAATAGTAATTATTGCTGCAATAATTACTGCTACAATTGCGCCAAAATATGGTATTAAATTAAATAGTCCTATCATAAAGCCTAGTAGTACTGCATATTTTACCCCCAGAATTGACATTGCAATTGATGTAATAATTCCTACCACTACTCCATCTAGCAATTGCCCTGCAAGGAAGTCGAAAAATACCTCATTTGTTTTATTAAAGTATTTTTCTATATTGTAATATGTATCCCTTTTAACCATAGCTCTTACAAGCTTTCTTCCAAAGTCTATTATATCTCCTCTTTGTCTTAGTATATAAATAGATACTATTATTGCAACAAAGAAATCTACTATTTTTCCAGCTACACTTATTGCTCCTTTTGCATATTCAGCAATTTTTTCCATATTTAAAAATTGTCTAAAATCTATTTCTTTTAAATTATTAAATAACTCTACTACTATGTTGCTTTTAAGTATAGAATTTTCTGGAAGTGTTTCAAGATTTTGCATTGTAATATTGTAGTAATTCTGGAAATTGCTTACTAAATCAACTACACTGCTTGCAACTACTGGTACTAGCACATTAAAAATAATTATCAAGAATAAAGCTACCATAATATATACTGTAATAATAGACAATGTTCTTGCTCTTTTTTTAAGTTTCTTTGATTGTAAATATAGGTTTTCTATTTTTCTACATGGTGTATATAGTAAATAAGAAATTAATATTCCAATTAGGAATGGTGCTAACACTCCTAATAAATTTTTAAGCCATGCACTTATTGCTTCGAAATTATCTAATGTTTTATAAACACATAGTACTGCTACTGCAAATAAGAACCAGTATAGCCATTTAGTTATTGGTCGTTTTTTTTCTCCCATTTCATGCCCCCCTATTTAAATATTTCTTCGAATTCTTCTGCTGTTATTTTTTCTTTTTCTAGTAAAACACTTGCTACTGCATGAAGTTTATCCATGTGTGATAATATTATTTCTTGTGCTTTTTTATAAGCTTCATCAATAAGTTTCTTCACTTCTATGCCAACAACATTATCAATATCTTCACCCAAAGCACTTATCTCTGTTTTATCTTCAACAGTTAAATCTATTGGTCCTATTATATCGCTCATTCCATATTTAACAACCATATCTTTTGCAACTCCTGTTGCAACCTCTATATCATTACTTGCTCCTGTTGAAATATCATTTATTGCAATTTTTTCTGCTGCTCTTCCACCAAGTAATGCAATTAATTTTTCTTCCATTTCAGTCTTTGAAATATAATATTTATCTTCATTTGTTTTGTACATTGTATACCCACCAGCAATTCCTCTTGGTATTATAGATACTTCTTTTACATCTGATTGTGTTGGTAGATATTTGCTAACAACAGCATGTCCTGCTTCATGATAAGCTGTTAATTTTTTATCTTTATCTGATATTACTCTACTATGTTTTTCAAGTCCTACTGTTACTTTTTTTACTGCTTCTTCTAAATCATCCATTGTAATTTCTTTATGCATTTTTATTGTTGCAATAATTGCAGCCTCGTTTAATACATTTGCAAGTTCTGCACCAGTAAATCCTGCTGTATCTGTTGCAATTTCTTTTAAATCTATTTCTGGTGATAATTTTTTGTTTTCTGAATGTATTTTTAGTATTTCTTCTCTGCCTTTTGCGTCAGGTGCTGCTATTGTAATTTGTCTATCAAATCTTCCTGGTCTTAATAATGCTTTGTCTAACATTTCTGGTCTATTTGTTGCAGCTAAAACTATAACAGTTTGGTCTGTTTCAAATCCATCCATTTCTACTAGAAGTTGATTTAATGTTTGGTTATTTTCTGTTTCTGCTCCGCTTCCACTTGTTCTTCTTGAACCTATTGCATCTATTTCATCTATAAAAACTATACATGGAGATATTTTTTTAGCTTTTTCGAAAAGTTTTCTAACTCTTGATGCTCCAAGTCCTGCAAACATTTCTATGAACTCAGACCCACTCATAGATATAAATGGTACTCCTGCTTCTCCAGCAATTGCTTTTGCAATTAAAGTTTTTCCTGTTCCTGGTTTTCCATATAGAAGTATTCCTTTTGGTATTTTTGCACCCATTTCCTGAAATTTTTTTGGTTCTTTTAGGAAGTCTACTATTTCTATTAATTCTGTTTTTTCTTCATCTAAGCCTGCTACATCTTTAAATGTAATATTTGTATTCTTATGGCTTTCGGCATCATATACCTTTCCTTTATCTCCCAGTCCTTGCATTTGAATAATTAATAAAAACATTACTAATATTAAAATTGTTGGTAAAAAGTTAAGTAATGACTCTCCTATTTTTAAAAATGTATTTACAGGTTTTTGTATTAATTCTATATTGTTTCCTTCTTGTACTTTTTCTTGAATTAGTTCTATAAAAGCTTGTGTACTTGGCACAATTGCTGTTTTTGCCTCTTCTTCAGTTTGACCTTTTAAAGTTACTTTTATAGAAGTACTTCCTACTGTCATTTCTATTTTTTCTACTTCTTGATTATCTATTAATTTTATAAGTTCTGTATATGCTAGGTCTTTTTCTTCGTTATTTTTGTTGTTCATTATTATCATAAAACATATCATTATACAGCTTATAGCAACTATTGCTAATATTATATAATATATTTTATCATTATTTTTTGGTTTATCTTTCATAGCATTCTTCCTTTCTATTACCCATTATCTGGTTGTGGATCTTGTGGAGCTTTATCTTCTTCTTTATCTTCTCCGTCTTTTTCTTCCTTTTCTTTTTCCTCTTGTCTTTCTTTTTCCTCTTGTCTTTCTTTTTCCTCTTGTCTTTCTTTTTCTTCTTGCTTTTCTCTTTCTAGTTCTTCTTTTACCTTTTTTTGCTCTTCTAAAATTCTCTGTAGTTCTTGTGTGTTTTTAATAGCATCTGCCTTCATCATAAGCATTACAGTTATTAAATAAATATATGAAATTGTACTATATGCTATTTGGAAGAATTTTATTGTTGTTCCAAATAAAATATTTGCTATTATATATAACAAATATAATAAAATTGGTAATGTCATTGCATATATTGCTATTTTTAGTATATCTTGATACTTGAATTTTGTTCTTATAAGAATATTTATTATTAAGCCTAAAATAGATAAAGTAACTACATCTAATAGTATAATTATTGAATATAAGACAAAGTTCAAAAAGAATATTGCTAAGCAAACATTCAAATATAAAGCTTTCCATTCATTTGTTCCGAAAAAGTTCACTATTGTTTGATTAGAAATATTGCCCACATTATTATACTCAATTTCTCCCACATATCCACCATATTTTAAAATCATTTTGTCTTTTAGCATTATTAGGCAATTATCATAGTCATTTTCTGTATAGTTTGCTTCTGTTTCATTCATTATTAATTGAAAATCATAGTCTTTAAAATAATATTCAAATGTCTCTCGTTCTTCTATACTTAGTGTATTATTTTCCACTTTAAAATTTGGAAATTCAGTTTCAATTGCTGTTTTTATTTTTTGCACATTGGTATTTACTGTGTAAGTTAAGGCAATTGTAGTAAGTAAAGAAAATATAAGCATTAATTTAAAGAAATATCCAAATGCTTTTTTTAGTGGTTCTTCTATAAATTTTTCATATTCTTCAAAATTAAATATTGATTTTTTTATTCTTGTAAAAAAGCCTATTTTTTTAGTTTCCATTATATATACTCCCTTCTCATTTTGCTATCTACGTATAATGGACTGACATTAATTTTTGCTATATCTCCGTACTTTTACATTACTTCCTGTAACATTTACTGTTACATGGTACATACCAACTTTTCCTATTATATCATATTCTTTGTCATTTATGGTAATTTTCAATGTTTGTTTTTTGAATAAACCTGTTAGTCCGTGTTTTAAATTTCTAAGTTTGTCTACTGTCCTTAGCATGTCCTCTTTAATTGTTATATTGTATCCATCTTTATGCCCAACAGGTACAATTGCTATTTTTGTTTCATTTTTAGTTTTATACGTATTTAAATATCCCACATTAAAATTTTTAGGAAGTAAATTTACTTCTGTAACTTGTGATTGTAGTTCTCCTATTTTTTTTAGTCCTAGATTTTCCTGCACATCTACTCGTCCTAAAAATGCTGAGCCAATTCTTGCAGCATTTAACCTCATTTCTGGGAAGTTTATAAATGCTGGTGAATTACAAATATGTTTCATTTTTATATTTATATTTTCATCTTCAAGACTTTTTATTACATCTAAAAAGTTATTATATTGGTTTATAGTCGATTCACTCTTTCTATAATATGCAAGTGAGAAATGTGAAAATATGCCTTCTACTTTTATATTTGGATGCAAATTTTTTATTGTATTTACAATTTCATCTTTATTTTGGTATATAAAACCATATCTGCCAAAGCCTGTATCTATTTTTATATGTGTTCTTAGGGTTTTACCTGTTTTTGCTATTTCATTTGCAATTTCTGCACTTGTTTTTGACCCAATTGTTATGATTATATTGTTATCTACTAATTCTTGTATTTCTTCTTTTATTGATGTACAAGACATATTTAAGATATCTATGTTTTTATCGTATTCTCTTAGTTCTACAGCTTCAGAATTTGTAGCTACTGCTAGCATGTTTATTCCATTGTCTATTAAAAATTGAGAATATTCTTTTATTCCTAGACCATATCCATTTCCTTTTACTACTCCTATTATTGTATAGTTTTCTTTATCAATTTGTTTTTTTATTGTATCTATATTATGCCTTAAATCATTTTTATTTATTATTAATGTGTTCAATTTATTTCCCTTTCATTTTTGTTTTTATTTCAGCTAGGTTCTTATATATTTTTTCAGAAAATTTATATAATTTATATTTCAATGGTTTAAAGTTTATATATACTTCACCAACAAATTCTGTAAATTCTGCATTAAATCCTTTTTTAAATCTATATAACCCATAATGTGGGTCTTTCTCATTTACTATTCCTGTTACTCCTCTAAAGTCATACATGTCTTTTCCATGTTCAATTGAATATTTTATCATATCCCATTGTAATAAATAGTTTGGCATTAGATTTCTGTGTTCATTACTGCTTGCTCCATATAAATACCACACTTTGTTTCCATAGATTATATCTATTATTCCAGATACTGGTTTTCCTTCATAATATGCCATCATTAATTTTAAGTGTTCTGGTGCTAAACAATCATACATTTTTTCAAAATATTCAAGTGGTCTTATCATAAAATTATCTCTTTTTCCTGTTACCATCATAATTTTATGAAAGTCTTTCAAATCTTCTCTTGTACCCTCTCTTATTTCTATTCCTTTTTTAGTTGCAAGTCTTACGTTATATCTTGTTTTTTGGTGAAATGCTGCAAATATTTCTTCTTCTGTTTTTTCCTTTATATCTAATCTAAATACATATCTTGGTTGTACTCCATCACTAAAATTTTTACCAGTGTCATTTATTTTAAATCCTAGTTTTTTTACAATATTTTTAAACTCTTCATCACTGCTTTTTATATCTGGTTCCATTCTTAGAGTAAATGCTTTATACTTTTTGGCAAGTTCTTTTAATCCATCTGTTAATTCTTTTAAAACTTTTTCATCATGTATATCACATATTGGGCCTCTAGATACATACATGAAGTTGCCAAATATAGGAATTTTTCTAATTAGTACGCTAATTGCTCCTATAATTTTGCCATTTTCGTCTTTAGCAAGAACTACCTCATTCGTCCAACTTGTTTTTACCTTTCCCCACTCTAGTGATTGTTGAAAGTTACACCTATCATGAGCTTCCAAAAATTCTTTATATTCTTTTTCTTCTTCCTTAGCTAATAAAATCATTTTTCCTCCATTTTACAAATTTAATTCTATTTTTTTACCTGTAAATTTATATTGAGTATATTTTACATTGCACATGTCAAACATTTTTTTAGATACTTTTGTGCTGTCTGAGTCTGCATATTTATCGCTCATATATATTATTTCCTTTATTCCACTTTGTATTATTGCTTTTGCACATTCATTACATGGAAATAATGTCACATATACTTTGCTTCCTTTAAGTGAAGTGCCTGTATAATTTAATATTGCATTTAGTTCTGCATGACATACATATGGATATTTAGTATCTACAAATTTTCCTTCTCTTTCCCAAGATACTTTATCATCTGAGCATCCTATCGGGAATCCATTATATCCCATTGATAAAATTTTATTATCTTCGCTAACTATACAAGCTCCTACTTGTGAATTTGGGTCTTTACTTCTTTCTCCCGAAAGCATTGCTATTCCCATAAAGTATTCGTCCCAATTTATGTATCGTTCTCTTTTTGGCATATTTATTCTCCTTTTTTTTATTACATAATTAAATCCTTAAACGATTGTAGGGGGCACAGTCCTAGGTGCCCCGTTTTGTTTACATATTTTTAGATTACCCATAAGTAGTGGCCCCTACACACTCTCAATTAAATTTCACTAATTGTTATTCAGTTGTGTTATTCACTACCTCATTTTCTCTAGAAACAGTATTATTACCATCTACCACATTGGTATTCCCTGTATTATTATCTACTGTGTTATTTCCATCTACAGTATTGTTTCCGTCTACAGTATTGTTTCCGTCTGGTATATTATTGTCAATTTCATTTCCACCCGGCTTTTCTGGTTTTTCTGGTTTTTCTGGTTCTTCTGGTTTTACCGGTTCTGCTGGTTTAGCATGTATTGTACAATTTTCAGTTATTGTTAGTGTATAGTCTGCATCTTTTGCTTTTTTCCAAGATGTATTTGTTTCTACATCTGGTCTTTTTATAAAGACTTTTTCTGTTACATCTGGGCAATATTCATTTGCAATTAATCCACTTTCATTACATATTGCTACTTTTACATGGCAACTGCATGTTTCAGTTGGTACTGTTCCTCTTACAAAATATTCTGTATATGTTTGATCTCCTCTAGGGTCATTTTTACACTCTTCTGTAGGAATTAAGCCCGAAACCTTACAAACTGTTGCAGTTACTATTCCATCTGGTCTTGAATCTGAAAAATATTTTGATGCTAAACCTTTATGGATAGTTTGCATAGTTGCAGCCCATAAAGAACCTGCTGGGTTTCCACTTAAGTAGTAATCTACATCTTCATTTATGTCGAAGCCATACCAGCATCCTGCTGTATAATATGGAGTAAATCCACAAAGCCATCTATCAAAATCATCATTTGAAGTACCTGTTTTTGCAGATACACTCATTCCTGATATTCTACAATTTGTTGCTGTTCCTGATTTTACTGGCTGTGTAAGTATTTCTTTTATAACATATGCTGCTGATTTAGACATTACTGTTCTTGACTCTTGTTTTGTTTCTAATATAGTATTTCCTTCTGAATCCACTACCTTTGTATAGAAAGTTGGTTCTATATATACCCCATCATTTGCAATAGTAGCATATGCTGCTGCCATTTCAAGTGGAGTTATTCCATTTGTTAATCCTCCTAAAGCCAATCCCAGGTAACTATCCTTTTCATCATCAATTGTTGATATTCCCATTTTTTTAAGGTATTCAATTGATGTTCCTACTCCTATTTCTTGTAAAGCCTTAACCATTGGTACATTTCTAGAAGTTTCAATTGCATATCTAATTGTTTGCAATCCACTATAAATATGGCTATAATTTTTAACTGGGTATGTACCTCCGCCAAAAGTTGTTGGTACATCATCATATACTGTTGCTGCTGTTATAGTTCCAGTATCTATTCCTGGTACAAGAACTGCAAGTGGTTTCATTGATGACCCTGTTTGTCTAGGGCTCTGTGTTGCTCTATTTAATCCAAATGATGTGGTTTTTTCCCCTAGTCCTCCAACTGTTCCTACAACATAGCCTGTTGTATGGTCTATTATAGCCATTGCAGATTGTGAGTGTACATAGTTTCCATCGTCATCTTTAGTCTTTTTAGAAGTAACCTGATATTTAGTCTTAGCAAATTCTTCTTCCATTACATTTTGTATTGCAGTATTTTGAGTTGTATAAATTGTAAGTCCACTACTTTTTACATATAAGCTTGTATATTCTCTACTCCAGTCTGGATGTAATTCCATTAAATCTTTGATTACTTGTTCAACCGCTGCATCTGTATGGTATGAGTATACATTTGAAACTATTCTTCCTTCATTAAATGCTAATCCATTGTCTACTTCTGTTATTGCTGCATCATACTCTTCTTGTTTTATTTTTCCTAATTCTAACATTTTTGCAAGAACTGTTTTTACTCTTCTATTTATCAAATTCATTCTATCAGCTTTTGCTTCTTCGTCTACAAAAGGATTATAACTATTTGGTGAGTTGTTTATTCCTGCTAAATATGCACTTTCTGCTAAGCTTAAATCAATAGCTGATTTACTAAAATAGTAATTTGATGCAACTTCTACACCATAAGTTTTTCCACCTAAGAATATTAGATTTAAGTATAACTCTAATATCTGGTCTTTTGAAAGTTCTTGTTCTATGTAATGTGCTCTTGCCATTTCTTTAATTTTTCTAGTAGAGCTTCTTTCATCTTCTTTAGTTAAGTTTTTAACTAATTGTTGTGTAATAGTACTTCCTCCGTAGCTTGCAGAACCTACTCCTACCTTACTTAATCCCCATTTTACAGTTGCAGCTACTGTTCTTTTTACATCTACACCACTATGTTCTTCAAATCTTTCATCTTCTATTGCAATAAATGCCTTTGGAAGATATGGAGCCATCTCTGAAAGTGTAACAATTTTTCTGTTTTCATCTCCACTAAATACTGCTATTGTCTCTCCATTTATATCTTTTGCCACAGAATTTTCATATTTGATTACTAGTTTTGACATGTCTAATTTTGCATTTTTCATTATGCTATATACTTTTCCTACCAAAATTCCTGCAAAGATAAGAACCACAAATAATAAAACTAGTAATATTCTTTTTATTATTTTTCTTGCTTTACTATTTTTTTTCTTGTCCTTTTTTTCTTTTTTATCTTTTTTCTTATATACTTTTGCCTTTTCTTTTTTATTCATAAAGAGACTACCTCCTTTTCTATCTTGTATATTATATTATATATATTTCTAAAATTCAAGACAAATCTTCCATTATATCCTGTATATTTGTTGTAATCTTTGCGCCTTCTTTTAGCAATTCATTGCTTCCGTTTTGATGTTTTATTTGTAATGTTTCCGTGGTACAACATATATATTTTTCCCCTGTTCTAATGCATAGTCCACTGTTATTAATGCACCACTTTTTTCTCTTGCTTCAATTACTAAAACACCATCTGCTAATCCAGCTATTATTCTATTTCTTCTTGGAAAGTTTTGTTTATCTGGTTTCGTTCCAAGAGGATATTCAGAAATAATTGTCCCACCTTTTTTTATTATTTGATCCATTAAATCCTTATTTTCCTTTGGATATACCAAATCTATCCCAGTTCCAATTACAGCAATTGTTCTTCCATTTGCTTGTAATGTTCCAATATGTGCAAAACTATCTATTCCTTTTGCTAATCCACTAATAACTGTTATATTATTTTTTGCCAACAAATATGAAAAAGCTTGTGCCATTGTTTTTCCGTATTCAGAACAATCTCTGCTTCCCACTATGGCAATACTTTTTTGTCCTAGTATCTGTTTGTTACCTAGTACATATAAACAAACAGGTGGGTTATTGATTTGTTTTAGCTTTTCTGGATATTCTTTTATTGTGATTAGTTTTATTTTGTGCTTTAGTAAGTATTGTTCTTGTAATTCTAAATTTCTTCTATAATTTATATCTTTTATTTTATTTATTTCTTCTTTTGTAAAAAATCTTTTTGTTTTTTCTTTTAAGTTCCATATGTCCTCAGGTGTATGTTCTTCTAAACATTGTTTTACTTTTTCGGGGCTTATGTCTATTCTTGATAGCCATATCCAATATTTTTTATTGTGCATATTTTTCCTTTCTGCCCCCACTTTAAAATTTGCCCTATTTTTTTGCTGCCTTAATAATGTTATTCATAAGCATTGCAATTGTCATTGGTCCAACGCCTCCTGGCACTGGAGTAATATATGATGCTTTTTTAGATACATTTTCAAAATCCACATCACCACATACTTTGCCTTCTTCATTTCTGTTTATTCCAACATCAATAACTACTGCTCCATCTTTTACCATATCTTCTGTTATAAATTTTGGTTTTCCAATAGCTGCAACTAATATATCTGCTTGTTTTGTTATTTCAGATAGATTTTTTGTTTTAGAATGGCAGACTGTGACTGTTGCATGTTTATTTAACATGCATTGTATCATAGGCTTACCTACAATATTGCTTCTACCTATTATAACAGCATGTTTTCCCTCTATATCTATGTTATATTCTGCAAGCATTCTCATTATTCCAAAAGGTGTACAAGACACAAAGCACTCTTGATTTAAGCTCAATTTCCCAATATTTACAGGATGAAATCCATCTACATCTTTTTCTGGTTTTATTGTTCTAAAAGCTAAATTTATATCTAAATGTTTTGGAATAGGGCTTTGAAGTAAAATTCCATGTATATCTTCCCTATTATTTAATTCTTCAATTAAATTCAAGAGTTCTTCATTTTTTATATTTTCACCTAATAAATATTCTTCAAATTCAATCCCAACTTCTTCACATGCTTTACTTTTATTTCTTACATAAATTTTAGAGCTTGGATCATCTCCAACCATAATAACTGCAAGTTTAGGAACAATATTTTTTTGTTTTAATTCTTCTGCCTTTATTTTTAATTCTTCTCTAACCTTTTTAGAAATAGCCTTTCCATCTAAAATAACTGCCATTTATAACTCACTTCTTTTCTTTAAAAATTTAAAGTTATTATATCATATATGGATTTTTTTGCAATTGTTTTTTGTCAAGAAAAATTGCCTATTATATTTTTTTGTTGTATAATATCTACATGAGAAAATTAATTGTTGATAAAAAATATAATAATAAAAAATTAACTAACTTTCTACTAGATAATTTTAATGGGTTATCTATAAATACTATTTATAAAGCCCTTCGTAAAAAGGATATTTTAGTAAATGATATTAGAGTTAAAGATAATGTTATTTTAAATTCTGGTGATAATGTTACAGTTTATATTACAGATAATTACCTTTTTAAAACAGTAATTTTGGATGTTGTTTTTGAAGATGATAATATTATTGTAGTTAATAAACCTTCTGGTATTGAAGCTGTAGACGAAAATTCTTCTTCTGAAACTTTGACTACAATACTTAAACAGCAAATACAAGCTCCTGTATTTCCTTGCCATAGGCTAGATAGAAATACCTCTGGTCTTGTTTTATTTGCTAAAAATGAAGAGAGTTTAAATATCTTACTTGAGAAATTTAAAAATAAAGAAATTAGCAAATTTTATAAATGTAAAGTTTATGGTATACCTAAAAAGACATCTGCCACATTAGAAGCATACCTTTTTAAAGACAATAAAAAATCAATGGTTTATATTTATGATAAACCTAAAACTGGTAGTGTAAAAATTATTACATCTTACAAAGTTTTAAAAACAGATGCTAAGCAAAACACAAGTATACTAGAAGTTGAACTTCATACTGGTAAAACACATCAGATACGTGCTCATTTAGCACATATTGGGCTTCCTATTATTGGTGACCGGTAAATATGGAAAAAATGAGATTAATAAAAGATTTAATAAATTTACTCAGGAGCTTTGTGCTTATAAATTGATTTTCAATTTTAAAACAGATTCAGGCTCTCTTGCTTACTTAAATAAGAAGGAAATCACTTTGACATAATTTAGGAGTCGCTCTGTGATGCGACCCCTACATTTTTTGCAATTAATTTTATGAATTTATTTTGCATATCTCCTTATTAGTAATACTCTTTATCATTATCATCTTTTGTAGTAACACCTTTTTGTGTTTGGTTTTCAATTGTATCGTTGCTTAATGTGGCATGTTGTTTTGATATTGCCTCTTGACTCTGTTGGATATTCTCTTTATTTAATCCCCAATTAGACAAATCCCATGATTTTGCTTCTTCCACTTTTCCTTTCTTTCCGTTCACCTAATAATAGTGGCTCTTTCTTAGAATACCAGTTTGGAAATGAAAAAATTTTGTCATAAAATTTATATATTTTCATTATACCTCTTTTAATTTTATCAGTAAAACTTTCCCTTCTCCTTGCATTCATAATTTCTTCTTTGTTTGCTATCATATAATTTATCAGTTCTGTATTATCCCATTCTTCACCATCTAGGCAAAATTCTTTAGTCCATTCATCTTTTTTCTGTTCACTTAGTTCAAATTCAGGCATTAAAGCTACATTTGTAGGATTTATTTCCATTCCATTTTCTTTCATAAATTCTAAAATTCCATCTACACTTTCAGCTTTCTGAACAAAACTAATTAATTCATTTGAATCCTTACCTTGTCTTTTAATAATCTCTTCTATACTCATAACTTTAGCATATACCTTTGTTTTATCATGCATTGCCACTAATTCTTTTTCTTTTACTTTTGCTAAAGTTCTTATTATAGGACTTTCCATTACCTTAGAAACTGCATTTTGAGATAATTTTATATCTTCCAGTTTTTTTTGTAAATCTTCTGGGTTATCCCACTCTAAATTTTGTATTCTATATTCTAAAATTTGTTCCATATCTCTATACATAAAGTTTAGTGAATCCCAAAGGTTCTCCCAATCCACTTCATCAAGATTTTGTAAAAAACTTTCATCACCTTTATAAAAGTCTATATGAGCAAGATTAAGATTGAAGCATATTTGTTCAAAAATATCTTTTGAAAAATCTTTAGATTTTATATTTGAATTTAATAATTCAAATAGTTCTGGGTTTCCTTTAGTAGCTGCCGATAATAAATCTTTTTCTTTAACACCAAATGCTGCAGCAATAGCATTTACATACGCAGTTGTATATATGTAAGCATTTGTCTTATTATGATAGTTAAAAGCCTCCTCTGCTTCTCTATTGCAAACCATTCTATCTGCTTCTTTTTCAACGAAAATCTCACGTATTCCAGTATTATCAAGTATCTGATTATTTTCATCAAAAGTTCTATCTATTATTTCTTCATCACTATTCATAGCATGTACACATTCATGACATATTACTTCTAGTAGAACTTCTACACCTTGTTCATCATGCACATTCTTTTCAAACTTTTTTTTGTTGATTCTTATGCACTTTTTTTGATGGTGAAATTGCCCAAATATATTATCTGGTAAATTTTCTAAATATATATCTCTTACATTTCCTATAAAACTTTTTACATCTCTATGAAAATACTTATCATCTAACTGATATTCGTACCTTCTTCTTAATATTATATCTATAAGAATCGGTTTAAATATAGAATTTATTTTGGTTTTATTAATTTCACTTTCTATATAATCGTATGCTTCTTGGTCAAAATATTCTTTTTTCATAACTACTTTCCTTCTTTATTAATTATTTCACAATATCTGTGTACCCTTTTCCTATATCTTCTTTTATTCTTTTTATATTTTCCTTTATGCTTAAATCTACCTTTGTTATATTTCCGTTTAAATCTTCTAGTAATCCTCCATCTTTGAGAAATATATATGTTTTTCCTGTCTTTGTTTTAAATCTTCCTTTAATGTTATTTGTGTCTATATTATGTTCCAAAATATTTCACCTCTCCATATTTGAATCTTTTATCTAATAAATTTCATTTTTTGCATTATTCCTCATTAAAATAATAACATAACTATATTTTTAATACAATAAATGTAACAAAAATGTAATATTCTCTATTAATGCTTATTTAAGATAAAACCTTACAAAATAGCTCTATAAAAGATTTTTTACATACAAAAGGAGCAACCATTTGGTTGCTCCTTTTGTCTAAGAACTAGTCGTGATGACCGTGTTCATTAGTGTTCCCGTTGTACCAGTCATGAGAATGGCCCTTATTCGAGCCACTCGGGCCGTATACATCGATTCGAGTGGATGTCTGCCTGACCGTTCCTCCATTGCTGGTTTCATAGGTATATTTACCTTTGCCAGCATCCAGGATGTCATCTTCAAGAGATTGTTGTCCCTCACGCGATGTCTCATATCTTCCGTCCCATTTGCTCATAATGATACCTCCTAGCATTACAATGCTATTTTTTTTTGCAAAACAAATTTGCTATTCAATATTACCACTTTATGTCTACTTTGTCAATATTTAAATAAAAAAATCAACCATTTTACTGATTGATTTTTGTATCTGTAGTTTGAACAGATTCGTTATTGGCTGGGGTGGGAGGATTCGAACCGCCGAAATGCCAGAGT
>OIEN01000415.1_pt1 | contig 27204 bp, 19 predicted proteins | sample 1581741 | NCBI WGS metagenome assembly OIEN01 (sample SAMN01760944, study PRJEB22395) | human gut metagenome | reverse complement strand
CTTAGCCTCCATTGCTCTTACGCAATCGGGGATGATTCTGTCCTTTGCAAAGTCGCCGCCTCCGATAACGTTACCTGCACGGCAGGTCGAAACCGCAATGTCACGGTTATAGAAGAACGACTTTATATAAGAGCTTGTTACAAGCTCCGAGCAGCTCTTTGAGTTGGAATAAGGATCATAGCCGTCAAGTGCGTCATTTTCACGGTATCCCCACTCCCATTCGTTGTTCTTGTAAACCTTATCGGTGGTTACGTTTACGAATGATTTTACGCTGTCGCACAGCCTTACAGCCTCGCATATATTGACAGTACCCATAACATTTGTTTCGTATGTGTAGACAGGCTCTGCGTAGCTTTCTCTTACTATGGGCTGTGCCGCCATATGAATTACTATTTCGGGGCGGTACTTCTGCATTGTTTCGTTCAGCTTTGCAAGATCTCTTATATCGCCTATAACCGAAACTATTTCCTTCTCAACTCCGGAAAGCTCAAAAAGAGAGGGTGTTGTGGGGGGATTGAGAGAATAACCGATAACTTTTGCTCCTGCCATAGAAAGCAGTTTGCACATCCAGCTTCCCTTGAAGCCTGTGTGACCTGTTATCAGTACAGTTTTACCCTTGTAAAATGACATATCCATATTGATTTTTCCTTTACGAATTAATAATATTTTCGCCACTTTCATCTCTGACCTCGGCTAACAGTATTGTTTCAAGTGCAATAGCCGGATTAGCGGGTTTAACTATTCTGAAAGTGTATTTACCGCACATTTTCTCTATCATAGGCTTAATTTCAAAGAAATCGTTTGCCGAATGATAGATGCTGATAAGAAGTATCGGGTGCTGTGTGCGGATAGTTTCGACAGCGCCCCTGAGCAGCAGCTGCTCGCCTCCTTCAATGTCCACCTTTATAAGACCGACCTCAAGATCGTTTTCCCGTACATAATCATCAAGAGTAACAACGGGAACTTCGATATGATCCGGATAATTATAACGGGGACGTTCAACAAGGGAATTGCAGGAATTGCGCTCACCCAGGCTGAATGTTGCCGTGCCGCTTTTCTCGCCCAGTGCTTTGCTTACAGGCACTATGTTATCAAGATGATTCAGCCTTATCGTTTCACGGATAATATCCATATTTGAAGGAGAAGCCTCAAATACATGAATGTTCTTATCCGTATATGACGAGAACAGAAGCGCCGTGTCACCGACATATCCGCCTGCGTCGATTATATGCTTATTTCTCACGCTGTCCAGTGTGGTCAGCTTATCTATTCCGTATCTTGTGAAGAATACGCTGCTGTCAAACTGGTTAACGGGGAGATAATAACCGTTGTAATAATAAAGATTATCGTTCAACTTTACTATCTTTGAGCTGAATTCATCATTCATACGAACGAATTCTTCCTGCTCACGCTGTGTATAGACATCCTGCAAGGACTTGTTGCCGTCCGCTATCATTCCCATACGATGAATTATATCGGAAACGGTATTTCTGCTCTCGTTGTCAAGTCCGCTTATAAGTGCGCTGAATCGTTGTGCGCTGTCCTCTCTGTTCATAGCGTCACTGAACAATTTTGCCAGAGCTTCACGTTCACCGGGATGAAAATACAATTTTCTGAGATATGACTGCCTTTTGAACAGATTCATCTCACGGCGGATCATATTTGCCGTATTCTCTGCATCAAGCAAAGACTGTGCGTATTCGCCCGTCTTTGAGGTCTTGTCAAAGCCTGCGGTAACGCTGTCCGAAAGTGACTTAATATCAGCCGAAATGCTTTCGTTATCTGATGATAAGCCGTTAAGCGCATCTGCATACTCGCCCGTCTTTGCGGTCTTGTCGAAGCCCGCAGTTACGCTATCCGAAAGTGACTTAATATCAGCCGAAATGCTTTCGTTATCTGCCGATAAGCCGTTAAGTGTATCCGCATATTCGCCCGTCTTTGAGGTCTTGTCGAAGCCTGCGGTAACGCTGTCCGAAAGTGACTTAATATCACCGGAAAGCGAGTTGTTGAACGCTTTTATTTCTCCTGCGTGCTTATTGTTTTCAGATATGCCGTTTTCAATAAGTTCGACAATGTGCTTATCGCTTTCGGAAGAACGCTTGTCGCTGTCGGTTATACAACCGAGTATTTCCTCTGTGTGATGTGAAATACAGCCGATAAGTTCACCGGATATTCCGGCAGATTTCTCTGATATTTCGTTACTCAGTTTTTCGCCGATACACTCATTTTGCTTTTTCAGATTTTCAATATCAAGTTTTATTTCTTTGAGTTTTGATGCGGTAGACTCACCGAATTTAACCTGATTATCTTCCAATGTACGCAACGATTGACGGCACAGTTTTATCTGCTCCGCATTATCACGGCATATATCCGTGCAAGTATTCAGGCTGTTTTCAAGAAAACCGAGCATTTCACAAAGCTGTGCAAAATGCTCGCTTTCTGTCTGCCTTATCTCGTTGTTGAGCTTTATTGTCTTGTTGCGTGACATCGGAAATAATCTTCCGAAAAATCCCGCAAGTTTATCGGATAATTTACCCATTATTTCCAAATCTTCCAGGGAGCATTGTTGTTGTTCCACATTTTCTCAAGCTGTTCTTTTTCTCTTACAGTATCCATGCACTGCCAGAAGCCTGTATGCTTATATGCCATAAGCTCACCGAGCTTTGCTACTGTTTCAAGGGGCTTCTTTTCAAGAACGGTTTCGTCGCCGTCTATGTAATCGATGAATTCGGGCTGACATACCATATAGCCGATATTGATAAGGCTTCCGTCGCCGGATGTCTTTTCACGGAATTCATTTATTCTTCCGCTTTCATCAATGTCAAGAACGCCGAATCTCTGTCCGGGGTTGTAAGCCGACATTGTTACCAGCTTTCCGTGACTTTTATGGAACTCGACAAGTTCGGCTATATTGACATCGGAAACGCCGTCGCCGTATGTCAGCATAAACGGCTCGTTGCCGATATACTCCTTTATACGCTTTACACGTCCACCGGTCATTGTGTTAAGGCCTGTGTCCACTACGGTAACCTTCCAGTGTTCCGAGCTGTTGCGGTGAACAATCATCTCGTTTTTGCCGCTTGTGAAGTCAAATGTAATATCGGATGTATGCAGGAAGTAGTCTGCAAAATACTCCTTTATAACGTGCTGTTTGTAACCTGCACATATAACGAATTCATTGAAGCCGTAAGCTGAATAGAGCTTCATTATGTGCCATATTATAGGCATACCGCCGAGTTCTACCATGGGCTTTGGCTTGAACTGGCTTTCTTCGCTGATTCTTGTGCCGAAACCTCCGGCGAGTATTACAACTTTCATTTTTCCTCCTGTGTGCTGTTAAGACGTGTTACTTTACTGCTATCTATTTCAGGATGATCTGCTATGAAGTCATCCGTATAAACGTCTGAATAAAGTCCTCTGAGACCCATAGGATTAACGGATATAATCTCTGTATCCGGATAGAAGCGTTCAACAAACGCCTTGACCTTCCGGTAGCCGTCTAACCAGTGTGGAACACTTGTCTTTGCTACAAGATCGGACAATCTCTGCTTGCTGCCGTCAAAATATCCTGCATTGGTGCAGTCGCAGCCAACAAGATAAATTCTTTTCGCATTGGTAAAGAGCGCAAAGTGGATGGCCTGGAATGCAATTGAATAGAATGCCATAAGGGGATAGAATTCTATATTGATATGTATATCCTCGCTGGGAGCCGCCTGGAAGAATCTTCTGCCGTTATTCTCTCTGATGATCTTCTCTGATACCTGGAATTTATCTCTGTATTCACCGGTAGAATACTGACCGAAGAACTTGACAAAATCGTATTCCTTCAGCTTTTCAAACCACGGAGCACGGCTTTCGTAATCGGTAGTAAAATAGTAATCAATATCAACATCAGGATTTAAGAATGAAGCATTCATACCTATATGTACAGCACCGGGAATGGGCTTGTAGTATCTCATCGAAGGTCCTGATGCCATTACAACAACATCTCTGCCGGTATTGATATTTCTGAACTCGCCGAATGACTTCTTATGAGTTTCGTGTATCTCATTTGCAAGGCAGGCAATATTGAGATTAATATTTGAAGTGAGCGTTTTTGCATCCCATATATCCTTGCGAAGACTGGTAGCGATGATAGGAGGCTTAGCGGCCGCTGCCTGTACGCTCTTAGGAGCAGTGCTCTGACAAACCTTTACGGTTCTCGCAAGCAGCACGCTGTGTTCTGTAGACTTTTTCTGAAGATCGTTAACAGAAGCAACCAGTGCGCCGAGTCTTTCCTCGTTTCGTAAAGCAACACGATATGCAGGGAAGGTGTTTCTCATTATCTTCTTTAAAACGCTTTCGTCTTTTTTGGGCTTTTTGGGAGTAGCCGCTGTTTTTGCAGGAGTAACCTTGCACTTTGCGGCATTGGTTTCTCTGAAAAATACAAGCTGATTTTCCTTTACCTTGTACTTTCTCTGCTTTAATACCCAGTATATGAAGATACCGTAAAGAACCTCAGACATATAGCCTGGCGTTCTCATTTTGGTACCCTGATATTTTGACAAATCAAATCTTTTCATGAATTCGAACAGTACGCCGAATTCAAATGTACAGAAGCGGTTGAACAGCTCTTTTGACATTACAAAGCAGTTGTACGCATAGTACTTCTTTGAAGCCATATATTCCTCGGCAGCCTTAGAATATTCGGGGTAAAGCTCATCAACCAGCTTAAGTGTAAGCTCAGGTGCGCTTTTATCGAATAAATGCTCCTGAATCATGAATATATCCTTGATGCAATGTGCACGTTTTCCGCCAAAAAGGAAATCCATCTCATCAACATCCATGCTTCCGCCTGTGATAAGATCGTATTTCTTTATCTGCTTTGCCATATTGTCATAATCATTCAGACCATACTTTTCGATGCTCTCGTCATTGAGCATATTTTCGATTATGTAGCCTCTTGAGCATTGGTCAAACTTCTTATTGCTGAATGAAAGATAACGTCTGTAGTGGCAAAGGCCGTAGTAATTTACATCGGCATTCTTCCACGCCCAATACTGAACGCTCAGCTCCGAGAAATACTTTGCAAGGTCGGAGATATTGTCGCCGGTGTCATCGCCGTTCATCTTAAGGAAGCATCTTGCCGAGCCTGCATTACACTTATAGTTTTCAAATATACGGTTACCTATCACGGCACTGTCAAGATCCATTCTGTGCGAAACGAAAATCTTGATGTCATCATTGGGTTTCTTGTATGACAGAGTACGCTGTGCAAGGGTATTTGCATCGGGATCTGCTTCGGTGTTCTTGAAATATACAATCTGACGCTCAAGGAACTTGCAGTCGGTGTGATGCTGAAGATACCACATATAAACGCCGTATACAATCTCGCCCATATAGCCTGTGGCTCTGAGCTTGTTACCCTCATAGCCGGTGGTGTCAAACTGTTTATCAAACTCAAAGAGTATGTCAAAAAGCACCTTGTTGTATTCGTTGAATATCTTCTTTGACATTACAAAGCAGTTATAGCCTCTGTAATACTTTGAGGCAAAATACTCATTCATAGATTCAACAAGCTCGGGGTGCCTGTCTTCTATTATCTTTATCAATGTATCAATAGCTATAGGATCGACAAGATTTCTTGATGCGTACCATAACTCCTTTACACTGTTTCTGGGACGTACTCTGGTGATTTTTGTCGTATCGAAAGCCTTGCCGACAATAACGTCATAGGATGAGATCTCCTTCTCCATCTTTGACTTATTGAAAAGCTGATATAACTCTGCGGTGCGTACCGAAAGGTTGTTTTCCATTCGTACATCGTAGTCATTGCCCGGCATAAAGGAATCCATAAACGAAAGATACCTTCTGTAGTGACAAAGTCCGTAATAATCCGCATCATAATTTTTCCACGCCCAATACTGAACAGTGTATTCGCAAAAAGAAATTCTTTTCTCGGATATGTTATCGCCTGTGTTATCGCCCATTATGGCGTTGCCTTTATCATTCTCGTCGAGTGCTGCACCGCATCTTACGGGTACATATAAAGGATTGTCAACCACCATGCTTTTGAGATCGATTCTGTGTGAAACGAAAATTGCGATTTTTTTACTGTTGTTTTCACCGCTACTCATTGATAATAAAATTCCTTTCTTTTATCTCTTTACTCTTCCCGACGAATTTCCACCGGCAAGATCAATTACATCATTAATTCCGAACAGACAGAAATCGCCTTCAAGCGTCTGATCAAGACAGCCTGCCGCAGCAGCTGTTTCAATAGCGTTCGCCGGCGATATATTGTTGTGCAGAGCATAAATAAGCCCCGACGCAAATGCATCGCCGCCGCCTATTCTGTCTGTAATTCTTATATCATATTGTGCAGATGTATAAACCTGCTTTTTTTCATCATCATAAATGATTCCCGACCAGCCGTTATCGCTTGCGGAATAACTCTTTCTCTGTGAGTAGGCAACTATTTTACAGCCGAATGTTTCAGCAACGGTCTGAAGGCTCTTTTTATAGCCGTCTGTATCAAGCTGTCCCTTTGTGACATCCGTAGTGCCTGCTTTTATTCCGAACACTATCTCAGCGTCCTCTTCATTTCCTATGCAGACATCAACATATTGCATTATCTCGGTCATTACGGGACGTGCCTTTTGAGCACTCCACAGCTTGCTTCTGTAGTTTATATCGCAGCTTACGGTAAGACCCGCTTTTTTGGCGGCTTTTACGGCGTCGACAGAAATTTTTGCAAGGCTGTCGGAAAGTGCCGGAGTGATTCCCGTAATATGAAACCAATCCGCACCGTCAAATATCTTTTCCCAATCAAACGACGAAGGGTCAGCCAATGCTATCGCACTGTTCTTTCTGTCGTATATCACCTTTGAGGGACGCTGGCTTGCGCCTTTCTCGGCAAAGAATATCCCGAGCCTGTCGCCAGTATAAACTATATTATCCGTCTTTACGCCATATCTCATAAGCTCTCTGCAAGCCGCTCTGCCTATATCATTATCGGGAAGTGCGGTCACAAATTCAGCCTCGTCTCCGAAATTACTGAGAGCAACGGCTACATTAGCTTCAGCACCGCAAAACGATGTATTAAGTTCCGGCTTCTGAAACAATTTGTAATATCCGTCGGGCGATAGTCTGAGCATTATTTCTCCAAAAGAAACTACCTTCATTATGAACGGTTTTCCTCTCTTTCAAGAAGTGATTTTGTTATAAATGAAACGGGTATCCGCTGTGAAAGCTGAGCGATTGCGGCTGATATACCGCTGTTCTGCTCTTTGGCTACCTGCTCGTCTTCATACGTTTCCATATCTCTATATGCAAAGTTGCGGTCCTTGAATGAATATCCGTCAACTCCGGCAAGATAAACGGAACTTGCTCCGGATTTTATAAGCAGCGCTATAAGCATAAGTGTAACGTTGTCACGGACAGCTTCTATAGAACACAGCAAAGGCTCGTATCCTACTGTGTAGCCCGCTTGTGCGTTTATATTAGATGTGATTATCAGCTTGTCGGTTTCTACTCCGCTTAGCTTTTCGTAACGTCTTATATTGCTTACAAACACATAATCGCATTTAATCCATTCGGGGCAGTGGTTTACGGAAATCACGATTGCATCGGTGGCTTCGACCTTATCAAAGACCTTCTGTCTTTCAGATTCTACCGATGTTGTCCTGCCCGGTGCGATAATAACAACATTACGTCCTTCAAAAAGTCTGCTGAGCTCAGCCTCGGGCGTTTTTTCGCCGCCTGCAGACATATGAGCGGTATACAGCTTATCTATATATTCTCGGTCATAATTGTCACGCTTTTCAGGCTCTATTTTTGAGAAAATAGCGTTCATACCTTCAAAAGTAAGCGTATTCTTATTATTCAGGAATCTTGCATAATTCTGGTGGCATCTGTATTTTGCGGACAGATAGCCCGATAAGGAATAACCCCATGCCGTAGTCATATAAATAGGAGCTATGGTGTTGTCGATAGAACAGAGAATAGGCTCTGTGCTGTAATCGGCGCCTGCGGTTTCGTTCAGATATTCCACAAAAAGCTCGGTATTGAGGTTTCCGGCACCTCTGCCCATACCCATAATACTGCTGTCTATTATCAGATTATGATCGGTATGCAAAGCGGTTAAATACTGAGCGTTTGAATACGAAAGCTGAAGGTTGTTATGGGAATGGAATCCGACAGCTATCTCCTTATCGAGATTATTCTCTATAAGATAAAAGAAACGTGCAACATCCTTCTGTTTCATGGAGCCGTGCGAATCAACGATATAAAAACCGTCCGGACGGAATTTGTTAGCCATACCTATAAGACCGAGGTACTCGGCATCGGAATAACTGAGAGCTACCATAGGCTGAAAATATACCTTATAGCCCTTATCCTTGATTTTTCTGCAAAGCTCAACCGCCTGCAACGCCTGCGACTTATGGAAGCAAACCCTTATGCAGTCGGGTCCTGTACCGTCATACTGCGGCAACAGCTCTGCATCATAATCCCCACAGTTTATCATTACGGCAATCAGAGTATTTTTCCTGTCGGCAGGAAGGATTCTTTTTATAGCGTCAACCGAAGAATACTGCGACTCATCCGCAGAAAAATCTCCCTTTGACGATAAATAACCCACCTCTATTATATCAATACCGGCCTGTATAAGACGCTGTACTGTGTCTTTTATGTTTTCATAACCGAACTTCCAGTTATTTATGTATCCGCCGTCACGCAGAGTGCAATCAAGTATCCGTATTTTTTTCATACCCACCTGTAATAATTAATTCTTTTCCCGTTCGAGCTTTGCTGCTATCAGTCTGTTGACCTTTTCAAGATCGTTCTGTGTATCAACGGCTACTGTTTCGGAATCGACCTCAATATACTGAACTCTGTAGCCTGCTTCGATAAATCTGAGTATTTCAATATCCTCTATGGATTCTATTTTTCCTCTGGGAGAAGAGCAATAGAACTGAAGTGCCTCAGGCTTGAAGCCGTATACGCACACCTGCTTGTAATAGCTGTAGTCTATGCTTCCCTTAGGATAAGGAGCGGTGCTTCTGGTAAGATAAACGCCTATATTGTCGGCATTCGTTATGACTTTAGGCACTGTGAAGTTTACAACATCAACAGGATCCTTTATCTTAGTCATAAGATTTGTGATCTGCAAATCGGGATTTTCGAAGAAAGGATATACTGCCTTGTTTATTGTTTCCGGCTCTATCATAGGCTCATCGCCCTGTATATTGACATATAAATCCGCAGGCATTTTTCTTGCGACCTCACCTATTCGGTCTGTTCCTGTCTTGTGAGTATCGGAAGTCATTATTACATTAATGTCGTTTTCCTTGCAGGCATTGTAAATGCGTTCATCATCGGTGGCAACATACACCTCTGTCAGAGTTTCGGCTTTTATGGCTCTGTTGTATACCCACCATATCATCGGCTTTCCGCATATATCCGCAAGGGGCTTGCCGGGGAAACGGCTCGACTTATATCTTGCGGGAATTATTCCTAATACTTTCATTGCTATTCATCCTTTCATTTCCTGATGATGTTGAAAAATGTCAAAACTCGGGCATTTTTCATACTAATATCAAAATAATTATAACACAAAAAGCATTTTTGTCAATGCGAACAGATTCAGTTGGTTAATTTTTTACAAAAAAACCAGCTAAAAACACGCACCTCTTTAACTAAATCATTAGCTAAATTATTAAAGCGCTATTTTAGTCTTAACAGCTTTTTAACCTTTTCACGTCGGGGCGAGTACATCGGGAATATCTTGTCGGCAACGCTCCGTACTGCTTTATCGGCAACAGCATGAATCCTGTATCTGTAATATTCCTTAGCGGAATTTATCTTTTTCGTATTTACAAAAAACACAAGCTGAGTTTCCTTAGCCGACCTGTTTTCAACCGTCAGCATATAATGTATAAAAATTCCGTTAAGCATTTCCCCGATGTACCCGGGAGCACGTTCATAGGTGTTGCAATCGGTTATTTCCATTATCCTGTTCATTATAGGAAACTGGAACTCGCACATACGGACAAACAGTTCTTTTTTCATTATGTAGCAATTGAATGCTCTGTGATATTCACCGGAAAAATATTCGCAGGCGGAATTATAATATTCGGGCGAAAGCTCTTTGATAAGGGAGAACATCTTATCTATTATTCCCTGCTCAAAATAAACTCCGTTATAGCTTTCCCACATTTCTCGAAGCGTTTCGACTTCCGCCCTGTTATAACTCATCTCGGACGCTTTTGCAAGCCCGGGAATTATCATATCATATTTTTGAACAACGCTGTTGATTTTTTTGGTATCATCAAGATGATATTTCTTTTTTTCGTGTGCTGTAAGCCTCAGCTCACGCACCATATTGAAGGCTGTGTTTTTATAGTGCTTATCTGAAAAGGAAAGATAACGACGGTAATGGCAGAGTCCGTAATAATCGGCATCAACGTTCTTCCACGCCCAATACTGAACCGTAAACTCACAAAACGACATACGGAGCTTTGAAATATTATCGCCCGTGTCATCGCCCTGAATCTCACTGTTGCCTTCTTCATCATAAACCGCACCGCATCTGACCGGAAAATAAACGGGAGTGTCTACTGTTTCACTGTCAATATCTATCCTGTGCGATACAAAAATACGGATATTACTCATCTTTTCCCCTGCCTTAAATGTTTTATCACCAATCCAAACTATTATTTAATTATAGTACAGTGCAATTTTTTTGTCAACAAAAAAGACAATTTGTAGTAAGGCAAAGAAAGAAAAACGCGTCAACCTTCGCAGATTGACACGTTTTTGCTACAGTGCTTTTTTTATTTTTCCCAGAGCGCCTTTTTCAAGCCGTGATACCTGTGCCTGACTAATCCCTATTTCCTGTGCGACTTCCACCTGAGTTTTTCCTCTGAAAAAACGCAGCTTGAGAATATTCTTCTCTCTGTCGTCAAGTCCGATTATCGCCTCTTTCAATGCTATTTCATCGAGCCAGTTTCTGTCATCGTTATTATCGCCTATCTGATCCATCTTCAGTTTATAGAAAAAGTATGTTTTTTCAAAAAGTGCGCTTTTGTTGCCTAGAAATAACCTTCTTTATATAAAACTCATTTGCTGTATGCCTATATCGCTTTATTATGCGAATTTCAATAGTTATAATCAGCATTTTTTGGCAACATAAAAAAGTGTGCCAACCACAACAAGTCAACACACTGAATTATAGCATTTTATTCAATATAATTTCACTGCACAGGCTCTTTTCTTGAACATATATAAACAATAACAGCGCTTATAACATCTATACAAAAAACAAACTGACATACAGAATTCAAAGCCGCAAAGCTTCCGGAACACTTACGTTCCTTATAAAGCCTGAGATTTGCCGTTAATCCGACAAGTCCTGTAAGGAATATCGTTATACAATCGAACAGCACGAAAAAAACAGAAAAAGCATAAGTGAAAATTGTAAGGAAAAATAATACACCAAGCACAAATATAGCAAGATATGCCGGTATCTGAACAAGCTTTATAAGCATATTGAAAAAGGCTGTCTGTCTTGCTCCCCACCCCTTTGCAAGGCAAAACGGCATATACACAAGCGTGCATATAAATGAAATGACAATTGTCACAAATATCACAAATAACAGCCAAAGCCCATTACCGCCGAAAAAACGCTCTACAATATATTGATTTATAAATATGGAGTAAAGAGCAAACAGTAAAATATATGGCTGAATCATCACCGGTATGAGTAAAAGAAAGCGTTTCATATTTCTACTATTATCCTTAATTTAATATTTGCAGTAAGTATACCACAATACACTGTATAAGTCAAGCAGAAATATGTGATTGCAAAGTTATAACGCCTTTTTTATCTTACCGAGAGCGCCTTTTTCAAGCCGTGATACCTGTGCCTGACTTATCCCTATTTCCTGTGCGACTTCTACCTGAGTTTTGCCTCTGAAAAAACGCAGCTTGAGAATATTCTTCTCTCTGTCGTCAAGCCCGATTATCGCCTCTTTCAATGCTATTTCATCAAGCCAGTTTCTGTCATCGTTATTATCGCCTATCTGATCCATCATATATATGGTATCACCAGATTCAGAAAATACCGGTTCGTACAGCGAAATAGGGTCGCTGACTGCCTCAAGCGCTATTACCACATCCTCACGTTTTGCGTCAATTTCTTTGGCTATCTGCTCAATCGTAGGCTCTTTAGAATTGTCATTGGTCAGTTTTTCTCTTGCCTGCATAGCTTTATAAGCGAGATCACGCATTGAACGGCTGACACGGATTGAGCCCGAGTCCCTCAGGTAGCGTCGCAATTCGCCCATTATCATAGGCACGGCATAAGTGCTGAATCTCACATTAAAATCCGTAGAAAAATTGTCGATAGCTTTCATCAGGCCGATACATCCGACCTGAAAAAGATCGTCGGGGTTTTCTCCTCTGCCCGAAAAACGCTGTATCACGCTGAGAACAAGACGCAGATTGCCGTTTATCAGCTTCTCTCTGGCTGTCGGGTCGCCGCTGCGCATTTGCCTTAGCAATTCGGTTTTTTCCGACTCCTTGAGGACCTTCAGCTTCGCTGTGTTGACACCGCTTATTTCAACCTTGTTGTAATACAAAAAAACACCGCCCATACTTTCATTTTCCAATAAAAGTATGGACGGAATAACGTTTTTTATTCTGTCAATTTACTGTCAATGACAAATCATGCCGTAACATAAATATCGTCCTCGACATCGGGCGCTATGCTGTGCTTTACTCTGTCTTCAACCTCAGCCTTTTTCGCATTATTGAATCTGTCAAGCGTACCTACAAGGTAACCTGTGATACGGCGTATACGGTCAAACGGTATCTCTCCGAAATGATAGGTGAGATTTGCAAAATCTCCGTCAATGTCTATGTCAAGCTCGGTGACCAGTTTTCCGGGGTTAGCTTCTATCGCATACTGAACGTAAGCGTCAATCTCTTTCTGATCGAGTGTGCCGTTTTTTACATTTACTTTTACCATAACAATCTTCCTTTCAATTTACTGTATATAAAAGCAGTAAGTACATTTCGTTGTTTTCTCAATTGTACCACAACATATTGTGTTTGTCAAGAGGCTTGGACACAATTTTTCAAAAAATTAAAGCCAACGCATGAAGGAATAAGAAAACATTTGAAAAAAGTTCTTGACAATTCTTCAGGGATATGATAAAATATTAAAGTCGTGGAAAGATGGCTGAGCTGGTCTAAGGCGCACGATTGGAAATCGTGTAACGGCTAATACCCGTTCGAGGGTTCGAATCCCTCTCTTTCCGCCACACGACGCTGAGTTTTTCAGCGTCGTTTTTATATACGGGTATGGTGGAATTGGCAGACACGCCAGATTTAGGTTCTGGTGCGAAAGCGTGCAGGTTCAAGTCCTGTTACCCGTACCAGCTACAAACCGCACAACAATGCGGTTTGTTTGATTTTTACGACATATTGACCGTTGATAAAACAGTTACGGTATATCGAAGTTAAAAATTCGAAAATTTTCCTTGACAAAGTCGATATGGTATGATATAATTAATAACCGTCAGGAGTTTGCTAATATGGCTCAGTCGGCAGAGCACATCCTTGGTAAGGATGAGGTCCCCGGTTCGAATCCGGGTATTAGCTCCAGATAGAACACCCTCGTCGCATTTATTTGTGACGAGGGTGTTTTTATGTTCTAAAAATCGGCTCTTTGTCATCTTAGCCAATATTAGGGGTACTAAAAACAGAAAAATTGCGTCAGCGTGTTCGGAATAATAATCCGCTGATAATTTTTGAAACAGCAAAACAATCGGTGAAAATTACAGTAATTTTTGTCCCGGAATTGTGCAAAATGATGCGACATAAGTTAATATCGTGCAGTTTTGAATTGCGAATAACTTACACCTTGCTACAGAGTTATACTGCGGCAAGGTGTTTTTGTATAGGTGCGACATTGTGGCGCAGTTTTCTTTTGCTGGGATTGCTGACTGCTCTGCTCTGCTCGGTGAAGATTATGAGAGGTATATTTGATGAGTAAATGCACTGCTCTTTCTTTGATGTTTTAAGAACTGCGACACGGTGTCGCAGTTATACGGTTTATGGGACAGATGTGGTGGTAGAATTCTATATAGACAATAAAGGTGAATTTAAATGTTATCAAGATTGCCTAAAAAGAAATCGAAGTCAGGTGAGATTGTTGGTATGTTATAAGCGTATCCTACTTAACATTTGACAGAATTTAGATTTATTATTTTATTTCCATTATATCTGATTGAAAGTACAGCGGGAATGTGCTATAATAAATTAAAATAGTGAGTTATATTTTTACTGTTGAGTAATCAAAACCAACCTTCATCAGTAAAAACAATTTGATTATTGTATAAGGTGAATGCACTGTCGGGAAATTAGGATGGGTATGAAAAATGGATCTAATAAATAATACAACAAAAACACTAAAGGATGACTTATCAGTGGAAATAAAGCAAGGCAGCAAAATCTCCATTGCGGCGGCTTGCTTTTCTATCTATGCCTTTCAGGAATTGAAAACGCAACTCTCCCAGATTGATGAGCTCCGTTTCATCTTCACTTCTCCGACATTTGTTACTGAAAAAGCAAAAAAAGAGCGACGTGAATTTTATATCCCACGTCTGACACGTGAAAGGAATCTTTACGGAACAGAGTTTGAAGTCAAACTCAGAAACGAACTGACACAAAAAGCTATAGCTAAAGAATGTGCTGAATGGATAAAGAAAAAAGTCACCTTCAAATCTAATGTAAGCAATGAAAACATGATGGGCTTCATCAATGTAGATGATAAGAATTATATGCCTATCAATGAATTCTCTACAGTTGGCTTAGGATGTGAACGCGGAAACAACGCATATAACATAATACAGAAAACGGAATTGCCTTTCAGCAAAATATATTTGGAGCTGTTTGATCAGTTATGGGATGATAAAACAAAATTGCAGAATGTTACCGATGAAGTAATAGATAACATTACAGCGGCATATAAGGAAAACTCTCCCGATTTCATCTATTTCATGACGCTGTATAATATATTCAACGAATTTCTTGACGACATATCAGAAGATGTACTTCCTAATGAAGCAACAGGGTTTAAAGAAAGTAAAATCTGGGGTATGCTGTATAACTTTCAGAAAGATGCCGCACTCGCCATCATAAACAAACTTGAAAAATACAACGGCTGCATCCTTGCGGATAGCGTCGGGCTTGGTAAAACCTTTACCGCCCTTGCCGTTATTAAATACTACGAAAACCGCAACAAGTCCGTTCTTGTGCTCTGCCCCAAGAAGCTGACAAACAACTGGAATACTTATATAGATAACTATGTCAATAACCCCATTGCTGCCGACCGGCTTCGTTACGATGTGCTTTACCATACTGACTTAAACCGCACCCACGGCACATCAAACGGACTTGATCTTGACAGACTGAATTGGGGCAACTATGACCTTGTGGTTATAGATGAATCTCACAATTTCCGTAACGGCGGTAAGCTGGTTGAGAACCCGGACGAGGACACTAAGGATAATCGCTATGTTACCTTGATGAAGAAGGTCATTCGTGCCGGTGTTAAAACAAAAGTGCTGATGCTTTCTGCAACGCCAGTCAATAACCGCTTCAATGATCTGAAAAATCAGCTTGCCCTTGCGTATGAAGGGCATACAGATTACATAGACGAAAAGCTCAACACTACCCGTTCCATCGATGAAATCTTCAAGAACGCACAGCGGGCGTTCAACACTTGGAGCAAATGGGAACCGTGCGACCGCACAACTGAAAACCTGCTCAAAATGCTGGACTTCGATTTCTTTGAAGTGCTGGATAGTGTGACCATCGCCCGTTCAAGAAAACACATTCAGAAGTACTACGATATGGCGGACATTGGCACTTTCCCGACAAGGCTAAAGCCGATCTCACTTCGTCCGCATCTTACCGACCTGAAGAAAGCGATCAGTTACAACGAGATTTTTGAGCAGCTTATGCTCCTGACACTGACGATTTATACACCGACACACTACATTCTGCCGAGTAAGATGGAGAAGTATGCCGAGCTGTACGGAGATAACAAGGTCAATGTCGGCTTTACGCAGGCAAACCGTGAGCAAGGCATCCGTCGCCTGACCGCCATTAACCTTATGAAGCGTATGGAAAGCTCGGTATACTCGTTCAATCTGACGCTGATCCGCATCAAGGATTTGATAAACAGCACGATAGAAACGATTGACCGCTTTGATAAGCACTCCGGTACGACCCTCGACCTGACGGATATTTCCGATATGGACGAGTTCGATGCCGAGGATCAAAACTCGGATGACCTGTTTTCTTTTGGCAAGAAGGTCAAGATTGACCTTGCTGATATGGACTATGTATCATGGCGGGATACTCTTAAAAAAGATGCTGAAATTCTTGAGCTTCTCACTTATATGATCGGGGATATAACGCCGGAACACGACTCGAAGCTACAAGAACTTTTCCGGGTGATTAACAATAAAATAACTCACCCTATCAATGGCGGAAACAAGAAGCTGATTATATTCACTGCATTTGCCGACACAGCAGATTATCTCTATGATAACGTCAGTCGTTACGTCAAAGAGAATTTCGGACTTAATACAGCGATGATTTCCGGCTCGGTAGAAGGACGGACAACCTGCCCGAAACTCAATGCTGATTTAAATACAGTATTGACGTGCTTCTCGCCAATTTCTAAAGGCAGAGATTTATTTGACAGTATACCGAAAGTTGACATCGACATTCTGATTGCAACAGACTGTATTTCGGAAGGTCAGAACTTGCAGGACTGTGACTACCTCGTAAACTATGATATACACTGGAATCCTGTTCGTATAATTCAGCGTTTCGGACGAATCGACCGTATCGGAAGCAAAAACAAAGTAATTCAGCTTGTTAACTTCTGGCCTGATGTAACGCTTGACGATTATATCAATCTGAAAGCCAAAGTTGAAACCCGTATGAAAATCGTGGATATGACCGCTACGGGCGATGACAATCTGCTCAGTGATGAAGAAAAGACTGATCTTGAATACAGAAAAGCGCAACTCAAAAAATTGCAGGACGAGGTTGTTGATATTGAAGATATGACAACGGGTATTTCCATAATGGACTTAGGTCTTAATGAATTCAGGCTTGACCTGCTCGATTATATTAAATACCACCCGGATATTGACAAAGCTCCTTTTGGCTTGCACTCTGTTGTTACAGCAAACGAGGATGCACCTGCCGGAGTGATATACGTTCTGAAAAATCGTTCCGACAGTGTAAATATCAACAACAAAAATCGGTTGCATCCATTCTATATGGTATACATAGGAAATGACGGTGAGGTTATTTGCGATCACCTTTCTCCTAAAGAAATGCTGGATAAAATGCGGCTTCTTTGCAAAGGAAAAACAGAGCCTATTCCCGAAGCCTACAAGCCGTTCAACAAAGAAACCCGTGACGGCAGAAATATGTCGCAGCTTTCCAAACTGCTTGGCGATGCCATTGCTTCCATCATTGAAGTAAAGGACGAGAGCGATATTGACAGCTTCTTAGGTGGCGGTCAGGTCAGCTTCCTGTCAGACGAGATCAAAGGACTTGACGACTTTGAGCTGATATGCTTCTTAGTCGTGCGATGAGGTGAGAGTATGCTCAGACTTCCAAAGTCAACTGAAATGAGCAAGCAGCTTCCGAAGAAGGCTGTCTATGCGAAGTTCCAAATGAATACGGCGGCAAAAGAAAAAATCGACGCTGATATTTCAAGAATAGCTATTGTCAATGAAATTTCGCCGGACAAGATAAATATCCCTGCCGGCGAAGAAGTGAAAAACTTTTTTGTGTTGCTTGTTACGCTTAAAAAGAAAACTTTTGACGAGAAAAACATAGCCATTCTATCAAAACTGATACCTCAGAATATTTTGTTTATTCTCGAATACGAGGAACAGAGCAAGATAGCTGTTTACCGTACTAAGCTTATTCAGACGGACTGGATGCCGACCGAAAGCTGTGCCATTGAACTGCGGGGCTTGAATCTTGATAAAGTATGGGAAAACGTTATCAGGAGTTTGGAGTCAGGAGTTTGGAATGAGGAGTTAACGCTTGATGAAAATATTGCACTTCACGAACAACAGGAAAAGCTGAAAAAGCAAATAGAAAAGCTTGAAAAAAAGGCACGGGCTGAGAAACAGCCGAAGAAAAAGTTTGAGTTGGTGCAACAGATAAAGAAATTAAAAGAAGAATTGAAATAGATGAAGGGGGTTCTCGATATGTCAAGTGAGCAATATCAACGGACAGTAAATAACTTTGACAAAGAAATTGCCGACCTTGAAAAGAAAAAGGCGGCAAAGGACAAAGAGGTAGCTGCACTCCAAAGCAAAATTAACACATTGAAGAAAAGTATAAACAGCCATACTTCCGCATCGACACTCAACAATAAAATGCGGCAGATTGCTACTCACGAATCAGACCAAGCAAAAAAGAGTCAGGATAGTGCCGAACTTGGAAAGAAGATTGCCGAAAAACGCAAGAAGCGTTCTGAAGCATATTTAAAACTCCAAAAGGAGCAGCAAAACGAGCAAAAGAAACAGGAAAAAGCCACTCGGCAGATTCAGGCATCCTATGAAGCTCGGATAAAGGAACTACAGCAACAGCTTTCGCAACCAGTAGTCACATCAGCTACTACTCCAATAGCAACTGATGAAGAATATGATGTGTTCGTGTCCCACGCATACGAGGATAAGGAGTCATTTGTTGACGAGTTTGTAGAGGCGTTACGAGGTCAGGGACTCAAAGTATGGTACGACACGGACAAACTCAAATGGGGCGACTCAATGCGGGAGAAGATCGATAGAGGACTGGCAAAATCAAAATACGGCGTTGTTATTCTCTCGCCTAACTATATTGCAGAGCATAAATACTGGACAAAAGCGGAGCTGAACGGACTTTTTCAAGTTGAAACCGTCAACGGAAAAACCATTCTTCCAATATGGCACAACCTGACAAAGAAGCAGGTCGTTGAGTACAGCCCAATCATAGCTGACCGCAAAGCTATGACTACGGCTTCGATGACTCCCGAAGAAATAGCCGCAGAACTGAAAGAATTATTTGCACCTGACGATACGGAGGAACAAGAGAATGGACAAACTAAAAATGCAAACAGCGAACAAAGCCGATGAGAATTTCAAAAAATTAGCGGCGATGTTTCCAAATGCCGTAACCGAAACTATAGATAAAAACGGCGAAGTAGTCCGTGCGATAGATAAAGATGTACTGATGCAGGAAATCAACACAAAGGTTGTCGACGGCAATGAGGAGCGCTATCAGTTCACTTGGCCGGACAAAAAGAAGTCCGTTCTTCTTGCCAATGCACCGATCAATAAGACACTGCGCCCCTGCCGGGAGGAAAGCGTGGACTTCGACAACACCGAGAACCTCTATATTGAGGGTGATAACCTTGAAGTGCTGAAGCTGTTGCAGGAAACTTATCTCGGTAAAATCAAAATGATTTACATTGACCCTCCGTACAACACAGGAAATGACTTTGTTTATGAGGATGACTTTGCTCAGAGTGCGGATGAGTATCTTGCCAACAGCGGACAGTTTGACGAAGAAGGCAACCGTATGGTGCAGAACACCGAGAGCAACGGTCGCTTCCATACCGATTGGCTGAATATGATTTATCCGAGGTTGAAGTTGGCAAGGGACTTGCTGACTGAAGATGGCGTTATCTTTATAAGTATAGATGATAATGAAGTTGATAATTTAAGAAAAATTTGCGATGAAATGTTTGGAATTTCTAACTTCATTGCTGAATTTCCTCGAGTAACTAAACGCGGAGGTAAATCGACTGAAACTTATGCGAAAAACCATGACTATATCGTTTGCTATTGCAAAAATATAGGCTGTGTTAAAATTTCTGGTGTTGCACATATTGACGATGGATTTAAATACAAAGATGAATATTTCAACGAAAGAGGAATGTATAAATTAAACCAAACACTTGACTATGACACATTAGGATATATAAATTCTTTAGACTACCCAATAACAATTAACAATATTACATATTATCCCGGTGGAGTTTCTGAGCAGGAATATAAGGCAAGAAAGCTCGAAAATCCGCAAAATGGATACCGTTGGAGATGGTCAAAAGATTTATTTGATTTTGGATATGAAAATGGCTGGATAGAATTAAGTAAAAGCAGAAGAATTTATACAAAAACGTATTTAAATGCAAAAATCGAAAAAAACTCTAAAGGTGAATATTATATAAAATATGCCGAAAGAAAAAAAGCAATATCAACATTAGAGTTTACAGAAAACGGATATTCTAACGATAATTCTAATAAAGAAATTAGTAAAATAATGGGCTCAACGTTATTTGACTATGTTAAACCTACTTCTTTGATAAAAATGCTCGCTCAAACAGCAACAGATAATTCTTCATATGTCTTAGACTTCTTCTCTGGCTCTGCCACAACCGCCCACGCTGTTATGCAGCTAAACGCTGAGGATGGCGGACACCGCAAATTTATCATGGTACAGTTGCCCGAAGCAACTGATGAAAAAAGTGAAGCGTATAAAGCTGGATATAAGAATATCTGTGAAATCGGTAAGGAAAGAATAAGACGTGCAGGAGCGCAAATAATTCATAATTCACAATGCATAATGCACAATGAAAAGTGCGATATGACAAAATGCGATAATTATGAATTATGCATTAAGAATTCTGCATTGGATATCGGTTTCCGTGTTCTCAAGTGCGATACCTCTAACATGAAAAATGTATATTACACTCCCTCTGAATTCGGCTCGGAATCACTTGATGAACTTATCAGCAATATAAAAGAGGACAGAACACCGGAAGATTTACTGTTCCAGGTTATGCTGGATTTGGGCGTGCTGCTCTCCAGCAAAATCGAGGAAACTACCATTGCCGGCAAGAAAGTGTTCAATGTAGAAGGCAACAATCTGGTTGCTTGCTTTGATGAAAATGTGACAGAAGAAGTTATCACGGCTATTGCTAAGCAGAAGCCATATTATTTCGTAATGCGTGACAGCTCTATGGCAACAGACAGCGTGGGTGCTAACTTTGAGCAGATCTTCGCTACCTACAGCCCCGATACCGTAAGGAAGGTGCTGTAACAATGCATAATTCATAATGCATAATTCATAATGCGTGATTTGTAATGCGCTATACATAATTCGTAATGCGTAATGTGCAATTTATAATGAAAAATCAGGTGGTGCGAAATGAAAACGGATAATATTATCGTTGACAAGAGCAAGGCGTTTGCTGTCAGAACGATAAATTTGTATAAATATTTATGTAATGAGAAAAAGGAATTTGTTCTTTCAAAGCAACTGTTACGGAGCGGGACAAGTATAGGCGCAAATGTTAAAGAAGCTATTAGAGGACAAAGCAAAGATGATTTTGCTCACAAAATAAACATATCGTTGAAAGAAGCAAGCGAGTCGGAATATTGGCTTGAATTGCTCTGTGAAACAAATTATATAACAAAACCGCAATTTGACAGCATAATTGCAGATTGCCGTGAACTGATTAAAATATTGCCCTCTATTATAAAAACGTGTAGAAAGGGGGTGCAGTAATTCATTTTGAATTATGCATTCATTATGCATTATGAATTATGAATTATGAATTGAATTGAAGTTTAATTTCAAAATACAACAATACCAAACCGATGCAGTTGATGCTGTTGTGCGGGTCTTTCAAGGGCAAGCCTTCCACGACAGGATCAGCTATATCCGTGACCGTGGTAAAACAGAGGAAATATACGGGTTTGATGGCAAAGTTCTTCCTCAAAGCAATCAAATGAGTTTACCACAGGCAAACAGCACAAAAATTGAGTTTGAAGATATTGACGAATTATCTGACATAGGATATAAAAATGAGCTTGTCAGTCTTTCCGATGAGCAACTTCTGCATAACATTCACACTATGCAAAGTCAGAACAATATAAAGCTTTCCCCTGCCCTTATCAAAGATATGGGCAGATGCAGTCTTGATATTGAAATGGAAACCGGTACAGGTAAAACCTATGTGTATATCAAGACAATGTTCGAGCTGAACAAGAAGTACGGCTGGAGCAAGTTTATCATTGTTGTTCCGAGCATTGCTATCCGTGAGGGTGTTAAAAAGTCGTTTGAAATTACTGCAGACCATTTCAAACAGCATTATGGCAAGTATGCTCGTCCATTTATTTATAACAGTTCAGATCTTCATAAACTGGATGACTTTTCATCGAACCCCGGTATCAATGTAATGATAATCAATACGCAGGCTTTTGCATCGTCTCTTAAAGAAGACGGACGCAGTAAGGAAGCCCGTATTATTTACTCAAAACGCGACGAGTTCGGCTCACGCCGGCCGATTGATGTAATCAAGGCAAACCGTCCAATTATCATTTTGGACGAGCCCCAGAAGATGGGCGGCGAGGTTACGCAGAAGGCACTGAAAAACTTTAATCCTCTTTTCTGCCTTAACTACTCTGCTACTCACGCAAAGCATCACAATCTTGTTTATGTTCTTGACGCTCTCGATGCTTATAATAAGAAACTTGTCAAAAAAATCGAGGTTAAAGGCTTTGAGGTCAAAAATTTAAGAGGTACAGACAGCTATTTGTACCTTGAGCAGATCGTGTTATCTTCAAAGAACCCACCGAAGGCGAAAATAGAACTTGAAATCGGGTATAACAAGTCAATCAACCGTGAAACTCACATTTTCGATGTAGGTGACGATTTATACTATGTTTCACGGGAAATGGAACAGTACAAAGGCTACACTATTTCAGAGATAGATCCGCTTCGTGGCACAGTTACCTTTACTAACGGCGAGATAATCAAAACAGGCGATGTAGTCGGTGATGTTTCCGAAAAAGATATACGCCGTATTCAGATAAGAGAAACTATTCTTTCTCACTTTGAAAAAGAAGAAAAACTCTTTAATCTGGGCATTAAGTGTCTGTCTTTGTTCTTCATAGATGAGGTAGCAAAATATCGTCAGTACGATGAGAACGGCGATGAAGTTCTCGGAGAATACGGTGAAATGTTTGAGCAGGAGTATATCAGCATATTGAACGATTATATCAATCTGTTTGATACGCCGTATCAGAAGTATCTCAAATCTACTTGCAGTGATGTAAGCCGTGTACATAAAGGATATTTCAGCATCGACAAAAAAACAGGGCACAGCATTGACAGTCAGTTAAAGCGTGGCAGTGAATTCTCCGATGATATTTCTGCCTATGACCTTATTTTGAAAAACAAAGAGCGTCTGCTTTCTTTTGACGAGCCGACACGTTTTATTTTCTCTCACTCCGCACTGCGTGAAGGTTGGGATAACCCGAATGTATTTCAGATCTGTACGCTTAAACATTCCGACAGCAACACTGCAAAGCGTCAGGAAGTTGGAAGAGGTTTACGTCTTTGCGTCAATCAGGACGGCAACCGTATGGATGTTCAAAGCTGTGGCGATAGAGTGCATGAGATAAATACTTTGACTGTTATTGCAAGTGAAAGCTATGCTACTTTTGTTTCTGATCTGCAGTCGGATATTAAAACTGTTCTTTACGACAGGCCCAAAGTCGCAACAAGCGAATACTTCAAAGGCAAGTATGTCAAGGTAAACGATGTTCCGACGCTCATCGATGATGAAAAAGCTAATGCTATTGAGTTCTACCTTATACAGAATGGCTATGTGGATATGAAGCGCAAGGTGACAGACAAGTACCGCCAGGAAATCAGCACCGGTACTGTAGCAGAGCTACCGGAAAATCTGAAACCAATGGCAGAAGGCATACATGCGCTCATTCAGGCTGTGTATGATGACAGCGTTCTTGTGGATATGTTCTCTGACGGTCACGAGACCAAAGTTAAAGAAAACCCGCTTAATGAGAATTTTCACAAAAAAGAATTTCAGGCTTTATGGAATCAAATCAACCATAAGTACGCATATACAGTACACTTCGACAGCGCTGAGCTGATCCGCAAGGCAATAGCTCACATTGATGCAAAGCTGGTTGTTTCCGAACTGCAATACACAACAACTATAGGCAGTCAGAAAAGCGAAATGAATGAGTACGAAGTTGAGCGAGGAGATTCTTTTGCTCGTGAAAAAACACGGACACAGACACTCAGACACGCCGAAAGCAGTCAGATAAAATATGATCTTGTCGGCAAAATTGCGGAAGGTACAGTCCTTACAAGAAAAACAGTTTGCGCAATACTAAAAGGTATCCGTGCAGATAAGATGTATATGTTCAAAAATAATCCGGAAGAATTCATTACGAAGATAATCAGACTTATCAACGAGCAAAAAGCCACTATGATTGTTGAACATATATCCTATAACACTATTGAAGGCACATATGAAGAATCAATTTTCACAGCCGAGAAGAATTCACAGAGTTTTGAAAAAGCGTTCCCGGCAAACAAAGCTGTTCAGGATTATGTGTTTACCGATGGCACAGCGGAAAAGAGCGTTGAAAGACGATTTGCAGAAGACTTGGATGCGGCTGAAGAAGTATGCGTTTATGCAAAACTTCCAAGAACCTTCCAGATTCCCACACCTGTGGGTAATTATGCTCCTGACTGGGCAATTGCATTCTATGAAGGCACTGTGAAGCATATCTTCTTTGTTGCTGAAACCAAAGGTACGATGGAAAGCCTTGAGTTGCGTCCGATCGAGCAGGCAAAAATCTCCTGTGCGAAGAAGTTGTTTAACGAAATATCATCAGGCAAAGTCAAGTATGACTGCGTAAATGACTACCAAACGCTGCTTAGCCTTATAAAATAAACTGCTTTGTTTTTAACGATAAAACTCGCCATATGCTGTTATAACGGCATATGGCGAGTTCTCTTTGTTATTAGCCAAGCTTCAAATCCACATCCGGTAAAATAATAGCTGTTTCTCTTTCGTCATTTTCGCCTTTCCATGCCACAATATACCTTATACGAGCGGATTTAATCGTATATCCCTTCTGTGTTATACTTTGTATTCTGTTACTGCAATCCCTTGAAAACTGAGCAACGGGATATTTTTTACCGCAATAATTACAATAAAGCCGCCTGCCTTCAACTTCAAGCTCTGCGCCGCTTTTCAGCTTTAAGATAAGATGTTTTTTATCCTTAAAAAAATCAAGATAAACATCTTTGTACGAAAGTTGCAGTGTTATATCGGTAGGTCTGCTGTATTCTTTTTCATCAACGGAAAAATCGGTAGCACAGTCTTTGTACTTGTCAAAAGCTGTACCAGAGTAATGAACACACAGCTTTGACTTGGCCCTGGTAAACGCTACATACAGCTTACGCTTGTTCTCGTCAGACGCAATATCGGGGTTATTAAGCAAAACATACACATTATCAAATTCTCTGCCTTTTGAACGGTGCATTGTTGATATTGTGATAACGCCCTGCTCTGCTTTGTAGAAATCTTCAAGCCTTGATTCGTGAAGGAATATCTCAAAATCCGAGCGATACAGCTTTTTATTGTTCTCCTTGAAAGTATTTAATATATCAAGCATAAGCGGTAAGCAAGTGCTGTCTGAATATGCTGTTTGAAGCTCATATACGGCATTGCCCCATTGTTCGTTACTTATTACCGCTGTATCATCTGTAAGCTGTAGCTTTTTGATAAAATAGCGCAGTTCCGCTATATTATAAATGTCAAGACTGCCGATCGATTGTATCAGCTTAGCTTCTACCCCACGTTGTTTCAAAATTCCGAGCACAACCAGAGTTTCATCATTTGTATTGGTAAGTACACAGGTTGTCCCACCGTCATATGTACTTATAACGTCATCTATCAACGCATTTTCAATATAGCTTCCTGTATGCTTTACAAATCTGACTTCGCCGTTTTGACTGGTAACGGCACTTATATCGGCTGTTTTAAGTCGTTCCGTTATTTCTTTGACAAAACAGTTTGCAAAATTCACTATACTTCTGCTACTCCTGTAGTTTTCCACAAGATCATACTGCTTAGCATTATAATCGGTTATGAGCTTTCTGAGATACTTTGAGTCCGAGCCACGGAACTGATATATGTTCTGATCATCATCACCGACAGCTATTACTCGCAGTTCGTCGTTTCGTTCCATAAGAGCCTCTACAAGTGAAAACTCGTTTGCGTCCATATCCTGCGCCTCGTCAATAACGAGAACCGTTTTAGTTACCTTACCGAGATCTATATCATCGCTTCTGATCAATGCGCCTGCAAGAGCAAGTGCTACGATTAAAATTATAAGCTGTTGCATTTTATCCTCCTTGTTTTATAGGTGCGTCACGATGTCGCACAGGACGCTCCGGTCGCACCTGTTTTATGTATATAAAAAAGCCGTACCCGTCGGCACAGCTTTGTATTTTCGCTATCAGAAAAAGAAAAAGCGGCTGAAACCAGTCGCTCTTAATTTAAGAATTTAGCCATTCGAAATACATTTCGGTAAAAATACGTCAATCTTTTATATAGGTGCGACACCGTGACGCACCTCAAACAATTTAAAAAATCTCTATCAAATAGTCGCCCTCTTTAAGATGTTCATTTATAGCAAAGCAACAAATAACTTTCGGATCCGAATGTTCCGATTTGATTTTAAGGCAAATCACCTCTCCGGTATCACGATTGGTAAGTCGTAATTGCACTTGAGAACGATATGGTTGATTCTTCTTCATATTTCTCCTCCTTTAATCGCCACCATAAAGGCGGCAGAGCTTCTCTGCCGCCCGGTGACAATAAAATATTAAATGCTGCTTAGCGTTTTCTCTTACGCTTCGATAACGGGAACACAAGCACAACAGCCGCACTCATCATTACCATTGATATGATAACAACTGCTGTCTGCGTAAAGCTGTCCTCGTTTGCACCTGTCGGGGGATTGTCCGGTATCTTGCTGTTGTGCATATTGGCAACAAGCATTGCACCGTCACGGTCAATCGTTAACTGCTTATCTTCGGGTAAAAGATAGCCTGCTGAAGCAGAATCCTTAACTTCGTGTATGGTATATTCACCGGCTCTTAAATCGTTAATGCGGATTATACCGTTCTTGTCGGTTGTGTATGTTTTCTTGAAAGTCTGACCTGTGTATGTCTTTCCGGTTACCTCAAAATGTATTCCTTCGACCTTGTTGTCGTATGAAGTCTTTACAATCTTGATTTCGC